>Ga0247780_1000735_pt1 | contig 27215 bp, 23 predicted proteins | sample UWRJL079202R5_FD_179927 | JGI IMG/M metagenome (GOLD analysis project Ga0247780, IMG submission 179927) | Plant litter microbial communities from Arlington Agricultural Research Station in Wisconsin, United States - UWRJ-L079-202R-5 | ecosystem: Environmental > Terrestrial > Plant litter >... | reverse complement strand
TGTAGAAATATATTTTTTTTCTTTGTTTTGATGTGGGTGTGGGTGGTGGCACGGACCGACCAGCATGTTCAGTTTCAGGTGTGTTCGGAATCCCCCCCCCCCAACTTACCCATGAAGTGAGTCCTGCAACCTGAATATTCTGAGCCGAGCACGCAAGTACTGCGAGACCTCGTATCGCTTACCGTCATTCGTGCCAGACTGGAGCGTGGCCCATCAGGTGCATATCGATCGCAGTGTGCGGTTACCCGAGTATGAGGCTTCCGGTGGCCAAAAGACTGACTGGATCGTGCTCGATCCGGCTACTGTTCGAACAACAGCAATCCTGCTGGATCAACTCACCGCCTTCGGCGGCCAGATGGAGTATGATTATGATATAGAGGCGACACTGCGAGGTTGGATGTCACTCGCGAGGATTGACGCTGAGAGTTGTGGTGCTGGCAATCATCAGACGGCAGCCATTCTCAACCGATCATTATCGTTCTGGCATACGCTGTTCGCTGATATTCTCATCTACCAAGTTCTTGGTAATAAGCATCTAAGTCTTATAGACCTCGAAGATGCAAGAGATGTGGCAGAAGACCACGTGTACGCCTCGTTTCTGGCTTGGTATGAATACGTGACGAAAACGCCGAGGCCCGCGAGGACTCCAAGTATTGTCGATTTTCAGTTCGCTGTCGACAACATGATCACTCTGAAAAGATTCGCAACTACGTGAGACGCTAGATATGGATTTGTTTCGCAGAACTCACAAGAGGGCGATTACCTTGCTCTTCTTCCCGGTGGCTTCTGCGCTGAGGGCAGGAACGGCTGAGGAGACCCACTTTCAAGGGCAGGTGGCCAGCAACTGACCTCTTGAGCTGCCCAACGCTCGACTCACAGATTCTCAGCTCGACATTCGCCGTCCCGATATTATCTCGTCCCAGTTTTTCGTTAACGTTTTGTCGGTCGCAGCTCCTCAACGAGCAGCACTCTCGAATACCAGATATAGCTCACCCGGTATCCCCGATCTCACAGTTAAGAAGCTGAACCTCGAGGGTCATTACGCCGTTTCCGGTTCAGGTGCATCCATAACACAGTGCGTCTGGGCTTACCATACACAGGCTTCATTTGACTCTGGCAAGAGATTGAGAGACAACTTGGATTCAACATCTTCTACCGCCGCAAACACACCACAACCCCAATCTGCAACGGCTCGCAGTTCAGCCCCGGATTCATCTGAAACAACTGATCCAGCGTCAACCCATTCTCGGTCGCAATCTTGTAGCAATAATCCCCCGCCACAACCCTATAACTCCTCGCACAAGCCGGTACAATTGGCCCCACCGACACGGTCGGTCTCGGCGGCAACGCCACCACCGAGGTGACCACCACCGGCGGCGACCCCGATCCCGACCCGCCGCCACAGCTCCCCGACACGGCGGTATTCGTCGCCTTTGATGCCCAAGTCGAGTACGATGGACTCGCGATATCTTTGTTGTACACCGCACCAAACATACCCTGCGAGCTGTGGATCCTCACACTGGCTGTATCCGCACATCCGGCGTTACTCGGTGCGGTCGTGGAGTGCGCCCAGCCGAGAACCATGAAGCCGACGGTGGTTGGTGCCGAGCCGGTGATGCCGTTTTGGTTCCAGGCGAGACAGTCGCGGCAGCGGAAGATGACGGAGTAGTGGGTGGAGTTCACGGTGGAGGATACATGCGTGACTTTTGCGGAGCCGGTGTAGACGGTGGGAGGGGCGTAGTCGGTGGCGAAGCGGAGGGAGGTGAGGACTTTGTTTTGCGAGGGGTAGGCGAAAAGAAGGAGGCTGTTGGTCATGCCGCCGCCGAGGGAGATGCCGCAGTAGCCGGTGGGCCCGCGGCAGGTTAGGAGGCCGAGGAATTCGGTGGAGTCGGTGCTGAGAGAGCGCGGGGGGAGAGCCATGCCGAAAGTGAGGGTCCCCGAGGGTTGGGGCCAGGTGGAGAAGGTTATTCCCGAGGAGGGGTCGGTGTGTTTGATGGGGTCGTCTTGGGCGTGGGAGGGGGTGAGGACTGGGGGGAAGTGTTAGTATGGTGGGAGGAGTAGTAAAGGTAAGGGGTTTGGATGGGGGACTTACATGGCAGGGTTGCCAGGAGGAGGGATTTTAGGGAGATCATGATGGTGGTTGTGAATTTCAGGATTCAGGGGGATGACATCGACACACAGGACGCGCACAGAACAGACTCGAAATGGCTGGTTGAAGGCATGCCCTTTTATTCTTTTGTTGAGCTCCAGCGTAGTGGCCGCTGTACGCCGCATAGTCTTGTTGCTTCGGAGCATAACGAGGAAGCCTTGCAGGTATTTAGAGCGAGCACTTTACGGCATCATGGCTCCGAGGTGGGAAATGCAAATGGCAAGCGGCTAATTGGGCGCCGGGATTTGTTTTCGTGCGGCCGACTCCGCATCCGGGTATTTAGATTGGGCGCGGCAGAGGCGCTGCCCAAAGATCATGCTTGAATTGATGGGCCGTGTCGGTACGGGCTGCCCCGGTTTTTGAGGCGAGCACCCGTGTGACCGGCAGTGTGTTTTTCGAGGTCTTGGTCGTGATTAATGGAAAGACCACTGGACAGTCATTGTCTTGCCGTCTGGGGTGCATGGTCTCTCTCGTTTGCGATAGAGGTGAGACATAATGTCATCTTGGTCCCTATTTGACCTTTGGCACTATGCTCTGATGTTGTCACTGCTTTGTTTTGGGTATGGAAGCCACGACGCACGCATTCTTAGCGGCCCAGTTTCGATGGCATTCCCAACAAATGGGATAATAGTATAGTGGTCAGTACTTCTCGTTGTGGACTTGCGCCGACAGCGGCCGAACCATCGGTCTTGCAGCCCAGGAAGAAGGTGCGACACAGAACAGACCCGTTTTTTTGTCGCAGATTGCACTACCCGCCGAAATTTAAAGCGACATAAGTCCAGGACCCAGGTTCGATTCCTGGTTATCCCAATCCTGCTAGCGTTAGTGGTTAGTGGTAAAATCCATCGTTGCCATCGATAGGCCCCGCGTTTGATTCGCTGCTGACGCAGTGATGCACTTGTTAAGATATGTCACCGCCCGCTCAGCTTAGTGTTAGAGCGTATCGCTAGTGATAATAAGGTCATTAGTTCAATTATAATAGTAGGCAAACGCTAATTTTTGCTACTTGCTGTAGGTTCAGCAGCGGATCTTAGTGAGAGGAGTCTGCATTAATGTTAACATCCTCCTAGCGACACCCATTTTATGTAGTAGACACTGTGTGTAGCCGCCGCTTTGTAATGCTGAGACGCGTCAGGCAGCTGCAGTCGGACGCGTATTGGAGAAACTGTGCCAGCAGATAAAATCTTATTTTAGGGCCGAACACTAAGTCCCTAGCGCTGGGCGTTTAACCTATGGTAACGGGGATAAATTATGTAGATACGTAACCACATTATAACTAGCAATTCTTAATTTCCCAAAATTAACATCGTCTAAACTCTATTAGTTTAAGTAATGTGTAGCAAGGCGGAAGTGCAGTTCAGATAGTATATTAGTGTTAGAAGCGCGGCACTTTAAATTCTGTAGAATTAAAGAGGTTGTAACTATATAATTCTAATACTTGTTTTTCACCTTATTCTTCTGGCTCTGGCTTAAGGCAAGAGGCTTCTTTATAGACTATTCTGCAGGATTCAGGCTTTGTCTCTCGAGTGGCTAAGGTTTACTAGCGTTCTAGCAGTGCTAGGCATCCAATCAGCTCCGATAACTAGATACCTAGGGCCTCTGAACCCTCTTCTTTCTGACGAATCTTAATACTATGAAATAAGAGGATCTAGAAGGCAGTACCTTATATAATGACTGGAAAAGAATAGAATTGCTTACTTAACTAAAACTGGATATAAGAGAAAAGAGGGCCTGTTATAAGCTGTGTGAAGCTCTAGAAGGATTCTAGAGCCTTCTATAAGGTAAAACTAACTAATATAATAATGGAATAGTATTATTTTAAACTATTCTTCATGGTTCTGCTAACGTAGTAATTGACGTGGCTACTGTGGTGTTCTAGTTAATTCTGTAAAGCAGTAGCCCTACTGGATTTAAGAAGCTCTACCCCTTTAAATTCCAGAAGGTTCAGAGTGCTCCAGGAGTCCCAAGGAGCCCTGGAGTGGGTTAGAATCCTCTGGGACCCTCTGGGGTTTTAGAAGATTCGACTAGTAGTTTCGGGATACACAACCACCCTACAGGGTATACGGTATAGGGTGCTCAGTAGCTAGAAATTAATAACTTATTAAAGTTCTCTTTAATTAAATAAGGGTTTGTCACGGCTCACGTAGTGAAAGAGACAGGGCTTTAGAATTACTATTATGAAAGGTGGAATTCTAAGCTAAAGAAGAAAGGAAGCAAGGTTGGCCGGAGGCCGCGAGGCCTCGAGCACAGAAGAACCTGCGTGGGGACCCACAGCGTAATGCACAGGGCCCAGCCAGTCATGTGTCAGAGTGGTGGGGCGCGGAGTTAAGTCCCGCGCCGCGCTGTGACATCACCCCCCCTTCCAAGGCTGCTTTTGCCCTTAAATAGTGGCTAAGATCTTACCTCTTCTAGGCAAAGGGGCGATACCTTTAAAAGTCCGTGGTAATAGTAACAGTTTATATCCCGCACTAACTACCGCTATACCGCTCGCTCCAGCGAGTTTTGGTGACTATTAGCCTCCCTCTAGAAGTTTATAAGCCACCACTCGCCACGTTCCCTACGGCCATAACCAGTCAATTCAGACCATTACGCCAAACCCTTTAATTACTACTACTTCTTCCTCCGGTTACTATAGCAAAACTTAATTACACCACCTTATACTGCTGGTTTATCATCGTTAGCGTGGTCGTTATTAAACCGGTTCTCTTTAGCAGCCTTGATTCACTCCGCAAACCGTAGTGGAGGTCTAGCCTCCTCGGGGTACGTTTCGTAGTAGGCTTTCAGAGCCAATAGCGCGTTCTTAAAGTCGCTGGCTAGGTACTAGACTGGATCTTAACGCCAGCCTCTTTAACAGACCTCGTACTTAAGCTTTTCGTAAACAAGTCTTGACAAAAGTACTTTATTAACAACCCATTTTACCTCTCCGTTAACAGGAACACCCTTAGGTTCCTCCGGTCCCTGTCCTGGTAGCGGATTATTCAGGTACTTCCAAAGGCGATCAGCGTGAAAAGTGTCCGTGCTCCTCAACCCTAGTGGAACCTCTAGTTAGTATAAGTGTCTAACCATTTCCTTAGTCTTATAATGTTAATCTGTACTAGGGTAGTCCAGTTTATCGCTAAGGCGATTAGTATAAACTGTTTATTAGATAATAAACACTTAGTCGGTAACTATGAAGTCTGGATCTCGGTGTTTCTTATTAGTTTAGGCTGCAGATCGTTTGTTTACAGCCTTTTAATCTTCCTTACGACATTAATGTATTATTATATCGTTTCCGCGACTTATTTCGCCTCCTCATGGTTAAATTACTTAGTTTAATGCATATCCTTATCCTGAAGGTTAGATTGTTCCTCTTAATCGAAAGGCATCCTTATAAGCCATCCCATAAGTACATTATAGGGAGATACAGCTATACTGTCTTATAGTAAACTATTTTATACTAAGTTTATTACAGGCAACGCCTCTAATGAATTGTCTTAACAGCGATTTACAAGCAGTTATAATTATTAGTCTAAGTATTCGTTTATAATTTCCGCTTATCCTACTGTCTGTAAGTGGCTAGAGGAAGCCAGTTTCTACTTAACTCTCTATATCTTTAATATCTTGTCTGTAAAGTTAGCGATAAATTACAGGCTATAATCACTTATAATATTAACTAGCAGAACCATTACTTAGTACAGGCCTTTATAGTACATCTAAGCAGCGTCCCGAGTGGTTACGTTAGTTTTATAAGGTGTAGTCCACACTGCCTTATTAAGTCTGTTGATGATACACGATTAAGAAGGGTAAGCTGTAAAGGCCGATTAATTTAGCTCTCTAACAGATAAGTACCTATATAACTGCTAGCATCTCCTTATCTTAGGCAGGGTGATTCAGTTCCGGGCCTTATATATTCTCTAAATATAACGCTATTAAGTGCTAATCCTTACTATATTTCTATAGTAACACACTAGCAAGCACTCTATTAAAAGTATCAGTTTTAACACACGTTTCACGGCTATACTTAAGGTGCTTTAAGATAAGTGTATATATAAGGTAGTACTTTAAGGTGTTAAACGCTGTTTAACACACTTCAGTCCACTTAAAGGCCTAATCCTTCTTTATTAAGAATGTTAGTGGTTTCACTATTCTGCTATATCCTCTCACAAATTTACAGTAAAATTTACAGAACCTAAGGAACGCCTGCACGCCCTTAAGTGTCTTAAGCGTCTCCCACAACGTAATAGCATTGATCTTTACAGGATCAACAGCTACACTATAGGCTCTGATAGTAAAGCCGAGGTATTTTATCTTAGTAACGCTAAACTTACACTTCTTAAAATTAGCTTATAAGTTAGCTTCCCACAGTCTAGTAAGTATAAGTTTAACGTGCTTAATATACTCCTCCTTAGTTTTAAATTAAATCAGGATATTATTAACGTAAGCGTAGCAGGACTTGTTAAAGTAACTTATTAGTTTACTATTAATATATCTTTAAAATGACGCTGGCCGATTTATAAGGCTGAAAGGCACAATCTTATACTTATAAGTGCCGTATCGTGCTCTAAAGGTTATAAGATCCTTGTGTTCTTTTGCTAATCAGAGGTGGTTAAATGCTTATTAAATGTCGATTTTAGTGAAGATCTTAATCTTAGTAATATAAGCCAGAGTTTCCTTTATTAAGGGCAAAGAGTAATAGTCTTTAATCATCATGGCGTTTAACTGCCAGTAATCCATATAAAAGCACAGGCCACCGTCCGCCTTTTTCGCTAATAATACTAAGGCAGCCTATAAGGCGTTACTTAGGGTTATCTATCCTTTAGCTAAACTATTTAAGATATACTTCTTATCAACTTCCAGTTCATCTAAATATATCTTATATAAAGGGCTATGACCCAGTTCTTCCAGCTTTCTATCCTCCTTTAGTTTAATATAATAGTTGGTATAACTACTATAGTAATCGACAAGTGTTTAACTTATCCTTTCTAATGATATCTAGGAAGTTATTATAAACGTCAGGTATATCTTGCAGATTGTCTGCTGCTTTCTCCAGTGGAGTTTTCTCTCTTTAGGCCTTCTTCTCCTATATATAATAATCGATCTTGTTTAGGTTAGTCCAGCCGATTATCTCTGAATCCACTTCAGTGAAGAAATTGTCTAACATTAAGACACGTATATCATACTTATACCTAGCTACTACGTCTTCCTTCCATAACTCTCTTTCTATTTAATTAATAGTAAGGTGGGGAGACTGTAAAGCTGGCTTGAAAACGGGACAGAGAGAGAGAGTGAATTAAGAAGTCCTCTCTTTCATCGGATCTCTTCTGCTTAATCCTCTAACAATAAGGGTGGCTAGTTCTCTAGTTCTTTAATACGTTACTCTACCAGCGGAAGGTTATTTTTAACAAGAAGAAGAGCTTTTAAAGCTATAGCCTTCTTCCATTACTCTCTAGTATCTAAGTGCACCAGGATATCATGTTTCAGGTCAAGCTATACATTGTAGGATTTAAACTATTTTATTATTAAAGATTATATTATATCTTATATTAATAATCATTATCGTTTATCTCTTATACGTGATGCTATTTATCGTAAGATCTACTGTTAAGATAGCATATATTTATTATCTTAAGCTACTATTGTAGCTACCCACTGATCTTATAATAAAATTTATTTCCTTTATTAGCTAAAGTTCTTTAATAAGTTTCTTTATAAAGTTTATATTAATAAAGATAAAACCATGTACTCTGGTATTAAGTAAGGCATTGTCTGTAGACACTAATAATTTCTGATTAATTATAATGTATTTATAAATAAAAAGCTTACCGCCTAGAAGTTTCTTTAACACATCCTTCTTATAAGGTAATTATTTTACTAATAAGTCCATTTCTACTAACAGTGTTAATATTTCCCCTAAAAGGGAGTCTACGTCATCCAGGGTATTTAGTTTTCTAACTCCTTCTCTTTCTCCTTAGTTAGTTCGTTGTCGTAGCAGTCGACTAACTCCTACATGCAGGCCTTACGGGCCTTAAGGTTTAAGATTAGTGCTGCCAGAGTTATAGGCGCCTTAGGGCAGTCTTTAGTAAGGTAATAGTCACCATAGCGGAAGTATGTGCGTTTATGAATATGCTCTCAGATCATTTCGGCTGTTAGGCTTAGAATCTTCGCTACAGTAGGGCCTTAAGCTACGCCGCTCCAGGGCGCCGTAGCGGGTATATGGGTATTATTGTGTGACGACCTTGAGGCTGTCACTTAGGCCGGTGCGGCCCGACGTGTCCCCCGCAGAAGGAACAGTGCAAGCTTGGAGTTAGCTAAAGCCTACTTTGCGAGTTTTTAGAGAAGCCGGTCCCAGATGTGGCGTGTCTAAAGGTTAACGAGGGGAAGGATCTAAAGCTGCTTCTAAGGATCGGTATGGTCTTCACGGCGCTGCACGGGCTATAAGCTATAGTTAGGTATCTGGCTATGATGGTAGGCTTATGGCTTCTCGCTAAGGCTGCTAAGTATCTTTAGATTCACTGTTTAATACTTCTTATTAAGTCATCTGGGACCGCCTTTAGTATCTAAGTATTACAACCTGCACCCAACACAGGCCTTAAGAGGACTGGCGTGGGTTAAGACAGAACGTATAGCAGGACGCCAACAGGTAAGGGGCGTTCCGAAGACGGCTTATTAAGCTAGCACTCCTAGACGGGGGGTTCAATGTCACTGTAGGTCGTTATCACTATAATACACAGAGGTGAGTCTGAACAGTAGGACACAAATGAACAATTAAATACTAGTGTGAGGAACCAGGGTCCCTCACGGTAGTTATGGGCATAACCATAACTATCTATACTAGCTACCTGGGAGGTACTTCGTACCCTGCTTGGTCTGTTATACTTAGTGGTGCACCACACAATTGCGGCCAAGCAGCCAACTGAACGGTGCTTAGTGTTGTCAGTCTCTGTAAACCACCAAGCGTTTTCTTACTGGTTGTAGGGGCTTCGGGTCTTCGCACCCCTGGCCCAGTGCGCTCGGACGGTGTGCACCGTCTTTCCGCACTGCTCCTTCTGCGGGGGATTCATCGGGCCGCCCCGGCCCAAGTGACGGCCTACAGGGTCGTCACACTGAGGCCTAGCTAACCAGACGTGCTTGGCTGCATCCTTGTTCATAGCCTTTAAGCCTCCCGCTAATGGCTTGGAACCGAATACTTACGTCTTATATGGAACTGTTTATGTTAAATTTATGCTGTCGTGATAGCGCTCTCTACGTGCTCAGTCCCTTAGTCCTCTAGTTACGCCGAGCGCCTGCTTATAGTTGATAAGTGGTGTACTCAGTTGTTAAACACGCTAAGCACATTACGCATTGATTAATCTAATCTCTTAACGATTAGCTACTATTGTTAAATTCAACACAGTCAACCAAGAACACAGTAATTACCGCCATCAAGTCTTGTTGTATTCCGGGAGCCGTCCTCTCAGCTAAACGAAGCTCTAGTGCTCGGCCGCGCTACGGTTCCGTGACGCCAAGGCGCGATTACGTAATTTGACAACTATCAGGCCGCTGACAGGGCCCCACATGCCAGGCAGCATTCTGCCTTGCTGCCTGAGCAACGATGCATAAGCGCCTGCCTCCACTGCAACGCGCTCGGCCAATTCAACTTCCCCAAAACAACCCAAGGTGCATGTACCACAAAGCTTGGTGAACTAATCTCGCTGCAGACCAAAAAAATTGCCGGCAACTAGGACCTCTTCATCGATGAGGCTCGTCTCTCAACGTCTAGATTGAAGCAGGAAATTATCGCTTTTGCAGAGAGGGGACTCAATATGGACCCGCTCAGCTTCACGGCAAGCTTGGTCGCCATTATTGGACTCTCACAAACGGTCTTAGTCGCCTGCTACAGGTTACAGGGCCAGATCAAGGACGCCGAAAAAGATGTTTCATCCATCATCGCCGACGTCCAGGCACTCACCGATATAATGGAGGAGTTCCGCGAAATTACCCAGGGCCCGGATGAGGCCGACGAAATTCTCAAATCGCTGTCCCTAAGCACCGCGGCGGAACCGGGTAACGGCGGCAAGCAGCCGGTGTTTACGGCTTGTTTGTCCGCCTTGGAGGCATGCGATAGCGCTCTACGCTACCTTTCAGGCAAGCTTGGGCCGCTCTCCAAGCCGGGGTTCAGGAGCAAGCTGATGTGGCCGCTCCAGGCGTCTGCCGTCGAGCAGAAACTTGGCATCATCAACAGACAAAAAACGACATTGAGCCTCGCTCTGTCGGTCTACCAAACACGACTTCTTGCCACGCATATCCGAAAGGCAGCCAGAGAGAAGCAGGATACAAAGAAATCCAAAGTGGTCAGCTGGTTTAAGACAAGTAACCCGGAGCAAAACCACGCAATTTCCCGGGGTAAGCACGAGCCGGGCACGGCAACGTGGATATTCCACGAAGACGCATTTGTGGACTGGGAAAGTGCCATGGGGGGCTTACTTTGGGTTCATGGCATCCCTGGCGCGGGAAAGACGGTCTTATCCTCGACCATCATCGACCATTTGGAGACAGCCATCGCGGGTGGTAATCCCGGCACGAAAAGACTTGCGTACTATTATTTCGACTTCGCCGACAGCAGAAAGCACAGCGTTGCAGACATGCTGAAGAGTGTCATCTATCAACTCCTCTGCACAACATCCGGGGAGTCTGAGGCCGCAGTGGCGCTGTACAACAGCAAGTGTGAAGGCACCGAAGAGCCAACCGTTGAGGAACTGCTCGGCGTTTTGACAGCAGAGGTCGCCCTCACAGACGTAACCTATCTCGTTATTGATGCGCTAGACGAGTGTCCCGGCCCTCGAGGCGAAAGGCAGCTGCTCTTCAAGGGCTTTCTCAACAACGAAAAGCTGCCCGGGAATCTCAAAGTATTGGTCACGAGTCGCAAGGAGCCGGATATCGAAGCGGCGTTGGAGAGCATCTTGGCGCACATGATCTGCATCCAGAGCTTCAAAGTCGACAGGGACGTGAGGGTATACGTCAAGGGGGAAATTGAGCGAGATGCGACGTTGAAGAGGTGGCAACCGACCCTGAAGAAGGAGATTTTGGATGGAATTGTTTTAGGGGCTCATGGGATGTAAGGTCTCCCCTTCCGTCGTTCTCTTTTTGTAATCAATCTCACGATGCGCCGTTTGCTAAAAATTGCCGGAATTTGAGCAGGTTCCGTTGGGCAGTTTGCCAACTTGAGGCCATCAAGCAATGCCTCACTCCGGCCATGGTCAAAAAAGAGCTGGGTCAAATGCCGGAGGATCTCGACCACACGTATGACCGAATCCTTCAAGCTCTCCTACCTAGGCATCAAGCCTTTGTACAGTCTGCGCTACACTGGCTCGCATTCTCGTCCCGTCCTCTCCTTCTCGAAGAGCTTGCCGAGGCAGCCGTCATTGACCCCTCCCAATCCGACTTCAACCTCGACTTGGCCCGCTTCATGGTCTCGACTTCAATCCTGGATGTCTGCGGTGTACTGCTAACGACTTCTACGATCGGCGAGCACTACCATCCCAGACCCGAGTGGCTGCAGCAGAGGATCGACGTTGAGGTCGAAGCAGGCGCGATTTACCCAGAGCTTGATCAACCATACACCGTCGTTTCACTCAGTCACTACTCGGTCAAGGAGTACATCACCTCGCAAAGGCTTGGTGTCAGCCCTCTCTCTCTCTTCTATACATCTGAGCAGCTCGCCCACCGCCATATCGCCCAATGCTGTTTGCAATATCTTCTTTCGTATAACGAGGGCACAATCGCCTTCGACCTCAGAATCAGCGAGTTTAGCCTGCTCCAATACGTCAGTCGCTACTGGATCCGACATTGGCGGCGGGCATTTGTATTTGGGGACCCTGCCAGCTCGAACCTGTCAAGCGGAACCGCCCGTGCTCTTCTCGAGAGGTTCCTGGTAGTCGACCCCACAAAATGCCAGCCGTACCTCAACTGGCTCAACATCTACGATCCCGAATACATGTACAAACCCAAACCGAACAGCCTGGGAGCGAGTGATTTTCACTTGAGAAGGAGCCATAGTCTCGACCAAAGGCCATCAGCGCTTTACTGGGCCGCCGGCCTCGGCGACTTAGTGCTTGTGCGGGGGTTGGTAGCCAAGGGGGCGGATATTAACAAGCATTCCAGGGATGCGCATTTCGGAACGGCACTCGGTGTCGCAGCGGCTTGCGGCAGGCTGAAGATTGTTGAGTACCTTCTTAGCCAAGGGGCAGATCCAAACACCCCCGACAGACGCCACGGCAGCACCCTGCAGCTTGCTGCAAGATACGGCGCCAGGGAAGTCGTCCAGCGACTGCTCGATGCCGGTGCGGACGCCAGCTTCGAAGGGGGCGAGGGCGAATCCGCTCTTCTGGCCGCTGCACTGGGGGGGCATTACGAGGTTGTTGAGCTCCTGACGGAGCGCGGCGTCGACGCGGGGGGCCGGGGAACCACCGAGGCCCTGTGTCGGGCCGCGAGAGGTGAGGATCAAAAAATAGTGGAGAAGCTCCTCGAGGCAGGGGCGAGCGTTACGAACCCAGACATTCACGGCTGGGCCCCTCTTTCCCACGCCGTAAGTTCTGGTTCGTTACCGATGGTGGAGTTGCTTATTCGCCACGGGGCTGATGTCAACCCCACTACCAAGTACGGGCGGGATCGCAGGCGCATGCCGCTCACGTTCGCCGCAGGAAAGGGGTTCAGCGAGATTACCAGCGCACTGCTCAGGGCCGGAGCGAACCCAAACCCCGCAGACTGCGAGCCTCCCCTCGTGGCAGCCATAGTAGGAGGGGATATGGCGACCTTTAAAATTCTTCTGGACGCCGGTGCAGACCCAACCACGACGAACAGCCCGTACCACATGAATTCTTTCCACGCAGCCATGGACTGGCGTCAGTTCGCCATGGCGCAACTCCTCTTTGCGCGTTTTCCCGACGTTCCCTACGGCGACGCCACCTTCCTGGATGCCGTTCGCTTTTACAACGAGTGCCCCGCCATTTTCGACATCCTAATGGCTACTAGGAATGTCAATATTGACGCGCTGGGAGACGCCGGTTCAGCGTTGCACGTCGCACTACAAGTTCGGAGCGAGGCCGCGGCGTGGAGAATCTTGAACAAGAACCCGTATATACATACCATGACCATGCTTGGCACGCCATTGACCGCCGCGATCGAAGGGGGATTTGTTAGCATTGCCAAAGAACTGATCCGCAGGGGCGCTTCCGTTCATCCGCGCGAGTTCGCGCGACCACACAAACCGCTGGAGCATGGCTATCCCGGATCTGAACGCAGCATTATTCCAAAATGGTTACGGAAAATGAGGGCTCGCTTCAGGTGTTATATAACCATTAAGGATAGGATTCTCTCCCCATTTGAATGTGCCGTGTTGCAAGCCTGTGGTGTAGAGGACGAGCATAAGGATACCGAGATGCTAGACCACCTGTTAGATCAGGGGGTGGATCTGAGAGACGAGAAGGAGGATATAGGAGAATCGTAAGTCAACAAAGCCCGGGGGAAAAGCAAACAAAAAAAACTCTCTAACGATAAGCACAGCCTCCGTTGGCTAATCGACTTTGAGAGCCCTTCCATCCTGAGATACTTAGCGTCGAAGGGTATGGACCTAAATCGGCAACTCCCGGATTATAATGAGTGCAACGCGATCCAATACGCTGCTGAGGACAATCAGCTGGAATTCGTCAAACTACTCGTTGAGCTTGGGGCCGATATCAACGGCCCACCTGGTGGACGGGGAACATCATTATACTACGGTTTCATGTCAAATAATCGTGAGGTTGTTGCGTTCTTGCTCGACAATGGGGCAAAAGTAGTAGAACGAACTAGCGACGGCAACGGCTCGAATGTCCTTGTTCCAGCGATTGAACATGGGCTCGGAGACGAGTTTCTCCCGGTACTTCTGGATATGGGCGCGAATCCCAACCTCGTTGATGATTATCTCGAGGTGGCAGCATTGCCTGAGGCTGCCTATCTGGGTAGCAGGAGTCTTGTTGAGCTGTTGAAAATGCACGGAGCTACTTTTGCAGACGCGGGAATGTACCCCCTAATCCAAGCAGCCTCCGAAAAGTCTATCGAGGAGATACGATGGCTCCTGGAAATAGGAGCTGGCTTGAATATCAAGGGAGACAACAATGGATACGGCAGCCCACTAATAGTAAGTCATGTGCCCCTCCACCCCGCCCTCCTTTTTGTTTCTCCCTAGGAATACCGGAATAGCCACTAAGTCTTTATCCACCCCCTCTAGGAAGCCTCGAGAATGGGCCGCAAAGATGTTATTAATCTTCTCCTTGAATCCGGCATGAACATCAACTCCAGTCCCGCCCAAGATACCCATCTATACACGGTAAAAGTCCTCCTCGGCATAGAAGAAATCCGCCAGAACGATATGACGCCCCGTGGCGCCCTCGCCGTTGCCGTCGATCACGACGATATTGATATGGCAACCTTCCTGCTCGGTAAAGGCGCTGACCCGAACTCCTGGCATCATTCGGCGATGTACATCGCTTTACGCCGTGGGTGTGTCGCCATGATAGATCTTCTTCTTGGCTACGGTGCCAACGTTAGCGCTGGAAACGGTAAGTGCTTTGGCTATGCAGTCTGGGGTGGCGAGAGAGCCTTGTCACGCTTGCTCCAGCAGCCCATGTCGGCGGCGCAACGGTACGAGGGTGTGAATAAAGCCTTACAGACGGTGCTCAACCTATCGGATATTGGTATATCCTTATGGCTCCTTGACAAGCAAGGTACAGATGCCAACTTTACAGGCGGACTGTTTGGTTCTCCGCTGCAAGCAGCGCTTGCCTACACCTATCCAACAGATGCCACCGGCTTGTATGAGCAACGGAGCCGACTTGTTGACGTGCTCCTCGCACGCGGAGCGAATCCCAACCCACCGCCTACAGAGACCGAAATCGACGAGGAGTTGGTGTCACGCGGTCTGAGGCACAAGATCACCACCTTCCCAAGTCCGCTGGTTTTAGCCATTCGCGCTGCGACGGTGGATCGACCATCCGACTCTACATGTATACCACGGAGATTACTTGCGGCAGGAGCAGATCCTGAAGGGATGGAAAAGGACGACATGGAAACGCCACTGCAGACCGCCGCGGATGATCCAGCCGTGATCGAGCTTCTCCTGGCTGCGGGCGCGGACGTCAACGCCATCCGACCCAACACAAAGTCGGGCACGGCGCTGCATGCAGCCGCCTTGTCGCAGAACCTCGAATCCATCAAGATTTTGCTCGCATCCGGCGCAAGCGTCCACGCCAGCGCCGGGAAATACGGCTCCGTCGTGCAGTGCGCAGCCAAGATTGGGAATCTCGGGCTCGTCGATAACCACCAGCTGATATATGCGCAAAGCGTCCGCGCCATGGAGTTACTAGTTGCGGCGGGGGCCGATGAGCATGCCGGGGGTGGTCGGTATGGCTCGGCATTGCAGGTAGCGGCGAAGCTGGGGAACTTGGATGGGATGATGTGGCTGATAAAAAGGGGAGCTAATGTCTACGTCGAGGGCGGTAAGTGGGGGAATATCCATAATGCGGCCGTGATGAACAGAAGGTGGGGCGTAGTTAGTTGGTTGGAGAGAATCTATGGAAGGGAGGTGTGGGAGGCGTTGGATCGAAAAATGTTTGGTGAGACGGGCGCCTGCCGATCCGGCGAGGTTGAACGTTGTACTTAGCGGGCATTTTTTATTTCCCTCGCTTTCTAAATATTCTGAACAATGAGCATCGGGCGGCCGTTTTATGGCAGACAGCAAGGACACACCAGTATACTGCACATGTGCTATGAGTCAGCGCTGTACTGCTTTATATAGAGGCCTTCCAACAGCGAAAACGAAGGCCAAGATCAATCAGAACACACTCTTTTCATCAATCGTTAAGCATTCGATTGCATGCAAAAGCGATACAATCAGCCAAGAGTTGTTCTGTGGAGCCTGCTGCGATAAGATGGGGCTAGACGTGGTAACGGTTTGGTTGATCCCCTTGATCTGGAGAATGACTACAGACCACACTGGTTCAAAGAACGAAGTTACCTCTTAGATAGTCAGTATAGTACTATCATTGTGCCTATTGTACAACAATAACAAAATAATGGCTTGGAAGATTGTTTAAATCTGGATTATCTCCACTATTCGTAGAGATGCAAGCTAAGAAACAGGGCTCTCTACCAGTATTAGATACACTATTTTGGTCGGGTAGTTAAGATTTAATTGATAGTAGTAGTAGAATTTGGTGACGTAGCCCTCTCGCGACAATGGAGCCTCAGACCCCCTGGCGAGGTGTTTGGGAGGGTGTGCTGATACAGTGGGCTAGGGTGGGGTGTGAGGTGGGGTGGGCAAAAGGTACATGCGACTGAACACAACACTCGCGAAGGGGTCTCCCTCCCAACAAAAAAAAAACAGGCACTCCAAAATAATACCAAGTTCAAGATGCGCTCCAACAACCAATAGATGGCCAAAAATTTCAAGCATACCAAAAGTCTTAGAACTGCATTTGGATGGGTAATGGGGTTGTGGCTGCTAGTTTAATTTGTGCTGCTTTTGGAGAAATGTATTGAATGTATGGTAATCACTTGTTTGTGAGTGCCTTTTTTTGTGTTGGAGTGGAGGGGGTCTGAGAGCTGAGATAATGTCAGACGACTCACCTGTTTGCTTACAGCCACTTGCAAAATCGGTGTCGCCCCCTTTGCTGAGAAATTGGAAGGCGCGCATTCGCTAGCGACTGGCCAAAAATCACTGCAATTTTAGCCCCGCGCGAGGGAAAGCCAATATGTCAGTGCCAAGACAGCCCAACATGGCCCGTGCTCGAATCTTTCCTCAGCAAAGGGCGGCTGTGGGAGGGGTAATGCTAGCCTCCACCGCGTCCCAGAATGCTTTCTGCAAATAACTGATCCGACTTGGGATTCATGCCTGTTCAGGCTAATCACTGACGATCTCCCCGCTAAGTTGGAACAATCCTACTTAAGGTATGTCTCAATTAGCGAAGACGAGTCGTATTCGCTCTCGTTCTCGGAAAGAGGGCGACAGACGTTGCGTTGGGAGGGGGGCTGCCGGGGGTGGAAGGCAGGACCCACGCGGGTTTGCCGCCCGGAACCGGTTCGGACAGGGATCGGCAGCTCAAATACTTCGCTCTCTCGAGGTGTGCTCTTTCCCGAAACCCTCAATCCTCTGTGCTAGTTAGCGTTTTCCGAAGATGACGACAGCAACAGAACAAGACGGGGCAGGTGCGCAAGTGCCTAGCCCGGAAGACTTGAAAATCTATGCGATCCAGCAAAAGTATGCCGCAGAAGCTGCCAAGCGCATCCGACCCGAGTTCGGGGGCCAGTTCATCGCGCTCAAGGATGCTGAAGAGAGATTCCGCGTCTTGGAGCAAGATCCATGGGCTGATCACGACGCGCTCAACGCGCGGCAAAACACCAAGGATGGGAAGCAGTACAAGTTCGTCATTCTCGGCGGCGGCTTCGGCGGCATGATCCTCGCCGTTCGTCTCATTGAGGCTGGTCTCACGAACGGACCCGATGATGTACGCATTATCGAAAATGGCGGCGGCTTTGGAGGCACTTGGTACTGGAATCGCTACCCAGGGCTGCATTGCGACGTCGAGAGCTACACTTACCTTCCCCTTCTCGAGGAGACTGGCTACATGCCCAAGTCCAAGTACTCCCCGGGCGAGGAGATTCGCGAGCATGCCGAACGCATCGCTACACAATACAACCTGCACGACAAAGCACTCTTCCGCTCCAAGGTTGAAACTGCGCGCTGGGACGACGACAATCAGCTATGGAATCTGAAGGTCACCGAAGGCCGCGGTCCCAACAAATCCCCCCGAGAACTTAACATCCAAGCCGAGTACTTCCTCACCGCGAGCGGCGTCTTCCCCCGCCCTCAAGTCCCCAAAATTCCCGGCCTTAGCACCTTCGCCAGTCCCATGTTTCACACTGCGCGTTGGGACTACAATGTCACCGGGGGCTCCCAAGACGACCCGCGTCTTACAAATCTCGAAGGCAAACGTGTCGGCATCCTCGGCACCGGCGCCACAGCAATCCAAGCAATCCCCCACCTCGCCAAATACGCCAAAGAGCTGTACGTCTTCCAGCGAACCCCCTCCAACGTCTGGCCGCGCGGCCAACAACCCACCGACCCCGAAGAGTGGAAGACCAAGATTGCCTACAAGAAGGGCTGGCAACCCGAGCGCATGCGCAACTTCAACATGCACCTGACCAACAACACCACCCCCGACCAGCCTAACTTCGTCAAGGACGAATGGACAAACTTGACGTCCTACTGCGCCAGTGTCGGTTGTCCCAAATGGGGCTACATCGACCCCACGCCCGAGGCCATTGGTGTGCACGTCGGTCGCTTGCTTAAGCTCGATCTCCCTCGTACCGAGGCTGGGCGCGGTCGCACTGATGAGATTGTCAAGGATAAGGAAACGGCGGACAAACTCAAGGGGTGGTATCCCATTTGGTGCAAGCGCCCGACGTTTAGCGATGAGTATCTGCAAACGTTCAACAAAGAAGGCGTCAACCTGGTGGATACAGACGGGAAGGGTGTTGATGCAGCGAACGAGAGGGGTTTGATTGTCAACGGGGTGGAGTATCCCCTTGACGTGTTAGTCTTGAGCACGGGATTCATAACCCCAGTTGAAGGGGGTGGGAACCCATCGATCAGGGCCGCCGTGGAGATGTATGGTCGCGGAGGGAAGAAGATGAGCGATAAGTGGACGGAGAAGGGTGCGACGACGTTGCATGGGCTGTTTACGAACGGCTTTCCCAATCTGTTTTTCCAGAGTCCCCTTCAAGCGGCGTCTGGGGCGAATTATGTTTATTCGATAGAAGTTTGGACGAAGCATATTGTGGAAATTATCAAGGAGGCCCAGCGGAGAGTTCAGGGACATAGGGCCGTCGTCGAGCCGGGAGTTGTTGCTGAGGAGAAGTGGAGCGGGGAGATTATGAGGCATGGGCCGTACTACGCTGGACTCATGGGCTGCACGCCGGGCTATGTCACGGGTGAGGGATCGATGGCTGTTTTGCCGACGGATCCGGTTGAGATGATGAAGATGGCAAGGTTGGGGACGTGGAGTTTCGGGTTGGAGTCTTTCATGGACGTGCTTGAGAAGTATAGGGAGGGAGGGTTTGAGGGAATTGAAGTTTCGGGGGTCTGAGTAGCGCAAAACCGGTGAGATCTGGCAAAGAGTCCTCTGTACCTCTCTTCAAGGCATGCGACAGAATATTCATTCTTCTCATACTCGTCGTCGTCGTCGTCTTAGTCGCCTGGCAAGATCGCACTTCAAGCGAAAAGAGGTCGCAGCTCTGCCTGGCTATTTTCTCCCACAGCCGAATGAACGCCTTCCTGCCCTCACCGTAAATCATGGGCATGTTAGATGTCGAAAATGCCCATTAGACAATAGACCATATCCTCGATGCGGGGAACAAGCACGCCGGAGATGCTCACTTGAGTCAGACACTAGAGAATCGGTCTTGCTTCCTCGACCGTAGTGGCAAACTACATGTCGAGATCTCTTTATAACTATAGTGTTACAGGTTTTTTCTTTACGTTGTGGTTGACGGTCTCAGTCTCAGGACTTCAGAGCCTAAGTAGCAATGTATTTCCTGTTATTACATGCTGATGAATGTTCCTGTGAAGAGCAACAATGAAGAACGTACATTTTTATGGGTAGCAAGTGGTTGACAAAATACAGCGGACTCATTACTTCGCAGTACCTCTAGGCAGACCACCGTTTAGTACCCTGAAACGCCCTGGTGGGCGACCTTAACCCGCAAGGAAGCTCGCTGTTCCAGTTCTAGCTTCGTCTAGGCTAGCCCTCCTTCTTCTTTTCTATTCTGAGGGGCTTGCTCGCTCTGCTCCCATCCCTTCTTCTCGATTTAATATTCAGAGGCTTGGTCCGACAGCCGCAGTTCGATACCAGTTTTCTTCGATTTGTTTTGGTGTTCCTGTGTGCTTACTCAAGGAAGAAAAGCGCCAGATTGACGTCTTGCTCTAGTCCGCTAAGGTAAACGCCCGCCAACTAGTCCTAGCTGGATCCCGCCCAACCACCAATGTCACAGCCTCAGCCAAGCTACCCCTCCAGCACCTTCATCCGTAGTGCCCGCTTGCCCACTGTCCCATACTACCGGGAAACCCAACGCCGCCAGAAGCGTAATGATGTCAAGGTTCGCATCCGGGAGCAATCGCGGTCGCGAGGCCGCCTTCCCGCATTCATGCGCAAGGGCCTCAGACGGCAGGAGCTAGGCTAGCTAGTGCTCAAGCAGAGGAAAACTGAGACCTTCGCGACGAGGGAGACTGCCCTCCATCCACCAAATCCTCGACACTGACAATCCCATGCCGTGCCCGGGTTGAGCGAGAGCCCTGGCGCATCGACTTTGACACACGTCAACCCCCCGGTCGGAAGAGCACATCTGCCTCGAGCAGCTTTACCGCGGGGCATTGTGCTCTCACAGCTCGGCGTGGGCCGCCCCCAAGGTATCCTGGCTGTGTATTCGACGCTGGCCATGCCTCATAGAGATCCGCGAGCTCCGTTTTGAGCCTGGCCTGACCTACGCCCACGTTGACGGGTGGTTCTTCGTTGTGTGCTCTGAGATTGCCGCTGCCAAAGGCTCGATCGCCGCTCACCACTCTCACGCTCCCATCTGGTAGGGGTTTCGCTTCTAGCCCTGGGCGGCAACCGCGCGCGAATATACACCACTACCCACTGTCTGGCGCGCTCCAGACCCCTCCTCCTAACCCTGATTGCTGGGTTATTGTTCCTTGCTTGATTGCTGGCTTAGTGTTGGAATTGACATGCCTCTCAAAGTCCCTGAGCGTGACCAACACCGTCCCGACCTTTCTCGATGCAAGGATCAGTTCCTCAAAACCCAACTCTTCCGCGTCCCTCGTCAGCAACCACGGATTATACCCAGTCCGCGTTCCAGTCTCATTAATGAACGCATGGCACTGCAACGTGTCCTTATAAATCCGTTGCATCACTTCCACCATCGATGTCAAGAAGAGACAAAGTGCATGTTCGACTACCTTAGTCTGCAGCCGCAAGGTAGCGAACCAATCCTCCCAGTCATTGCGTCCTCCGGGCTCAGTGCGGATGATTATGAGGGCAGTTGTGGATTTGGTTTTGGGATGGTAAGTCCAAGTCAGGAAATACGTGTTCAAGGAGGCCATTGTGAAGTAAAAGGCCTCAGCTTGAGGATCCCAAATTGCACAGGCGAAGTGGTTGGAACCCCAGACCGTTTGTCCAAGGAGTTGGAGGGGAACAGGGTCTAGATTGAAGGTCTTCCAACAATGAAGGAGGTCATCTTTAGAGACGGTGATAGTTGGAGGTGGTTCGTATGCCCTGGGGACATGAGCGTAGTTCATCTGGAGTTTGACGAGGCGGAATGTTGGGAGGGTGGTTGGGGACTCGCAGCGTCTGAGGATGTCAGGAAGAGGAAGAGATTCTCTGCTGAAGGCGCCGAAGGTGGGTGTGAAGGTTACGAGCTCGTGCTCGGTGGGGTTGGGAAGGAAGGCGAGAAGATTGAGACTGGCTAGGGCTTGCTGGCAGAGGCCTTCCATGTTGCACAGTTGTAGAAGTGAAACAAGAATTTGTGTACAGATTCTGGAAGATTTGTGTTGGGTTTAAATTGGGCGGAGGGGATCTTGAGCCTGAGCTAAGTTGACAAGTTAGGCTGCATCTGCCAAGAGTCTAACGAATGTGCACATCCTACCTCGTGAGAGCCTGACAGGTACTTGACATCGTTGTTTCCCTCTTGGAACGATTGGTCGCGAAATTTTAGTTAACTTAGCCAATCACAATGCCTGTTCCTGCCTCTCGGACCGTCCTGACGTTCAGACCCCTGGAAGTGTTTCATCCATGTCGCGAACAAGCTGTCTCTTTCTTCTTCTTTACCAATCCTACGCTTCTGCGTCTATAGCGGTCGTATCACTCAGCTGCTCCAGCCCTTTCCCCACTACTGTTATACTCTCCGGTGTAATATTGCCGACAAAACCCCTCTCTTGGATCCTGGAAAGGAGCATAATACCGTCCAAGGTCTAACACCGTGACAATTATACATATAGACTGTATCATATAGATAACACAATGGTATTATATAAAATAGTTTTTTATATGAAAAAGCCATCCTGCCTGCTGAATACAAACCCAAGTTAAATGTTTGCCCACAGAACAAAGCTTTACAACAAAGTAATATGTACATAATAGACATGCTGTAGATAGCTGTAGTAGTCTACTTGGGGCCCAGGACCTCCTTATGGAGTAAGGGCTGACTTTCCCGTTACAGCTGTACTCTTTGGCAACCATCTCTTGCTAACTCGAAGAGACGTCCTGTCCTCCAGAATCCCAGCGCATTTGTATTTTAATCTCAGACCGCTCAATCTCCTTAAAGCCTAAGCTATCATACAACGCTTTCGCCCTCTTGTTCGGAACAAATACCCCCAGATGCAGCGGTAGACATCGCTTAGCCGCAACAGACTGCAGCCCCTTGATGAGTGCCGTGCCGATGCCGCGGCCCTGGAATGCCGGGACCAGTTCAATGCCGGAAAGAAGTATGTGATCAGGCCGGTACACCACGGCGATAACCCCAACCTCGGTGTCATCTACCACGACGATTTGTAACTCTGATGGATCCCACTCGCGAGCAAAGCGGGTTCTTTGGTCGTCTTCGTCCCAGCTAAAAACTTGGGCGACAATGTCGAGCATCGAGGCGCGATGGATGCTGTAGCATAGCTCCTTGTCCTCGTCTGAAGCTGGGCGGAGGGAGAAAAGCTTTGGGTTTGTACCTTGCTCCGACATTTTGATCATTGCGACTGAGAGACGATTGCGGGGTTGTTGGTTTTGGAGACTTTCTGTCAGCATCGCGAGTCTATCGGGGCTTTCGGCAAAATTGGCTCGGGTCAACCTTTGCCCGGCATGGGTGCGTTAAAAAGCCAGAGCATGTTTTCTGCCACAATGTGGCGCCTTATGTAGTATTTGATGTATTGACAACCCAGGAAAACTAACAATATCTTTGTTCAAGATCTCCACCGCACTGCATAACACCGCCCAACAAGGCAAGTTCCCAGTTCTTTGCCTACTCGTGAATGAAAACACATCTTCAGAATCAATACTCCATTCCAGACATTCCTCGTGCTACGGATTGCTCAACAGAGGTCCGAGAAAGCTACAGAGTTATTATAGAGAGGAGTCAAGAGTGGATCGGTGCGATCTGATCGAGGATAGGAGTTTAGGCATTCAACTACACAAGTTACGCAAGCAGTGCTTTTGCCAGGAGGCACTGAGAAGTTAGCTTCCAGTTTCCTTGCGCCCCGTAGCGGCAACTCTCTGTAGAGGGCTCACCTCGACCACACCTATCCCAAACTTGATTCTTCTGCTAGCCCTCGACTGTACAAAGTTTGCTTCTCCGCCATGGAGGATTTGCGGTGGCATTGCCCCTGTGGGTTCGCGGGGTGCGGGTTGGTTAAGCGAGCCTAGGAATTGAAAGAGTGGACGAGAGTTGCGTACGCGTACACCAAGAACTCTATGGGGCTGTTGGTAGGGTAAGTTCGGCCACCCTGAAGCGGAACACACCCCAAGCGGAACAAGCCGAACCAGGGTGATGCGCCACCCAGCCCCCAATTTAAAACAACCACCACGCGATCAATTCCTTACCGATTCTTTTCCTTCTTTCTGCAACGTGTCCGTCTTTGGAATGGCTATCTCATACACAGAGAAAAATCTCCGTAAGACTTGCGCCGAGGCGCGGCGTACTCATAAACTCCGACCAGTCGCTTTACGATGGGTGGAAGATCTAGGCGGGATACAAATGGTGAATCGGTTAGACTTGGAGCTGGAGGAAGAAGCCAAATCTTTCGGCGCTTGAGAACCGACAACAAACTAGGAACCTGGAGTAATGAGAAGCTGAGACAGAGGGGCGAGAATTGTTTCTGTGGCCAAAAAGGTGGTGACACATCCTGGTTCGGTGCCACGGCATCCAGTGCACTCGGTTGTGGTTTCATTTGGCGTGTCTTCGGGAAGAAGCCGCACCCGGAGGAAACTTTCAGAGTGTGTTTCATTCCCGACTCCCTTCCCGCCCCTCTCGGTTTGACCTACAGACTTAGCTGGCTGAGTTTGATTCAGGCTCATGGTGGTGCAAAGACTGCCAGGTATCTCTGTCAGAAGTTCCAAGCCTCACGAGTTCCGTTGTCCATGAATCTCGCTGGCAGCCACCGCCCGCTTCCCTTTCACACTTCGCCTATACCCGCAGCTCAAGTCCTTCCGGAGCAGACAGTGCAGCTGGCGTGGCGGCCCGCCTGGGTGTCCTAGGTGATCGGGTCGTCGCTCTAAGTGGCGATTGGAGGGCTCATCTGCACGGGGGGACTAGCCCTTCGCGGGATCACGGAGACAACAACTCCGACACACCAGACGGCAGACTCTCCTTACAAGGGAAAAGAGATGGGCTGATTGGCAACGTGAGGAAAAGACCCATTGGAGATCTACTAGGAATTTACCCCGATAGTCTTAGATTGTTTCCAAAGGGCGCGCTGCTGAAACCTGGAATTCAACCTGCAGAGTGCGAAGGGACTAACACAGCTCTGCCTGGACCTCTCCGAACTAGACTGTGGACATAGCGGTGACGGAAAACTCGGCGCGTCGATGGCACACGGCGAGGGAACTTTTCGATGTGCCTATTTCGTGATGTTGGACCAGCACTGGACTGGCTGGGGCGGTTGTGCTAGGGGTACCGGTTAAGCAAATATTTAACTTGTTCGAACTCGGACTGCAATCTCGCTGCGTTCCATCCCAGTAGTATTTGGATCAAGAGAGCTAATTTCTTTGTCTCAACGGTCGCGGTTTCGACTCTCATATCGCTTGTCGAACCGAATCGACTTCTTTTTCAGGCCACCAGACGCGGCTAGAGGCGCCACCGTAAATCGCTTCTTCTAGCAAAATCCTGATGGTGGCGTTCAATTTCATCTCAACGCCGACCGGCTATTGATCAAGTCGCTTTCTAGGTGCCCTATTAGGTGCCGGCCTTGGATATCCACTTTCTCCGGGGAAGGTGCAGTGCTCCGCCCCAATTGGGTGCACACGCAGGTGCTCTGCGTTGGCAACCCTGACATCAACCAGATTGTCGTTGACTCCCCTTCGCGACAAACAGGAACGCTGTCCCCTCAAACCCTCCAGAGCGACAGACAAACGATGGAAAGAACAAGAGCACCCCCCAACCGAGGGCTTTCAGCGGCCGGGCCCAATTGGTCAACGCAGAAGTCCCGATACTCGGCGAGCCGTGGAGTCTACACGTCTCTCCGTCACACGATATCACAAGACTGTACACAGGAACGAACTGTGCACGCTCGGCGCCTCTGCGCCTTGAAGAAGCGTGAGTGGGGCGAGTTTGAAAGAGAACCCATGACAACACCAACGAAGATGGGAAGGAGGAAGCATCATCGGTGAAGGCATCGTTGAGCGGCTTGTATTCGCCGTCATTCAAGGCCTTGGGCGGCGTGGTCGAGAATATGGCTCCTCTTGTTGGAAGCACGGCACTCTTGGTTGCAACAGTGTAATTGTCTTGCTTGTCCTCTCGGCCTCTGGCTTTGCCAGAGGCCTTCTATTATAGCCGTACGTTGTACTCAGCTGAAGTGGCGGTGCTAGTTCAGCTCCGTTTAGCTTCGTTCAGCTCCGTTTAGCTTCGTTCAGCTCCGTTTAGCTTCGTTCAGCTCCGTTCAGCCGCGTAGAGCTCTATTCAGCTCCGTACAGCCGCTCCGTTTGAGGGTGTTCTGGCCTAGCTTCTGCAGAACTCGACGGCTTGCGTGGAAACAGCGTCGATGCAGCTGTGCAGAAGTGGTGAGCGGCAGGAACCAGCGAGTCGGCCGAGGACTTTGGCTTTGCACTCGGCGTCGCATACGCCTCCACCACCAACTTGAAAACCGAGTGCCGTGGAAAACAAGCCCAGGACCGTGGCGCCTTTGGCAAGCGTGGAGATGATGCGGACCATGGCTTCAACCTGGAGACAAAACGAGTGACTGGGTTGACGATGAAGGAGTCTCGCGAATCACGCAAAGGACGGAGGGTGGGACGCGCTGTTATTTACTCTCCTGCGCGCGCTGAGAAACCTTACCCGCCCCCCTCTCTCTCTCTCCGAGATATTGCATGTCGATCCGGTCTGGTGGCTGAGACCTCGCCAAGCAATTGGGCGTTTCCCCAAGCCTCCCCACGCGGAAGTTGACAAGCTAACCCCTTTTGTGAGCCTTCATCTCTAGTAAAATGCTTGTTCGCGCTTGGAGCATCATCCTTGCATTGACTCGGAGCATCCTCTCCACACGGAAGAGAAACTCCTATCTAAAATGCCTGACGTCACCTTCTCACCCCGGCCTCCTCCCATAAACCACATACCTATCTCCGCCCCGCGTTAGCATCATCCTCTCACCCTTCCAACACCCCCCAGAACAACAAACCGAACACAACATGGAACCCAAACTCACACCGGGAAATACGCATGGACGGCCCCATCGCCCAAATCCGCCCTCACCCCCTCCAACAGCCGCTCCACCTCCTCGACCGCCCACCCCAGACCGCCCTGCTCCCTCGGCCTCGTCAGCACCGCCAGACTAAACGCGGCCAGCCCGCCGCCGACATTCTCGCAGTTCCACCGCCCAATCAGCTTGTGCCTCCTGTCCCTGGGCCACCCGTTCGTCGGCCACTTGTACCTGCACACAACGACATCCACAAAGCCCGCCGCAGCAAGCTGCGATTCGTAGTGCACTGCCGAGTCGATGGGGCGATGGAGGCGCGCCATGGCGGAGCGCAGGAGGGTGGTCCAGCGGAGGAGGGGCGAGGCGCGGGGGATGGTGTCGTCGTCGGTGAGGAGGGTCCAGACGGTGTCTTGCAGCTCGAGGGTGCCGCCCGGCGCGAGGGAGTCGTAGCATTGGGAGAAGAAGGCGGGCCAGTCGCTGATGCTGCCGGTCAGGAAGCGGGAGAAGATGAAGTCGAAGGGCGCGGGGAACGTCCAGGTGTCTTCGAGGTCGTCGACGATGAAAGAGACGTTCGAAGGGGTGCTGAATGAGAACCGTGAGCTTAGGTGTCCGGTGGCGGGGGGTTGG
>Ga0247780_1000734_pt1 | contig 27285 bp, 16 predicted proteins | sample UWRJL079202R5_FD_179927 | JGI IMG/M metagenome (GOLD analysis project Ga0247780, IMG submission 179927) | Plant litter microbial communities from Arlington Agricultural Research Station in Wisconsin, United States - UWRJ-L079-202R-5 | ecosystem: Environmental > Terrestrial > Plant litter >... | reverse complement strand
AGAAACCAACCTCAAGACACCCATAGGCAGCCGGGCCAAGGACCCCCAACTTAAGGAGCTCGGCGAATATACGCGGCTGAGCTTGATGAGCGATCCAGAGGGTTACATTTTATTTTTGGCCAACGCCATGGGCTGGAAACGGGAGGAAATCAACGTCTATTTGGCACACTTGCGGCGCGAGTTGAAGAACCCTAAGATCCACGCGTACTACCGCCAGAAGATTGTCTGGGCTAGAAAGCCGGAAGCATGTTGCCTGCGGCATGTAGGCTATAGAGTTATGCGGTAGTGCGGGACATGTTGACGGCCATTGTGGCCCCCGAGGCAAAAGTTGGAAACAAAAGTACTGTAAGAAGTTCCAGCGCATGCTCATCTTCTCCGGAGTCTGGGGATATGCGAGTGTATAGTGAAACGAAAAGCAGCATGTACTCGGGGTGCCATCCATCACGAGAGTGTTGTTGGATTATAGGCACTTGACTGTAATGATTAGATTGCTCTGACTGCTACGAAGATCCCTAGGCGCTCCGCTCGTTGGTTACGCTCTTGGGAGCGGGGAATGGCCCGATGGTTACGCAGAGATCGCGCCTCAACAGGTGTTAGGGTACCTCTGATTGTGCAGTCTGAAAGTCTTGGCGATTAGTTGCCTGAGTCTTCGACGGTGACGAGCAGTCAAGCGTTTTCGCTATCTTCAAGTTTCAAATAGGTTAAGACATATGCTGCTTAGTTAATGACTTTAAAAGAAGGTTGATGGCTCTAGAACTCTTCGTTCATGATTGGCTAATCTCAAGATCGATGAAGTCGGCTCCGCTGGCAACGACAATATCTGCAAGTTGGGACGCTTACGACCTGCAACCAGAGCCACGCACGACTTGATGAGGCATGCTAATCTAGTGTAAGACACTGCCGGAATTTGCATCCTGGTTGTTTATTTTTCTTTGGAGCTAGCCGAACATAAACTCTTCAAATCGCTCCTCTTTTTCCGCCACCTTGGCATCATTCTTATTCAACGAGTCATAATCCGCCATATTCGACGATGGGTCGTTTGCGGCCAATTCTACCAGCTCCCCTCCTTAGAATGGCCAACTAGCAAGGAGCACACCAGAATGCCGCCGACTGGTCTTGGTTGCCATGAAAATACAAATTGAAGAACGAAAAGCCCCCCGGTAAACTGATGCATTTGGCTGCCAAAGGACAAACCGAGTGTCTCCGACTCCTAGGCCCCGTATACCTTTGAGCTTGTCAAAGTTGAAGCGGGAGGGATCGCTGACGACTGTCCCCTGGAGTAGCCGCGCGCATGGTGCACCATCAAGCTTTTCTCGAGTGAGAACGACGGTGAAGGGCAGGATTCGTGACATCCAACCATAGGGAATGACGATGGCTACTAGCCCATAGTCACCACTGGGCATTGAATCGCAGCACATAGACATGTGTTGCAATGAACATACATCTTGCCTGGGATTAAGTGCCGATTATCGGCTATCAACTTTTGGTAGATAGTGTGGGGATGCCGATATGGCGCCACGGTATCTGCCGTGGTGTGGTTGCACAGTAGCTATTCCGACAGGGTTTATGAGCGAAATAGGTGGTTTTTCAAGTGGGGGTTGCAGAAGGCCTGTGCTAATGTACCTACCTAGGGTGGGTGGTGATCGTTTTCCGGTTGGTGGGTGGGCATGTCGGCGGTGCGGAGTTCTCTGCTATTGGGCGTGTGCGGCTGCAGGACGCATCTGTCAGCATGATAGCGACGATACGGAGTGAATTGAATGACTGCATGTCAGGTCACCATTTCCTGTAGTTCGTACATAAGCCCCTCTTGTCTGCGAACGCTGATCCGGGGATGAGCGGAGCGCGAGGACTTTCAGCCTACGTTCCAACTTATGTCTTACAACTTACCCGTGCTCGCAAAACCCTCGCGTTAGCAATGGACTTCAAAGGGATATTCAAGGATGTGGGGATTCTCACATTGCTGGCGGGCATCTCAGTGTTGCTTGTCATTTGGGAAGTTGGCTGGATCCTATACTGCCACTTCTTCCATCCCCTTGCCAAAGTCCCAGGGCCGTTTCTTGCTTCCATATCGGAGGTCTACCGATTCTACTACAACTTCATTCGCAAGGGCGCACTGTATCGCGAGTTCGGTACGCTGAGGGAGAAATATGGTGAGTTGCTAGCCACTGAGATGCTGTTTCTCGCTCCTTTAACTAGTGTATCTCACCCCCATAGGTCCACTGATCCGAATTGCTCCAAACGAAGTCCTCCTTGCGGATAGCGACAACTACGACAAGGTCTACACTACACACGGCAACACGTACAAGGACCCAAAATTCTACAGCCTTATCGGCTGTGATTCGGCTCTCTTTTCTGTCATCTCGAATGAGGTGCACCGTCAGAAGCGCGCTCTCCTCAACCCATTTTTCTCGCGCCGCGCCGTCCTTGACCAAGAGGACGTCGTGCAGTCTAAGGCGGCCAAGCTCTGCCGACGCATTGAGCGAGATTCTGAGCGTGGCCTCCTCACTAACGTGCAGATTGGCTTTCGTGCCGTCTCCATTGACGTGATCACCGAGTACGCCTTTGGGCCTGACAACTGCTACAACTCGCTTGATGCCGAGGACTTCGGAGTCTGGTACAATGAACTAGTGCGCGGTGTCGCGCCCATGGTGTACATCTTCAAACTAGTCCCCGCACTGCAGGCGCCTCTGCAGGCGCTACCGTTCTGGATTGCCAAGATGATCAACCCACTTGTCGTGGCTTTCATGACGCTCATTATGGTAGGTTCCGCAACTCCTCGACCTATATGTTTGGCTGTCTAAACTAGGTGCACAGGAGTCGAGGAGGCAGGTCGAGGTTGTGGTGAAGGAGATCGAGAACGGCGTAAAGCCGAAGCGAGACACCATTTTTCACACAATCCTGAAGCCAGCCAGTGTGGACGCTGGTTACACACCACCACCTGTGGATCATATTGTCGATGAAGCTTACGGGCTGACTGCCGCTGCGGCAGAGACGACGGGGAATGCAATGTCCATGTGTGCCTTTCACGTTCTTCATAATCCTCATATTTACGCCAAACTTCGAAAGGAGCTGCTGGAGGCGTTTCCCGATCCTGCAGCTTCACTCGACTACCTCTCGCTCGAGAAGCTTCCCTACCTTACTGGTGTGGTCAAGGAAGGCCTCCGTCTCTCGTACGGCGTCATCTATCCGCTTCCCCGTGTCGTGCCGAAGGGCGGGGCGTCGTACAACGGAGTCTACATACCGGAGGGAGTAAGCAGATACTGGTTAGGCCGATATTAAGCCTGAAGCTAACGTGTTGAATAGTGCGTGGTATCCATGTCGAATTGGTTTATGCACCGTGACCCCTCGGCTTTCCCGAACCCGGATTTGTTCGACCCGGAGCGGTGGCTGGACCCAACCAAGGCGCGCTACCGCGATAAATTCCTAACGTCCTTCGGCCGAGGCAACCGCATGTGTATCGGCCAGCCGCTTGCCATGTGTGAGATGTACGTCACTATTGGACAGGTGTTTCGTAAGTTTGACGACCTGGAGGCTCCCGACGTCGGCCCAGAAGATATGGTGTACGAGGACTATTTCTCCCCCTTTCATCCGCTGTACGCACGGAAGTTTCAAGTTGTTCGGTCAGGATGCAAGGCTACATGAAGTTGGAGTCGTTGCTGTTCTATGCTACTCTGGAGGCACTATGACGGATAGATGGCTCCAAGCTATGGGCGCGTAGTCAGGACTATTGAAACACCCTTCTGGCAAATCAACCAATTGGCAGCTTGAAAGCCATGGGGACTGAAAACGGCCCTCTAAGCTGTGCAGCAAGCGCGTGTGCGATTACCCTAACTTACGAAAGAATCGGGTAAAGCTCAGGAGCAAATCAGCCGCAGCTCAGCTTAAAACTACGAACAGGAATGGCAGTTACAAGTGCCCAGATTTGTCTCATATAACCAGGCTGTACGGGAAATTACTTGAAACTTTTTCCCTTTCCCTTGCCCTTGCCCTTACCCTTACCGGATGGCGTCTGAGTTGGCGGGGTGGAGGTTGTCCCAGTCGTAACGGGAGGTTGTGGTGGATTGCCAGGAAGTGTGTCAAGCCCTGCGCGTCACGCACCGTTAGCTACGGTCACCAAGAAAACAAGTGCAGTGGAAAGAAGAAGGGGAACTTACAGCCGCTATAGTTCTCCCCCACCAACTCCGGGACCGAGCACTGATCTGCCTGTTGCAGCGTCTGCGTCGCCATGCCCAGACACCTTGCACCAGCGCAGCCCGCCTCCATGCCGAACTGGAGCGAATCGTCCTTCCAGCCGAAGATATAATCAGCATGCTGGGAATACCCCGTCTTATCCCCAGTACTCAGCACAAACGGCTGGGATCCATCCACGGGCCAGTCGTTGGGGCCATTAAACGCCGTCGTGTCCCAAATAATCTCCAACATGACCTGGGGAATCTTGACAGGATGGGTCGGCGGGCACGTCTCGGCGGTACCAATCCCATCAAAAATATGCGGCCCCTCAACCGGGTACGCCACATGCGACTTGTGGTTCGCACTGTCAAGGTTTACACCGTCCCAACACGTCGGAAACAAAATATTCGACCTAATCCCATAGCACGGCCCGCTCGGCAGGTGCATAGAATCGACCCGGGGGTCAAGACAGGGCCGCAGCAGGTCTCCCCCAAAGTTCGGCGCGTTGTAGCACCGGAAACACGTCTGCGAACTCAGGTTCCACGGCCCGGCTGGTTCGCTGCGCAGCGTGGCATCACCGAAGAACATGCGAAACCCGAGCGGAAAGGCTGTGACTTGGTTTTGGCCTGGCGAGACATAATAGACCAACATGCCGCCGTTGATGTGCTCCGAAAACGAGTCGTTGAAAAACGGCTGGTTGCCGGGCGCGATCTGCGGTACTCGATAGTAGCTGCCGTTGCGCGCGTGAAAGTATAGGTTCGACGTCCAGTAGTTGGAGAAGTCGTCGCTGTAGCTGCAGGTTGTGCACGATGACTCGGCGGCGATGTCGGAGAGGGGCATGGAGGCGTCGAACGCGTCGCCGCCGACGATTTGGTGCTGATGCAGTGACGGGATGGAGCCTGGATTTACGAGCGGATCGATACGGTCGATAGAGAGCTGGTGGCATCCGAAGCGCAGCATCGTTGGGCCGGTTCCGTTGTAGGTTGGAAGCGTGGACGGATCAAAGTCTGGCGGAAGCTGGCGCGGCTTGTTCAATTTCGGCGATCGACCCGGTCCAGCTAGGGCGACATGGACTGCGCCGAGGGCGACAAGCCCGAGAAAGACGGTGGCGCGGGTCATAGTGAAATGGTGTCGGGTGCCAGAGGAATTGGTTCCTGAAGAGCAATGCTATCGGTATTGCAGCAGCCTGGAAGATGTATTTATGTCCCTCCATTGTCCCCGGTGCGCTGGTGATGTGCCTGCATTCGGCCAATCCTCCCGTCTCGGGCATGGCTGTCACGCTGAGCGGGTGGCATGAGGGGGCTTGGCAGCTTTAACTTACCGGTAATTTCTCACTTGCATGTCGGAGCTTGGCGCAACGTGACAGCGGGCTGGGGAACTGGGAAGTAACCCCCGGGTGCATATTTATTGATTTCGGTGATTTCGAGGTTTGGGAAGCCGCACAGGGTTACGGTGCGGGGCCCTGGGCCACTCGCAGAGGACGGATTGGTTGTGGTTATAGTACGACATACTTGTTATGATGGTCCAATCGCCTGTCTCCTGTTGCGCTGCCCTTCACCGTGGGCAATGTGCCCAATGCCGGGATGTGGGCGGAAATGTGGTTCGGGAGAGGTGCTCCTTCGCCCACTAGGACTGCTTTAGCCGCGTGCAAGTCCCCGAAATTCAGGGGTCCTCGTTTTAGTGACCTTTAGTGGTTGGCAGGGTAGGTAAGTTCAAGGCAACCCCCTAAAGCAGAAGCCAGCCAATGAAAGACGCCTAGCTTCCAGTACCATCACTCCACACCACAACCTGGGTATGTTTATCAACACTCAAACGGCAAACCGTACCTTTGACGAGTAAGATGCTTCAGTAAACATATAGCGTGTCGCCCAATGATAGTACCCCGTATATGAACTCCATATCAAGGTACTGGCAAGTAGCCTTAGGATAATGTCCTGCTTTTTGCAAGTTGCACAGCATCATGCCAGTAACCGAAGTTCGAAAAGCCCGCAAGTACCGGCGCCGGGCTGGACACGGACCCCGGAAATCCAGGCAAGTCATCCGCCCAAGAATGGCCACTCACAGCAGGTCTTAAACGAATCATGCAAGCCACCCCAAGGATGAGCTATGGGTATCGATAGTTTATGTCGCATTTAGGAAGGATTCCCCGAGAGAAGCCCCACATTGACATTAGTTCATCGGAACTTGTAACTCGCTCGATAGGGAATACGTAATGCGGGGCTTCTTGGCCCGATCACCACTGTTGCAGTGAAATCAACACCGAAAAACGCAAAGATTTCCGATATACGAAGATATGATCTTTGTTCTATTATGAACTTGTCAACAGTCTGCAAATTCAGTGTCGCCGGACCCACTGTCTCGAGGCGGGAACGGTGGGTCTGCCGCCGATAGCGGGCTAGCCCGTTCAGTGCCCAACAGCCGAGTTCACTCAAGCAAGTTCAATTTTACGGTGTAAGTGTACGGCCCATTGCGTAATACTGGCAACTGCCATAAGGAGTTAAAGGGCAATATGCCAACACCACTGGAATGGGATGCTGGGCATCGATAGTCTGTGTCGCGGTCAAAGCGTCAAGAAGCGTGGCACACTTAATTTTAGTTCATCAACATCAACGCAGCACTCGCCTTCCTCCAACTGTCATACAAACATGACAATACCCGCTTCATTCCGAGGAGGGAAAGGAGCACAATAAAATCGCTACCCCTTATCAGCCAGGCTTCTGTCCCGTGGGCGCTCGAGGCAAGGGGACTGATCCATTGCTGTGGAGTCCCTCCTTCTACCCGGAAGAAATGTGCCCTATAGCCAAGGACTTCCCCGGTCCCAGACATGGATGGAAATTGCTCAGGACAACAGAAGCAATGGAAAGCAGCTTAGCGCCTGCAGCAACCCCCGGGTCCAGAGTTTATTCAAGGGCAAATACGACACGATTCGTCCAATGCTTCGCGGTCTGAAATCGCATATAGGACCAAAAGAGGGAGTCGCCACGACAGGGCTATTCTGACGCACGATTGAAGGGCAGGAAATTAGCAAATTCTCGCAGCCGAAGTATGCTGTACTCTTCTATAGGTTTGTGAGCTCGGACAGCCGATTTGGTCTTTGACACGCTGGGAACACGAAGGGATTTACTAATCATTTTCCTACGGCGTGACCAAATAGTTTCCACGAAGTTGCCAACGTGGGAGACATTTGTCGAAACATCTTCACTTGGGCTTTCATGGCCGTAAACTCACTGTGGGGCTTGCCCCACAGTGAGTCAGAGCAGTGGAGTCCAAGATTCCAGAGCCTTCGAGGTGGCACCGTGTCAGAATGAGGCAGCGGTGTTAGAACTGATAGATAGGTCGTATAATACGCCGTAGACAAGGCGGCTAATGCCCCAGTACGCTTCTAGTTTTTTTTTGTATTGCTATTAACGAACTAATAAACTATGTATGAGATATACACAATACTGTTAACGCAAACAATATCCAAGTCAACCCAATCATGCGCGGAACTTGGGTTCGTCTGAAATGCTGACTGAGCAAGCAGGCGTGTTTGTGTGTAGGGAAGCTTCCTCAATCTTCTCCAGTTCAAGCCTATCACCCCCTTCCCCGAGCATCAACCAACTCTTTCGTGCCAACCGTACTTTAGATGGGTTGGCATGACGAAGCGTGTGGCCGTCTCGACGAGGCCGCCTGTCTTGCTGCTCTTGTAAATCGAGTCCAAATATCTGCCAATTCAACCCGCAGTGTGCTTCTGTTGATTAGAGTAAGGGCGGCCCAAGACTCAGGAAGGAGGAGATGGGCGATACTGAGGAGGAAGGACTTGGGCACCCGTTTGCGACGCACGCCTTCTTGCCCCGTCTGAGGTTCCTATGGAGAACAGCCGAAACCGCATATAGGGAAGGGGCGTCTTATACTCTGGCCGTGATTCAGATCTCGTCGATGGCTGCGGATAAGAGATTGGATGCAACATCGCCGTTGCCATCCCAGCCGGCTGTGGGGGCTTAACGGCGCGGTCGGGGAAACCAGGAGGGCATTTTGAATCTGCTCATAACGAGGAAAGCAGGGAACGTTGAAGTTCGGAATGTTTTAAACACATTCTATAGAATAAATTAACGTTCAAGCTAGCGCGGTACAAAAAAAAAAAAAGAGGTTATACCTGCAGAGATAACAAATTCCGAGGTACATCTCTGTAATATCGCCAACCGTTATCGCGATTCGGGAACTGCGGATGCCGGCACCACTTGAAGATCTTCAGTAGGTGGGTGAGACATTAAGCACGCCACAGCCCGAAAACACCCAATGAAAACCCCCTCCCTGCTGCAGCGAAAAGCCCAAAAGAAATAAAACCCACCCGGTACAAAGAACCAGTCAAAATCCCATCCTAGTTCGGACCTCCGACATCCGAACGCACTGCTTAAAAAAACGCTGATCCCATCTTTATCAACCCTTTCAAGTCCTTCCCACTCATCCGCACATCCCCCGCCCGTGGTCCCCCCGCCCAGAACCAAAACACACAATGGGCTCTTGTTTCAGCACCCCAACAGGGTCAATACCCCCTACACCACCCACCGCGAAACAAACCCTCTCCGACCTCTATGCCTACTGGTCTGAGCACGGCTACGAACTCATCAACAACCTTTGGGGCAAAGACTCCGCGACCTCCGGCTCGCAATGCACTTATCTTGACGACGCCTCCTCCTCCGGCGTGGCATGGCGAACCACCTGGACGTGGGTCGGCGCGCCGGACAGCGTCAAGAGCTATCCCTATGCCGGGCGGCAGTTTCCACGGGGGAGGTTGATCAGTGGGATTGAGCGGATGCCGGCGGAAGTGAACTGGCAGTATGAGGGCGAGAAGCGCGGGGGGATTCGGGCGAATGTGGCGTTTGATTTGTTTACGGCTAGGGATAAGGAGCATGCGAATCATGGGGGAGACTTTGAGCTGATGGTTTGGTGAGTAGCTGCATGCATGCTTGCCGGGGGAGTTGATGAAGTGGTGGGCTGACGGGAATAGGTTAGCGAGGTATGGCGGGGTTTGCCCAATTGGGAAACGTGTTGGGGAGGTTCACATTGGAGGGAGGAGGTGGGAGTTGTGGGATGGATATAATGGGGCAATGAGGGTGTGGAGTTTCGTTCCGCCGAGAGCAGAGATTCGAGGTTTTAAGGGGGATATGAGGGATTTTTTTGGGTACTTGGAAAGGGAGAAGGGGTTTCCTGCCGGGGAACAGAACTTGATCGGTGAGTTAGGAGATTTATTGATGTTAAGATTGGTTTCCATGCTAAAGTGTTGTGTAGTGTTCCAGATCGGGACTGAGTGTTTTACTGGAGGACCGGCGACGTTCACTTGCACGCGGTTCTCAGCTGATGTTATCTGAGCTACAGCAACTTTCTGTCATCGCCGAGAGATTCTCCTGCTGACGACAAATCGGTGACCCCTACAGAAACCTGCAGCAACGTCGCACCCTTCTTAACAGAAGAATCATAATATTGCCAACCTCACATCGCCGTTGGCTCAGCTTGTGACCATCGACCCCTCATTTCCTTAGTTAATTAGTTCTAGCAAAGAACATCACCTGCACTCCCATCACATCATCACTACCACCGTGGCCAGCGGCCAGGCGGAGGCCTTTCGGTTCCGATTCTGTGAGCCTATCTTCCAAGACCTAAGCAGGCGCGATTACTGATTAAAGGGAATAACTTGACGCTACAAGCAACTGCGACCACAACAACGCGCCGAGCAGCACCTATCCACGCATTGACCGGGACCCGTGAGTATCTCCAGCTTCAACCAGACAGGGTGGGGTAATAGGATCGCTAATACTATCTTTACGTCGATATAGGAACTCAGGCAGTGCTGGTAACTGCTACAGTACCCAACAGGCGTTAACTGGCAGCGGGTTAAGATAGATAACGCACCTAACTCGGTCATCATATTTTGCAATATCAATTGCAAGGGCAGCAGCTCTACATACTAGAGCAACGCCCATTACTTCGTGCCCTTTACAGGCTGTGCGATTGGCAGCTTATAAGTTCCCCCATTGTGGCAAGTAGTGTAGCTAAATTACCTGCTAACTGTTTAAATAGCAAGGTTATTTAAACCAGTAAAGCAGAGGGTGTGTTTTCTTCGATGGAGCTGGTATCAGTAGGGAGTTCATGAAGTGCAGGTTATTACATAAGTATTAGACTTCACCTAACCTTCTAAAATATTCGTCACAATAGCGCCGTGTTCAGATGTTTTTATCGAGTGCTCACTCGTCGCAGCTATAAAGCTTGTGTAGTTTTAATTCTCTTTCGTAAAATTAAGGAACTGGAGAGAATAAGACGTTTAAATACTATCCAGGAGGTAGGAAACGAGGGCAATGATAGAGATGATGAAGAGATGGACGAAGGCATTATCAATCATGGAGGACTATTCTTAGAGGGGATGGACGCTGGGGGAATATTACTGGGAGAGACAGATTCCATGATTACGGGGCTCGACACACCTGAGTGGTTGCTAAGTTGGAACAATTGGGGGGATTGGATGCCTGGAAGCTGCGACTCTCTAAATTAACCGATCGACCCCATGCCGATCACAGTCTGTTAGAAACACAGCGCACCGGGCCCAGTGGAGTTAATGGGGTTACAACGGTGTGATTTTATTGCTTTTGTGATCTGCTCTGTAGTTCTGGCTGTAGTTCTGGCTTGCAGCTAGAACGTGACGACCCGCAAGCACTTAAGCCGGCGTGGGTGACTGAGGACGCACCCCGCAACGTGAGCCCTACGCACTACTCGCACCATTTTTGATGGCGATCTTCCCTCTCGTGATGCCACTTTTCCAGCTCTCTGCCGTGGATAACGGTGGACTCCCCTGCTCTTTATCCGGAGAACGTTTCAAGCGTCACCACAATGCGGACCATTATCTTGCTACAGAGGCATAGCCTCCCGACAGGATCTTATACTTTGAAGCCGTTATCTGCGTCGCCGCTGGCGAATCCGGTCCCCTCGGCGTTGGCGGTACTTCGAGTCAGCACCAATTTCAATTTCTCGCCCCGCGATATTTCTCGCCTGGTCTGCTCTGTTCGTGCTGCTGGACCCTTACTGCTGCCCGGTCAATATCACGCCCAACGACTTTGGTCATAGCGCCGTCGCCGAAGCCAAGACGCTGGAGGAGATTGCTCTTCAGAGAAAATCGGTAGATATGGCCATGGCTGTCGTGGACCGTGTGCGCAGCGCGGTACAGAGCATCGCGGAGGAGATGGTGGGGGGCGGAGGACCAGTAGCGGGGGAAGCCAGGCAGCTAGCAGCATTCTGTCCGCTTGCATTAGATGCTGTCTATTGGGTCATGGCGCTATACTTTTGGCTGTGCCAAGAGGGTGGGGGCGAGTAGGTCAAGGATCAACTGACGGGTGTAGAAACATTCCTCTCCACAGTCAGGGAACGATGGGGGCTCGCCAAGGAGTACCTGCGCCTGAAGGCCTATCACGACGATACCGGGCAGTTCAATCAAGATGACTGAGTACCTAGTCTTTCCTCTTGGACATGTCTGTGTTTTTATTTTTGTTGTTCGTTTTTATGTTGGCAAATTATGAAGAGAATGTCTATTTGCACTATGACTCCGGTATATTTGCATTATGACCCCGCACCACGCCTTACATAACCCTAACCCCCACCCGCGCTCAAATGCCCAGTCGCATCCACGGTTGCATTTGCGACCGCGATTCAATTAAACACTCGCAATTGATCGATCGAACAGGGCCTAAATCGCTCGATTCTGCAAGAAAATTACAATTGACTACTAACTATTACTCGCTGACTAAGCAGCTCCTGCGTCACCTGACCAGCTGGAACGCGTGGTTTGGCCACTACCTCGTGTGTTCTTCGGATGCCTTACTGGATCTAGAGGCCTTTCTCGCTCTGCCTCTCGTTCCACCTCTAGCCTTGCCACTATTCACAGGCGTGGCAACGGCTTGGCCACCCCTTACGGCCGTAGTTTAGCTACCCTCTAGAGTAACCCCCTCCCACTGGGAGGCCTTACGCTGTATAGAAGGCCGTACGCCTCCGTAAGCACCACCACGGGCACGTCCCTTACAGTTGCTTCCTCAGCCTCTGGTTTGCTAGTTAGCGGGTTCGGGGTCCTTGAAGATAGCATCGTCATCGACATCGACCTCGGGGTCGGCTTACATCGCGCCATCGCGCGGCGGGCTGTTTTCGGCCATCTGAACGCTCAATTAGCCCGGGAAATCGTGCGCCGAATGATTACTTACCCTTAGGCGTAATAACTGCAGTGCGCGCAACCGTGGAATGGCGATGGTTTGGTTGTGCTGGGGGAGTAAAGTTGTGGCAGAATGGAAAGAATTTCATGGCACAATGCGACCGTGGATGCGACTGGGCATTTGAACGCGGGCGGGGGTTAGGGTTATGTAAGGCGTGGTGCGGGGTCATAGTGCAAATAGACATCCTCATTATGAATTACAAAACCGTTCACAAGAGCAATCTGTGTTTCCTCCATCCGAGCAAAAGGAACTCCTCTTCCCCGCCCGAACCAAGAAAACACTCCCCAGCCCAGCAGGCAAGAAGAAAAAAACGGGAAAGGGGGCACACTCACAATACACACGCCCTGGTGCCTACAAGTACGGCTTGACCTGCTGCTCTGACCAGTCCCAGTACTTTTTGCAAAGCTCTGGCTCAACCAGATCCTTGCGGGGGTGGTCGACTTTGCCAAAGGGCGAAACTAAAATAACACCAGGTCAGCGAAGGTAATTATCGAGGTAATCAGATACTAATTCATCGGGAGGGGTAGGGTTTATTCAGCGCAGTCTGGCTTACCCCATCCGCCGTTATTCTTCTCCGTAATGTCGGGACTGAGACCCGCAAAAAGTTCGGTATAGGCTCCGTTCTTAGGCTCCGAGCTTACAAGCTTCTACACACAGAGAGAAGAGAGAAAAATGTCAGACTAGCCTTGCTATGTTAGGGGAGGTGACGGTGGACTTACAAACATGGCAAGCTGCATCTTAGGCATGTTTTGTTGGAGGCCCGTCACAAAGTTGCCGGGGTTGAGGGCCTGTGGCCAGAACGACGAGGGTTTTATTAACAGCTTGTTTTCTCTTTCTCTGTCTTTCCCTCCTGGGGGGGGGGGTAAAGAAAGAAAAAACAAAAGGTAAAACATAGGAAAGGCATGGGGTGGAAATGTCAAAATAGCGGTGCTTGAGCCGACTTACAACGCTAATGATGCCGGAACCAGCCACCCTCCTGGCAAGCTCGGATGCGTGCAATTGGCTCCCCGCTTTGCTGCGCGAGTACTTTTGCCAGACGCCTTCATCGCGGTGATAGTCCATGTTGTCAAAGTCGACAGCCGGCTGCGGCGCCGCGTCAGCCGCGCTGGACGATACCCACACGACGCGCACCGACCCGGGTGCCGTCGCCGTCGCCTCCTTGGCTGTCCTCTCCAACACGGGCCGGAGGAGGCTCGTCAGGAGAAAGTGGCCGAGGTTGTTGACGCCTAACTGTAGCTCGTAGCCCTGAGCGGTGGTCGAGCCTTGCGGCGGCACCATAACACCTGCGTTGTTCCAGAGCACGTCGAGGCGAGACTCGCGAGCAACAAAGGCGTCGGCGGTACCCTTGATACTAGAGAGGTCTTCGAGTTGGAGCGGCAGGAAAACAAGCTGGCCGTTCGAGTGCGGGTGCTTATCCTGAAGCTCGGCGATGACGGTGGCAGTCTTGGACGAAGACCGCGCCGCGATATAGACCTTGGCATTACGTTGGTAGAGGATGTCGGCGAGTTCTTTGCCGAGGCCGCTGGAGCCACCCGTGACGATGAAGACCTGGAAATGGTAAGGCGAACATAGGTCAGCATTGCTATGGGATGGAACACAGGAATTGCGTAAAGTAGGTAGACAGAGAGGTGGATCAGAAAAGGTAGGTGGGTAGGTAAGATACCTTTCCGCTCTGATCAGGAAGATTCTTCTCCGTTAGCGGTGCCTTATAGGGCATAATCGTGCTGCGTCGGATGTTGAGGCTTAAGCTCATTTTTTCATTTTTTTTTTCACCCCCAGTTGTTGTATCAGTGCTCTCCTCGGAATGGAGTGACGGCCCGTAGTTGGTTGATGGTGCGGGGTCCCTCCGAATTTGGGCGATTTGGAAACGCTCTAACGGAAAATATACCCAAGGTAGCGTAGGTAGGAGGAGAGGAGGAGCTCGTGATTTACAGTAAGCAGGTGGTAAGAGACTGTGGTCTGGAGAGAAGACTGAGAATCTCGGTCATTTATGTTGAGATAATCGAATCTCGCTGATTCATATGCACGGCCCCAAGGTAGCACGATGCTGCACGATACGAGCGGCCAGGTGCGGTAAAGTGCGGCCGCGGTGGGTCAGGCCGGGGGCTGGCGGCCAATTGCCACAGCTGCGGGCGCGCGGCCACGCAGACCGCGGTTGCAGTGTCGCCATTAGTAATGCCCCGAGTGGGGTTTATGGGGATGCATAGGCGACAAGTCTGACCATGTTGATAATGCTAGGATCTACATGCTCACTGACATGCATTTGCAACATGGCTGGGCCGGTGGTTCGGTGGATGTCATAATCTAGATTGAAGCGGTGCAGGGCATTTCGCTCAGTGTGGGCCGGAGCGACTTGTTTCTCCCACAAGTGTGGCACGTTAAGATTCACTGAGGAGCAGATGCGTGCCAAACTCAACGCAACGGTCACAGACGAGAGTCATTGGCCTCAGATTGATAAGATGGTGTTTTGGGCCAACGCTGAGGATGTGGTGACCTTCGACAAACTCAATCCTATTGTGTTGGGCTTCATAGCCGCGATTGTTCACGGAACGAAGCAATTGTTCGGATTTTTGATGTTGATTGTTGCTAGAAGAGCTATCTGGCCACGTATTGCGATAATGAAAATGGTGGAGACTGACGGTGCATTCTTTATTGCCGAGAACTTAGGATCAAAAAGAGTGTCAGAGCAGAAGTGGAATGGGTTAGTGCATACTCGCTAATCTCAGACAAGCAGAAGCAGGGTGCCACGGATTTATATTTGACATCAAGAGCGTCAGGGTTGAGAAGGTTGACGTGTAAGACAAGAGAGGCAGACCGAGGGAGGCTTTCTGTGGGTGTTGCTAGCTCCGAAGTCTCGAACGTCCAGGGTGTGCAATGGACCTGGAGGGGAGGGAGGGGGGGGTAGTTGCAGAGTCGTGTGCTGCAGGCGATTAGTGGGAATAGGGATGCATGTGTTGATTTTTAGAGGTCATAAGCATGTATTCTGTCGTGCTTAACTAGCTAATAGTCTGGAGGGTGGGAGGCCCTCTAACAAACTTGACTAACTGTTTCTCTGCGCCACCCACCATCCTCCCAAACCTCCAAAGTCCCGGCACTGTGTCGCGTCCTTCTGTCAGGTAGGCACGGTTCTTCTATCCCCGTCAGCTGTCTCCCTCCCACCGTGACCAGCCAGAGGCTGCATTGTAGCGGCTATCAGTGTCGAGCCATCCAGCTCAGACACACGGTGGTGTGTATACGACCTGCCGTCCAGCTCTGGGCTTTGGGTCCGGTTGTACATAGCCTTGAGCGTCGCAAACTCGGGTTCGGTGTTCGCAGTTCCCGCAGGCGTTGCGAGGTTAGACCGCTGCTGTTGCTGGCTTGGCGGGTAACCTGGGCTGGTTGCCGCGGACATGGGTGGCGGGGGGTCGCTGCGATAATTGTTGGCAGCTTTGAGCGTCTTGATCCGCCGCAGAAGGTATATGACGGCGCCGGCGGCGGCGAGAAGGACAACACCTAGGGCCCCGCCAAGGCCCGCGGTGGCACCGATATTCTGCTTTGCGGGCACGGCAGCCGCGGTCGTGGTGATGGTGGTCATGACGATGGATGAAATGATGGTCGGGGCCTTGATGGCCCAAGTGGTGCCGCAGCAAGTGAGGTTGTTTCTGCCGCAGCAGTAGGTGCCGTCAGTGCACGACGTCATCTGTGCGAAGCCCGTGGGCGTGCCTCCGGCTTGTTTGTCCATGCAAACACCGACGCAAGTAGGATTCTTCCAGGTTTGGTCGGTGCAGAACCCGCGACGGACGATGCCCGCGCTCAGGCAGAGCCCCGTCGCTGTGCACAGATCACGCGCGTCCTCGTCGCCTTGAAGCTGGCAGCAGCTCGAGTGGATGCCAGACTGCGTAATGCCAAGGTTGTTGCACGGTGCCACCAGTGAGCTGTTAGCCACTGTTTGACCATCGGGCGCGTAGCACTTGACCTCGGCCGCGTGCGCCGCGAGGGCCGTTGGCGGCGGTAGCATCGACGCCCATGCCACGACAGCGAGTGTTATCCTCGGGAAAAGATGACACATTGTAAACGGGAGAAAATGGCACTGATCGTGGCGAAGAGGACGGACAGGAAACAAGGGTCCAAAGAAATGCCCAAGAAGATATGGAAATCGAAGGAAGTTAAATGGCTAACAGTGACAGAGAAAAGCAAAATGAACCGAGTCGGCCTCCGACAGATGATTGTCCATACTCGCCAAACCTGGGCAGCTCTCCGAGCCTGCAGATGGCTTCAGCTGGAGACAGGAACGCCTTTGGTCCCATCCAGCGAATGGCATTGTGCCAACCACCTAGCTTACCTTCGGCCATTCCCAAATCGGTCAACGATGGAACTCAGCAATGCAACCCTGCGCGCCGGTGCCGCCGTCATCCTATCAGTAACCCTCGACCAGCTTGCAGTTTGCATGCTGTTGTTGCTGAAACTGGATACTATAGGTGCCAACCTGCAAAACATCCGGGGGGCAGATAAGCCTGCAGGCTAGCAGTATTGGCTCCAAGTAGGTCTGGACCACCGGCTGTAACCCCCGATTGCACTGATTACTAAAACACGATGGTCGGTTGTGGATTGTAGGAGAACCGAACATTGCAATCGGGGGGCTGGGAGAGGGGTATTTAGAGGACACTACGCTGTCGGTAATGCCTTTCACCTCGGTCTCGATGGATGACCTGTTGGAAACTACTGAGAACGTCACCAAACGCCTTCTACCAATCACGGTACCGGCTGCTTGCCTCCAGAGTAGCATAGATACTAGGATTGTTGCCACGATGGAGTATGAGGAATTCCAGTTCTGCTCGCTAGTAATATATCGTTTATTGGTAGTCTACTAGTTAGATGCTTTGTGTATCATAAAACAGCCACCTTCAGCAGCAGTGAACTGGTAAGAGTTGGCTGGCCTACATTCAGTCTGCTGATCCACCATTCTACCAAGGCGTCCTGTCCTTACGATCTGTCTTAATCTTGCGTGCTCTGGCATTGGAAGTGAAAACATCACCCGAGTCTGTCCCAACTGGCCTCCAGATTGATAATATCGTTTTCCTGCAAATCGTCTACCGGTTTCAGCCGCCTTAAAGGTATGCGATTAAACAGCTTCAGCTCTACGCCCTACCGTCACCCGTACTATTAGCACCGACGGTTTATTTTCTGAAAAGCTCCCATTTCTTCGCCACTTATTTTTATCTTTAGTATCAAGCAACTCACCTCTCTCCCGACAAAAAGGCACTCCTAAATCAGTAATCGCTATACATGTAATAAATTTCCTTAAAAGTTAGTTACATAATCTTAATCAGCAACTACAGTCTAATATCTATCTAAAAATAATCTTAACACCGACACAGTGTTTAGCTAACGTGCTGTAATAATTGAAAATTTTATTCTGATTAATTTTGTTTCCTAGAGGTCGTTAAAGTGTAGCTTAAGGTTTGCAATTTTTTCAAGTGCCTTATTTTTTTATAAAGAGGGAGCTTACCTTTATATTGCTATTTTACTTCGTGGTTAAAGGAAGACCCTAGTGCGTCTGTTATCTGTTATACAGTAACAGGTAATATTAGAAATAAGGGAGTTCTGGTTACGCAGTGCCAGAACACCAGCTTCGCTATTATTAGAAACAGCAAGTACATCACCCTAAAATCGACACTGAGAATTTCCCTTTCCTTCTTCGGAACTGAGCAGTTGCCACCTTAAGCTAAGCCAGACTGAGCCAGACTGAGCGAGGGGGGTTCACTATTCTGGCCTGCCTCGGCTATAGTTACCACGGTTCAAAATGGCCGTGTAGTTGCGAGGACCTATTACGACCTGCACCCGACACAGGCCTTAAGAGGACTGGCGCGGGTTAAGACAGAACGTATGGCAGGACGCTAACAGGTAAGGGGCGTTCCGAAGACGGCTTATTAAGCTAGCACTCCTAGACAGGGGGTTTAATGTCACTGTAGGTCGTTATCACTATAATGCATAAAGGTGAGTCTGAACAGTAAGATATAAATGAATAATTGAATACTAGCGTGAGGAACTAGAGTCCCTTATAGTGGTTGTGGATATAGCTATAATTATTTATACTAACTAGCTAAAGGTACCCTGTACCTTACTTAGGGGCCTGTTACTTAATAAGGAACTGAGTAACCTGTTACTAAGCACTCCTTACTTAGAGGTCTTACAGTTACTTAATAGGTGAGCACTCCTGTTAAGATTAAGTAACTGCTAGTTAGTTATAGGGGCTTTAGGTCTTTATACCCCTAGCTTAGTGTGTAGTACTGTGTGTACTGTCTTCCTGTACTGTTCCTTATATAAGGGATTTATTAGGCCGCTCTGGCTTAAGTGACGGCCTGTAGGGTTGTTATATAATTCCCCCTTTTTAATATTCTTTTTCTATAAAGAATTCTAGTAAGAGTGTTCCTTCTTTCTTAACGTAATTATACTTGTTAACTATGTGTAAAAGCATACTTTAAAAAACAGCACCTCTTGTCACTGTAACCTTATAGACTTTATTTTAACTTTTAGATTGTAAATGTCACTTTATAGTTATTATTTTTTAAAATCACTTTCTTATCTTATTACTACATAATTAGATAATTACTTTAAATATTTACTAATAAAGGCTTCGTTTTTATGTAACATGTTTAATTACAGTAACGTTTTCCTTTAGTGGCTCCTTTTTAAGAAGTGCCGCCTTAACGTTAAACACGACGTTATTATGTGGAATTTAAAGCTGAAAATTTAAAAGCTCTGTAAAGCTGTTACCTGACTTAAATGGATTAAGGTCCAGCGTTACCGGATGGAAAAGTAAGCTTTTTTTACGTTTAGTTAAGAGGTAGAGATCCTTCGCTTCTAAGAGTAAAAGGAGGCCCGCCTGGCTGCTCCTCTTGAAGTTAGCGAATCTTTTAACTAGGGGGGTTTTTTAACAGGAACACCTGTTAGTTCTTTCTTTAAGGGGTTACTCTAGCTGATAACCTTTTCTTAACTTAGTTTATGATTTCCTGTGCTTTTAATAAATGAAACGGCTCTTTAATGTAATAATGGTGTGTTTATTTATTTTCTTTTACTAACTTCTTTTTCTTAACAGCACTTATTCTTTATATAGAGCTTTTTAAGGGCTTTAGAGGCCCAGCCTCCTTACTAGGTCTAAAGTCCTTATAACCTTAGTTAAGGGTTCTGATAAATATCCTTCCATACCTATTAAGGAGTTTCCTGCCACTTCTTAAGCTTTAAATCCCATAATAGTCTTACTCTTTAATATAGTAATTTAAATATTAGATCTTATTTTATTTTTCTAATTCTTATTATTAGTTTTAATTAATCTGGATTTTTTTAATAGAACTCTGTAATTAGGTCTGGGTATTTAAAGTTCTTAACTGGTTCTTATAAGTTACTTTTAAGGCTGTAATCTAGCTATTTAACAAGATATTTAAACATATTCTTTCCCTTTTATAAATCTATAACTTCCTTAACGTCGTACTTATCTTTATTAACGTTAATCTTAATCTTCTTTTCTAAAGGAACTCCCTTTAAGGTGGGTTTTAAAAGTGAGATGTGAAAAACCTTAATCTGCACTTTTATACTAATAGGTAGGTTTAATTTGTAATTAAAGGAGGTGACCTTTTTCTTAATTTAAAACAGTCTGTACCTTTTAAAGTTAAGCTTCTTACTAAGTTGTTTTAAATGTAGGTTTTGTGAAAAAAGGTAAATATAATCCCCCTTTTAAAAAGTTAGTCCCTTAACTTGTTTACTATTATAATAGAGTCCTTTTTTAAGTACTGGTTATTTAATTTAATGTTTATTAGTAAATTTCTTTATTTATTTATGTGTAAACTTTAATTTAGCTTACAGATAGTTATATAACTCCTATATCTAGTTTACGCAAACTGTAACTTAAGGGGCGCTTGTGGGTGGGCCTTAACAGAGTTTAAGCTCTTTACTATAATTAGTAAAGAATAATAACACACCTGTTAACTTAATTAGTGTTATATTATAAGCTATCTGTGCTGTTAGTAACAGTTTAAGTTAATTATTTTATTTAAAGTTAATATAGGCCTGGAGATATGTTATAAGTATCTGATTAACTTATTCTGTCTAGTTATCTGTTTATAGGTAGAATGCTGTTAAAAGCTTACTTTTTACCCTTATTCTCTATATTAGTCTTTATTAGAACTTTAATATAATTAGCTTATTTTAATCTGTAATAATGTTATCTAGCTAAAGGTGTTATAAAATTACCTTTTTCTTAAAGATATAAGTGAGTTACTCTATAGTTATATTCTTTAAGGTTAGTAAAAAGTAGGCTTATTTTGTTAATCTGTTAACTATTATAAGGACTTAGTTATAAGTAACTCTAATAACAGGGTCCTTAAACTTTAAAATCCCAGTAATAAAATTAAGCGAGATTAAGCTTTATAACACCTATAGTACAGGGAGTGGTTTAAGAAGTTTATACAGCTTATAATATCGATTCTGCTTCTTATAACAGATGTTACAGTTATTAACCACTTCCTTAACTAACTTCTTTATTCCTAGGAAGGTGTATGCTTATTAAACCTGTATTAGGGTCTTAGCTTAGCCTATATGTCCTTTAAGTTAAGACTTATAAACTTATTAAACGTACTTCTTTCTCCTAACTAGGTTATAAATATATAGTTTCTTTTAATATTAAAGCCTTACTCCTAGTTTAAGTGTGCCGTTTACACCTTCTAATAGCTGTTCTAATTAATAACTAGTTTTATTATAGTTTAGATATATTAGGCACTCCTTTTTATAATTTTACACATACCTTAAAAAGTCTCCTAAGGGGCACTTACACTTACAGGTTCCTTCTGTTAACTTTTTTACTTAAAAGTCCTGTTATTATTAATAGATATTATACTTTATTTATAAGTTTATATAGATATTAATAGTTTATTCCAGCATTTAATCATTTAACACTTATAGTGTATACTTTAATATGCCGTTCTTAGCTTTATTAAATATAGTAACGGGGATTAGGACTAGATTAGTATCCTTATAATCCTGTCTTTAATTAAGAGTATCAGCCTGCCTATTATCTTTCCCTTTAATATAGTAAATCTGGAAGTGGAAAGGGGCTATTAATTCTGCTTATTATACTTACTGTGGATTAAGTTCCTTTATTAGGAAGTATTAGAGGTTATTATAGTTTAAAAAGACCTAAACTAGTTCTTCTATACCGTTTAAATACAGTGCTTACTTAATAAAGCATTAAATAATTACTATCAGTTCCTTATTATAAATTAGATATTATAAGGCTAGGTTATAAATTCCTTTTAATAAAAAGGTAACTGGGTGGTGTTTTCTATTATCCTAGACTTAACTGAGTTCTCTACTAATTACGAACTTTAAAGAGTCTGTTTTAACTTAGAAAGGCTTTAAGAAATCAGGGAGGGCTAAGACTGGCGTTATAATAAAGGTGTATTTAAGCTTTTTAAACGCTTTCTGCTGTCTATTAGTTTACTTAAACGGTTTTCCCTCGCCTGTAAGTTTATAAAGTAGTTTTATAACTTTTATAAAGTATTTAATAAAATAGTAATAAAAGTTTACAAAGCTGATAAAGGCTTATAACTCTTTTTAGTTCTTTAAAGTAGGTTAATTCCTGATTACCTTTATCTTCTTTAATTACATTTTAAGTCTTTTAAAGGTTACTTTAAACCTTAAATAGTTTAATTCCTAAACGTGGAAATAACTTTTCTCCGGGTTTATTATCAGCTTTGCTTTTTTAAAAGCTGTTAAAACCTGTTACATGTGTTTTTAATATTCTTTTAAAGTTTTAGAATAAATTAAAATATTGTTTAAATATATAAAGATAAACTTATTAAAGAAGGGGTGGAGAACACTGTTAATAAGGCCTTAGAAGGTTATAAGGGTGTTTATTAATCTTATTAGTATAATATAGTATTAATAATACCTGTTATAAGTTTAAAAGGCCGTTTTATACTTATCCTTTTCCTTTACTTTAACGTGGTTAAATCCTATAAAGAAGTTAAGGCTGGAAAATTAATTTACTTTAACGATCTATTTTTACATCTTTATAATAAGTAGTAATAGGTAGCGATTTTTAATTATATTTTTATTTAACGTTTAGTAATTAATAATTATATGTAATTTACTATCTCCCTTTCTTAGGATAAACAGTATTAGGTACCTTGCTGGGGACTGGGATTTTATAATAAAACCGTTCTTTAGGTTCTTATTAATGTACTCCTTTAAGGCCTTAGCTTATTAGGGGTTTAAATGGTATAGCTGGAAGCTGTAAAGTTTTATTCCCGGCTTTAGTTTAATTTTATAGTTTTACAGTCTGTAATCTGGTAATTATAGTATCTTTTTTTAAAACAGGGTAAACTTTCTGTATTTAGTAGGTATCTTAAATAAGTTAACTTCTTTATTTATCTGTGGATTAGCTTCTTACTTCTTTCCACCTTTTAAATTATTATTTAGGTAATATAATAGACCTTTTAATCCTTTAACCGTTTTAATAAACCTGATTTAAATTATATTTAATTTTAAGGGTTTAACGTGCTTTTAAATGCTTTATGTATCTCTAGAACGGTTTAATACCTTTTTAACTTTCTTTAAATAGTGATTACAGTTAGGGGACTTACTAAAGGTAAGGTAGCTACTCCTTCAGTTAATTATAAGGTTATACTTTTCCAGCTAAGGTAGATTTAAGATTATATTATACCCTGTTATTAATGTAACGTTAAAGTCCACTTATTATTTATCCCTATCCATTTTAATTAAGAGTGGCAAGTAATAGGTAACCTTACTGTTATTATATTAATATAAGCCTCCTTTTTTATTTTATATAGGAATAGCTTTTTTATACTTTTTATTAAGGAGTTTCCTTCAGTTAACTAATAAGGGGTATATTAGGTTAGAAGCACTCCCGTTATTAATTACTACTTTTACCTTAAATAACCTCCCTTTTCCGTCTATTATATTAATATTAATAGAGTAATACTTATACTCCTTTAACATTTAAGTTATAATAATCGTCTATCCTTAAAGTCTTATCTAACCTAACCTTTAAATACCTCTCCTTCTTTTTAGGGTTTTTATTAACTAATAAACTATTAATTTCTAGCCCTTCTAAAGGGCCTACAGCCTTTTCTTAATTCCTTCTGGAAAAACAGGCAGCTTTAATAAACCTAGTAATTAACCTTTCTTAGGTTTTCACGTTTTAGCGTCCAGTTAACTTTAAACAGTGTAATGTTTTTAAAGTCCTTAATAAGTTAATAATACACTTTACAGGCTTAAATTACAGTAATATCTTTTTACTCTTAAATCTATTAATAATCTTCCCGTTTCTACCACTTTTTAACTTTTCCATTAAGATGTAATAAATATATTATAATTAGGTAATTATTAAATACCCCTCTTTACCAGTATGTAGTAAGGGCCTGGTTAATTACGGTAACCTTCTACTTATTATTAGATTCTTTTATTAAAAAGTAGGAAACTTAGTAATAAGCTGGTTTTAACTTTACTCTTATAATAACATAATCCCGTTTTTATACGTTAGGGAAATAGTTATAAAGGGCCTTAGGTCTGTAATACTGGTTAAAAGTGTAGTTATTATATATATAATTAATCCACAGTATATCTTTATAACTAGGGTAGTTAATGTTAACTACAGGTGTTATAATTATAAAGTATAAAATAAGGGAAATAGCACCTTATTTCTTTTCTTCTTTTATCTACCTCCAGGTCTGTTATTTCTCCTAAACTTTTTCTTAAAACTTAAGTAACAGTAACCTAATTTATTCTTTTATAAAATGGTCTTTTTTAATAAGGTAATGTTTAAGCTAATTAGTAAAGTAAACTCTGTTATAAAGTTTTAACTTAATTTCCATTACTTTATCCTTAAATATTACAGTAAAACCTTTAATTTACAGGTCCTTTATTTCATCTACTAACTCTTAATATTTCTCTTTTAACTTTTAAACCCTTTATTAATATATTTACTTTATACCTTTTTAAGGGACCTTTAAAGTACTAGTTTAAGGTACACCAGCTTTAATGTAGGGTAGTCATCTAAGCTGTCCTTTTTCTAGGGAGGTGAGGGTGCTGATCCACTTAATATACTTAAAGTGTTTAAAAGTCTTAAGGGGTACTGTTAAGAAGAACTTCTATTTTTCCAGTTTAATTCTCTCAACTTATTCTTTTTTACCTTTTAAGGTTTACTTTACCATTTAAGTAGCCTAAAAGGCTAGTTCTTTAACTCCTTCCACTATCCTGGTGATTTCTAAGTTAGGGTCCTTCTTAAACTTCCTTAATTCCTAGGCTTATAAGGTAAGGTTTTTAAAGCCTGTAATAACTAACCAGAACATCTCTTCTTAAAGTTAGTCTTTTATAACCTGCACCTTTAGCGGTTTTAAGTTTCCACTTTAAAGTCGGTTTTTTACAACCTACACCTTTATAGCTGACTCTTTTAAGACACCCTTAAGGACTAGATATATTATATCCTAGGGTTTTTCTTCTTCTTCCTTATCTTTTAAATTACATTTATTTATCCAGGTACAGTCCTTTTTATTACTTACTATCCTGATATAAATATCTCCTAAGTTAAACCTAACGTACTTTCCTCCTTTTAAGACGGGTTTTTAACTAACTTACTTTAATAACGGGTATTACTATATTATATAGCCTTTCTTATTATAATTAAAGTACTAGACCTGGGATAAGTCCTTAGACTGCTTCTATTATTACTGTTATTAAGGTTTATCACAGTTAAGTTAATTCTAACAGTTTACTATATTAATATCTATTAACCTAAGGTGATAACCTGTTACAGTTAATTAGTTTCCCTTTTTAGGCTTACTTTACTAGGGAGGGGTCTGTTCTTTCTAAAAGTTTTTTTAATAATAGTGATTATAATACTAATTATTAGCTTTAATAACTATCTTAACCAGTTCTTACAGACAGTCTAGTTAATCTTCTTAATAAAGGTCTCCAGTAACGTGTTCCTTCAGATTACTCTAAAATAGTATTATTAAGGCTTTTTAATTAAGTTTAGTTTTTATTACCTTTAACTTAAAGCAAGTAAAGAACTTAAGGATTAAGGATATTTATCTTAAGGTTATAAGGTGTTATTTAGCCTGCTTAAGGGTGTTTAGTTCTTTAAACTTAGTTTAAAGTTAATTAATAAAAACATTAAAGTCGTTAAAAAGAGCCTAAGTCTTAAAGGCTTCCTTTTATACTTTATTTATAAAGAGGTTATTAATTATCTTTATATAGGGTTTATATTAGTAAGTAGTTACTTTATCTAATAAGGCTCCGGTGAACCTAACCTTTCCTTCTTTTTTAAAGAACTGCTTATTATAATAAGTGATATAACTTTAAAGCTGGGTTATTTAAGACTTTAGTTATATAAAGTCTCCTTTAAAGCGTAATAGTAAAGGGAGCTTTACTTATTTCTTTTATAAGCCCTTTAAGTTATTATTCTCTAGTTTAACAGTGTTAAGTTAGGCTTAGAGTTTTTTAATAAGATTAATACAGCTTTTAATATCTCTAGGGAAGGCCTTATTAAGTTTTTTAACCAGTCCTTACTAATTAAGGTTTAAGTCTTTAAAGCGTATAACTAACTTATTAATAATAGGGAGTTAAGGCTGGGCTTATACCTCCTTAATCTCCTTACTTTTTCTTAAGGTTAACATATTAATAGAAGAGAGATAGTGTTTAGGAATTTAATAAACAGTGTTTAAAACTCTAATATTAGTATTATATTATAACCTGTACTTAATATAGGCCTTAAGAGGATTAATGCAGGTTAAGACAGAACGTATAGCAGGACGTTAACAGGTAAGGGGCGTTCCAAAGACAGTTTATTAAACTAACACTTTTAAATAGGGGGTTTAATGTTACTGTAGGTTATTATCATTATAATACATAAAGGTAAGTCTGAATAGTAAGATATAAATGAATAATTGAATATTAGCGTGAGGAACTAGAGTCCCTTACAGTGGTTATGGATATAACTATAACTATCTATACTGACTAGCCAGAGGTACCCTATACCTTACTCAGGGGCCTATTACTTAGTGAGGAACTAAGTAACCTGTTACTAAGCACTCCTTACTCAGAGGTCTCACAGTTACTCAATAGGTAAGCACTCCTGCCAAGACTAAGCAACTGCTGGTTAGTCATAGGGGCTTTGGGTCTTTACACCCCTGGCCCAGTGCGCAGTACCGTGCGTACTGTCTTCCTGCACTGTTCCTTGTGCGGGGGATTCGTCGGGCCGCTCCGGCCCAAGTGACGGCCTGCAGGGTCGTCACAGGACCCAAAACTGGGTCCTTATATCATCACCACCACTACCATAACCACAACTTTAAACACCTAACTACGCTTTCATTCACTTAAAAGATAGAAAACAATCTTACTATTTAACACTCTTGCTGATCCCGTTACGCCTAAGTCGGCTACCTGATGTTATTATTAAGATATATCCTCTAGGACCGACCAGAGAGGTGTAGCACTGTAAGTGCTATAACCCTCTGCTATACAGAGGGAGCGTAGGGTGCGTTACGTACCCTGGACTTGGCTCTGTACCTCGGAGCCGAAGCTCCGTAATTCCGTGCCCTGCAGCTGAGGTTTAAAGGTTCTAATAGACCGTTGAACAAGTTATTGAGGCCGCGAGACCGAGGGGGTGTGCCCGCAAGCGCAAATACCAGCGGGATGTACTCCTGTAGGGGCAGTGCCTCGCCGACAACCTTGACATACAGAGGGGGGCGCGGGTAAACGATATAATCCTGTCCGGAGGACAATTTGTTGTAAGGGTGGTCCAAAAAAAAAAATTACTATGGGAAATTCAGTCAAAAATGATAAGGAAATTCAACTCGACCTAGGACTGGTCGGTTCATTATCAAAA
>Ga0247780_1000733_pt1 | contig 27302 bp, 12 predicted proteins | sample UWRJL079202R5_FD_179927 | JGI IMG/M metagenome (GOLD analysis project Ga0247780, IMG submission 179927) | Plant litter microbial communities from Arlington Agricultural Research Station in Wisconsin, United States - UWRJ-L079-202R-5 | ecosystem: Environmental > Terrestrial > Plant litter >... | reverse complement strand
TGTGAGGTGGGGGGGGGGGGGGGGGGGAAGGGGGAAAAGGGCGAGGATTGTGGATGTGGTGTTTGCGCAGCCGGGACATGTCGTGGGGACGCCGCTTTGTGTGAATATGGTTAGTGTTAGGGAAGGAGGGTTGGTGTATACTGTTACGTGGCCGAGGGGGGCGTTGGGGGTGGAGGATGAGGAGGGGTTTGTGGAGGGGATTTGTGAGTCGGTTAGGGGGGACTTTGAGCGCTTTTGAGTTGGGAATATTAATAGACTGAGAGAGTTCGGTGCTTGTAAATATTGGGTAGAGATAGGAAGCTTCCATATTAATCATTCTGAAAAGGAAAGTAGGTAGGTATAGAGGGGGCGTAGTTAACACGACAAAAAGAGGAAAAGCCAAACCATTGTCAAAGGCAAACGGGGTCCGTCTCGGCACCCAAACCCTTGATGCCCTGGTAAACAACACCAATCTCGTGTGTACTCACACATCACTGCTGTCCTTCTCTTTGACCTCTCTTACCACCGCTAGGCTGCTTCGGTCGATGCGTCTGATTTCAAGGTATGTCCATGCAAACCAGGCCAGCAAAACGCACCCGGTGACCGGGATGGCAACCCCCCAATACACGCTTTGGGGCGGGGTGGTCTCAAATATGCCTGGTGTAGCAAATAGGGTCTAACCATCACTCTGTCAGCTGGCTCATGGGTCTTGATAGGGGCCATGGAGGTCATAACTCACTGCGATGAAAGTAGCAGGAAGAAAGACCATTGTGAGCACCACGATCGACTTCATGACTGAGCTATCCTTCCTTGTCTCTTGGGCGATTCTCTGCGAAGACTTTGCGAGTGACAAGCTAATATCGTTGTTTCACCACCCCAAAGTCGACAACCACCCATACTTGTAGTCACGTGATCATTTGTTACGTTTAATCAGTCCAGATCAGCCCCGGTTCAGCTTCGGCTAATATCTGCCCACCGAGCTGCACAGCTTTGCGAGAAGGGGCAGTTTTAGCCGAAGAGCCTAAAAATGGTCCCGTGTAAGAGTAGGGGCTCAGAACTAGGACATTTAAACCTCTGTGATAGTTACCTCCTGAAACTTCATGTCTTACTAAGGCTAATGATCCTACTTTTAAGCTACTAAACTAACCTCTAAGCTACTAATCCTCATTTTAAAATATATTAGTATATGTTATAAGATAGTAAGGGATATCCTAGCTTATGTCGTTTAATAGAATGGTTCTGTTCCAAAAAAAAAAACCCCCCCCAAAAAACCGAAGTGTGCTTTACCTTGCACTTGACTCTGTAAAATAATGCTCCCGAGGTGAATCGAACTCACTGCCTCTCGGCTCCATAGCTCCGCATCACTGTCACATGCCTTGCCGGCGAGGCGCGAGGTCGCAGGGAATGCAGGCTGAAAACTCAAAAGTGAAGATGCGCTCCCAAGAGACACAAACACAGGCCTCGTTTTTGCCTTGTATAATGTTTGAAGGTTTCCAGGCATCCCCCCAAGACGCCGACTTATCTACTCGCTCAACTAGTGTGCGGTTTGAGAAGGGGACTTGAAGGGGACTTATAATATTTCCTGTGCCATTACGAAGGAGTGAAGGTGGCTCCAATTGACGGCGGCGGCTAAGGAGATGATGGGATGAGAATGCCGTCGCCTCGGTTTGGCGTGGGGGAGAAAAGTGGCCGATTGATGCCTAAGGGTGTAGAAGGTTTCCTGAGAAGTCCGATTTGGTGAACTGAATGAATGGCAGGTAGAAATAGGAACTCCTGAAGTCTATTCCAGAAGTCTACACTACTTGCTACATTTTGACCATGGACACAATGTGGGACTACATTCCGAGGCATCCTTGCCTGACCGACTATCATGCCCTGAAGGAAGCCTTCGGATGTATGCTTGATGAGACAGAGGATCTCCAGAGACACATTTTTTCCTCCAATCCATCTGGGCGTGTTTGGGCTGTCTTGACTAAAGCTTGAGCAGCACCTCCGAACCAGCCCCACCAACATACTCTCAGTGCTCCTTTAACCAGACCCCGCCATCACGTACAGTCGAGGTACCGGCTAGCTGTCGAAGTATCAATTTACTGGTTGAAGATAGCACAATAGTCCACATTTCCGGTATTTGAGGCCAAACTCTATTTTATCTGGCGGCTGAGACAGGACATCACAGCAGTCTTAAGATAATCCTAGGAGCAGCATCAAGTCTGGAGGCAGTAAATCCCCGCGAAAAGATATGTGCGACAAGATTGTGGCAATATGGTTTAGGCAAAGTCCTGAATGAGTGCAGGACGAGGAACGGGATCTGAGTAGGTCTCTGGTACCACCCAGTTCTGTGAACAATATCTCGAAATGGTCGACTATAAGGGTGGGACTGCAATTCACTTCGCTAACTGGGCTAACAATATCCCTCACGCCAAGCTTCTTCTAATTAATTATCCAAAGTCTTTGGACTTGTCACTCCTGGCTCAACGTTTAGCCGTTGCATTGCTACCTTTGGCCGCAGCGGCCCGTCTTCATAATGATAGGGTCATCATGTCGTCAGCTCAGAGCTTCTTCCTTTGCCAGCATTTAAGAGAGGATAAAATGCTCCACTTTGAGACCTAACTCTACAAGAACATCAGGTTGTACTCGGACGGTGTTTCTCAAAGACTTCGGCAGCTTCTCGTAGCGCTGTTTCAGGCCAGATCCAAAATTCTTTAAGCGGGGGTCCTCGAGGATGAACTCGCCAGATGCCAGACAATAAAATCCATCTTTCCAATCATTCACCTGCACATCCCAGCGCCTTTGTGGCTGGAAGCTTGCTGGGATAGGTCCGAGAATCGCCTCTCCAAACTGGACGTGGGACAGAAAGCAGGCCCCGACGACGAGATAGCTGCCCTCTGGGTCAGGCCGCAGCAGCATCGGTCGGTCGCAGCCGAGAAGCACGCAAATCCGGTCGCCTAGATCAGAACTGGCTGGGCCAATAGCGAGGCTTCCATCGTCGGTAACAAGGAATTTGTTCCCTTGAAGATAGAATCTGCAACGAGTGAGAGCCGCTGTTGACTCCGCCGCGATCTGCTTGATCACCTCATTGTCCCCGCTTGCGCTGGCAAGCTTCTCAACGAGTCTCAGGCTATCCGCCAGGCTAGGAAACCCGCCTGGAGGGGTGTAAAGCTCCGAGAACCTGTCAAGAAACAGAGTGCGGGTGAACGAGGTGAGGAACGACAAATGCTGGGCTACGGTGTCGCTGAGGGGTCTAACCTGGCTAACAAGGCGGTAAATCTCGGCCGCGATGTGCTCGCAAGTGCTCGAGGAAACAACATCATGGCCCACCATATGCTTGACGCTGCCGATAGAAATACCGGCAATTTTCAGCAGGCCGGGCGTCGGCTGAGTCCAGTATGCCGCGAGCAGACCACTCGCCCGGCTGGCACTTGGCAGGAATAGCTCGCTCTCGCCGCTGCTCTGCCAGTTAGGCACCCAACTTGGTCGAGGGTTGTCTGGGAGGTATTGGCACTGAGTGAAGATGCAGGCGTCAGCGGAGTAGGTCAAGAATCCCAACGTCACGTCCCGAAAGACTTCAGATACGGTTTTGCTGTAATCGGGCCGAATATCCAGCGCAGCACGCTCTTTTGCGTCTAACATCTCCAAGAGTCCATATATCCGATCACGCCCATCTTTGCATCTTGCCCTGCTGACCATTTCTCGGAGGTCGAGAATGGATAGACTCCGTGGCTGGTGCAGAAAGCCATAGAGATTCCCCATCAGTTCGGTGCACTCCGGTAAGAGGCTGAACGGTGGCCAGGGTTTGGCGTACAAACAGTACCAGGCTTTACGGAATATTGACCAGGGAATCAATTTCGTCCCGCATTGAACCACGGCTGAGCTTGCCAGAAATATCTCTTGTCGAACCCATAACCTCTCGAACCAGGGCCGGGACATCAAGTGATATAGTGCGTTGAGCTGCTGCCTGCCGTATGGGATCTCCATATTTCTATCACTCATGCGACCGTGGTCTGCCTTGTCGGAGGGTATCATCGTATAGTGTTCAAAGTCGACCTCCACCTGCTGGCCTATATCGCCCATCGTGTCCATGGCGAGGTCGCTGTCGTTGGATGTGGGCCCTAGCCACACCACAACGCGGCTTGCTAGGCGATAGATCTTGCCCATCATTGCAACCTGCGGTCCCTTTTCGGAATCGTCGGCCTGATTGATGCAAACAGCATCGACCCATACAAGCCGAGAGTGATTCTCAATGCGCAGATGCCTTAAGGCATCCAGGAGGTTGTGCGTAACACGGAGTATTCCTCGATTTGTTGAGCTACCGACGGATATAGCGTGTGGATCCTGCTCTGATCCCCAGACATAGGACAATGCTTCGTAAGGTGGTGGATTGTCTATCTCCAACCGGAAGGTGCGTAGAGTCAGCTCAACCGCGTCCATGGGCTTTCCTGGGTGGATCGTTGCTAGCCGTATGGAGGGCACCGTCGGCAGAGCTTCATAATCGTAGTATCTTAGCTGCGGAGCCATCTGTGTTTCATGGTCACTACCGGGCGCCTGTTTGTTATCATTTTCTAAGGGAAAGGAGAGAGGGGGGAGAGACAAAAGAGTAATTTACCATCTTGTCAGTCCGTTTAACAGCCCTGGGTAAAGAACTTGGAACTTGATATAGCCGGCATAGTTGAAAGTCGAACGGAATACTAGCATGCGAGTTCACCGGATGTTTGCTTCAGTTCATTTATTTATTTCTCCTCGCCACCTGATTTAACAGCTCCGAGGAAATCTTAACATACGTGGAGACTGCTTGCGATATAAAAGAGTGTCTAGACTGAGTCGAGATCTGCTGATGCTTCTCGCTTTGACTAGTCTAACGAGACAGTGGTCTGATCATGTAACGACAATCACGTGCTAGGCGCGATGTCAGGCAATTCGTACGTTGCATAGGAGGATACTACCAAGCTATTGTAAAAAAAACCGGACTCAATACCTTAAAGTACCTTGCCACAGGGCTAATTTTCTCTAGAATCTAGGTGCCTCTCTGGTACCGCACTGTTAGTATCCAGTCACCTGACCATCGCCGGCTAACGCAGCCTTCATTCGCTCTACCATTCAATCAACCATCTTACTATGAAGATATGTTGTAAAATTGTTAGGGGCTGTTAGCGTAAGCCACATCACACCATTTCCACTATCATTGTAGTCTGGTTTTTTTTTTTACCACAGCTTGACTATGTCTTGGTCCCGGAGAAAGTCTTCATGCATCATTTCATCGCTTGGAAAGAAATGCAACGCTATGCGCTGGTGCCGGTGTTGCGTGTTTGGCAAGCCCGTTTGGAACCCTGGCTCCGATCTTCCAGCGTCTCAACGAGCCTCAAAGAATATCATAGAAACCATCCTTTAATACCCCATTCCCGTTCAGCATTATCTTCAATATAGGTTGCATCTTAACGAAGAAATGATCTAACCGGCTTAAAACGCAGGCGGCATCCTCCGGCTTGCGCACGTGACAACAGGGTTTTAACACTAGGCGTAACAGGGATTAGAGATAGTGTTAAAATAGCAGGTTTTTTCTCTGTCGTTTAAGTGAAGGAGAGCGCAGCTAGCTAGTGGAGGAGGTAGTGGTAGTGATGGTGATGGTGGTGATGCGAGGACCCAAAACTGGGTCTTTGTGTAGTGGACGTCAGTTATGGAGTGACGGCAGCGTTACTCTAGTGCACGCACCTACAATTTTTCATCGTCAATCGCGATCTAATCTGTGATCCAACGATCTAAGCGATCTGATCTGTAATCAATCTGCGAGCAATCTGCTAATACCAAATGATGTTGTTAATTTCTAGCCACTAAGTACCCTGTACCGGGTACCCTGTATCGTGTACCCTATAAGTGTGGTTGCGTACCCTGAAACCACCAGCTGAATCTTCTAGAACCCCAGAGGGTTCCAGAGGATTCCAACACACTCCAGGGCCCCAAGGGGCCCTGGAACACTCCGAACCTTCTGGAATTCAGGGGGGGTGGAACCCCCTGAATCAACTAGAACATCACAGTGGCCACGTCAGCCACTACGTCAACAGAACCATGTAGAATGGTTCAGAACAGTACTATTCCATTATTGTATTAGTTAGTTCCACTTTACAGAAGGGCCCTACTATTCGGGCACTCATTGTTTGGCTATTGGGGCACTCATACCTCTGAAGGGTTAGGGTTATGTATGGCCCCACATAAGATAGACTTATCGTGGGCCCATTTTGCTGAGGTAATCCACGTAATCGGCTGCAGACCAGGATATCACTAATAATAAGCGGATTTATCAACAGTGGGGCCTTGGAAAACCCCTGAAATTGCAATTTCCACCCTCCTTGGCTACTTCAGACCCCTGTCTATCGATTTCAGGCGTTACGGCGTTACCTGCGCTGCTTAAGGGTATCTATAAGCCGGTTAAGGCTTCCATTACCACGTATTTACTTTACCTCTGCCACAGCCTCAGCCTTACTTTAACCCCTGGATATACGTGAAGAGATGGTATCTTAGATTACCTTACGGCGGTAAAACTGTACCTTAATAGTGCTTTTAAGGTGTTAACAGCTTCCTTATTAAACCTTAAACTTCTATATTATAAGCTGGCTTTTAAAGCCTTCTTTCCACTTACATTAAACGTCCTTAACCGTGAATACCTTCTTTAAGTTAGAAATTATAAGCGGTGCTGTAAGGTTACTTATTATTATAATTGGCTTTAATAAAGGCGTTAGTGTAGGTGTAGGTGTAGGTGTAGGTGTAGGTGTAAACACCCTTAATATTAAGTTAGGGTTGGCTTTTAAATAGCTAGTACTGGTAATTATAATAAGGATCTTATTAAAGAGTAAGGCTTTTAAAAGCTTATTTTTTTAATTAGCTAACTGGTTAGCGATCTGTTAGTTATTATATAGAATAATAAAGTAAGTGCTTTTTATAAGGTTATATAGCTTTAATAAGGTATATTATAATAAAAGGCTTAATAACTTTATTATATTAATAGTATTAGCCTGTATTATATGTGTAAAAGCCTCCCACTTATTACTGTGAAAAGGGGTGTAAGAGAAAAAGGGTAGTAATAGAAATTATAGTTATAAAACAGTTAAATCTTATAAAAGAATAATATAAAGGTACTTTATAAACTTAAGGAAGCTATTATTAATAAGGTTATTATTATTAAGGTTACTTTACATTTACTAATAACGCCACGTGTGTACCTTAAAGTAAAGCTCCCACTTTTTAATTTAAGGTTAAAGCTGGTTTTATAAAGTAGTTAAAGGCTCTTATACTATATGTGTTAGGAAGTAATCACTTAATAATTTAGAAAAGCTAGTAATAATACGTATAAATTAACAGAGTAAGTAGGTAAGGTACATTTAATAAAGAACACTTTAATTTTAACGGCCAGCTTATGAGATTTATATAAGTAAAGTGTTATAAATCTCCACATCTTAAGCTTTAGTTTATTATAGTAAATGGGTTTTCTTTATTGTAAAAAGGTTAATAACGTTAAAAACATATTAGGTCTCCTGTAATTATATATTATAAGAGAGCTTTTTTTTATAATTTTTATTAATAAAGACCTTAATTTGATATTAATCTTAACAGTAGTGAAAAGAAGGTAGTGGTTTACCTGTAATATACTATTATTAGAAGAATAATTATATTAAGGTGCCTTATATATAAAAAAGGGGGTTTTTATAATGTAAAGACTTTATAAACTCCTTTTTTACCATTTTATTTATTTTACCATTTTATAAGAGTGATATAAGGTAGTTATATAGTGTAAAGCTTTTAGTAAAAGGGTAATTAAGTAAAAAAAAGTCGGTAAGCTTTATCTTTTAGCAGTTCTCTTTATATAAAAGGTAATAATAGTTAAAAGAAAATCCAGGTGTGTTTAAAAGTTTTATAATATATTAGCTGCTTTATAAAGTAAGTGCTTTTAAATTATAAGCCACTTAATAGTAAAATACCCAGTTTAAATACCTTTAACATTATAATCTTTAAAATTAGTATAGTTAAGCTAGTTTCTTTAATAATTATATTATTTTAAAAAGCTATATATAGTAATGTTATATAGGTTATTTATATTCTTATTATTATAAGCCACTTATATATACCAGAGTTTAATTACAGTAATAATATACGTATTTACTATACCTTTTATGTAAAGGTTACTTTCCTTTTTATTATTAATAACTGTTACTATTACTATTATTATAATTAATAGTGGTATATAACTCTTATAGTTATTAGTAAGGATTTAAGCCACTTTAATAACTAATATTACTAATGTTATAGTAAGAGTTTTAACCTTATAAAGAGCGGCTTGCTTATCGGCTTAAAGTAGTAACTCTATATGGTTATAACTGTGGCGTTTTTTAAGCACCTTAATGTACTGTAAAAGGATATCTTCCTTTAATTAAGCAGTTAGTTTATCTAGTGTAATAAGTTTACTATCTAGCTAGGTAAAAAGGGTTTTATTTAACCTTATATACGGCTTATAATATTATACCCTCTATTTATATTACTTTAAAGTATAGCTCCTTATTATATTTACTAGCTGCTTATCCTTCTTTACTTACAGGCTGGCTCTCTACACCTTTTAAACACGGCCCTTAACGGCTGTGTATAAGCCGTTAGCTATGGTGGTAATGGTAGTGATAGTGGTAGTGGTTAGTGGTGGGTAAAGGTGGTAATAATAGTGCTAACGGCCTTAGCGTATACGGTGTGTTACGTTATAAAGGGGGTAGGGGGTTTGCGTTTGAAATATAAGGGTTGGAAGTGGTTAGAAATTAAGGGCTTCTGATAAGTGGAAAATTTCTTTATTGGTAATAGCTTATTTATGTACGTGCAGCTGATTACTGCGATTATTAGGAGAGGGTTATTAGTGGTGGTGGTTGCTAGAAGCGGCCTAGCGCGTTACACTGAAATTCACTCCCCTTTAATAAGATAGATTTATTATGGGCCTATTTTACTGAGGTAATCCATGTAATCGGCTGCAGACCAGGATATCACTAATAATAAGCGGATTTATTAACAGTGGGGCCTTAGAAAACCCCTGAAATTGCAATTTCCACCCTCTTTAGCTACTTTAAACCCCTGTCTATCGATTTCAGGCGTTACGGTGTTACCTACGCTACTTAAGGGTATTTATAAGCTAGTTAAGGCTTCCATTACCACGTATTTACTCTACCTCCACTACAGCCTTAACCTTACTTTAACCCCTAGATATACGTGAAAAGATAGCATTTTAGATTACTTTATAGTGGTAAAACTGTACCTTAATAATACTTTTAAGGTGTTAATAACTTCCTTATTAAACTTTAAACTTTTATATTATAAGCTGGCCTTTAAAGCCTTCTTTCCACTTATATTAGATATCCTTAACTGTAAATACCTTCCTTAAGTTAGAAATTATAAGTGGTATTATAAGGTTATTTATTATTATAACTAGCTTTAGTAAAGGCGTTAATATAGGCGTAGGTGTAGGTGTAGGTGTAGGTGTAAGTACCCTTAATATTAGGTTAGGGTTAGCTTTTAAATAGTTAGTACTGGTAATTATAATAAGGATCTTATTAAAGAGTAAGGTTTTTAAAAGTTTATTTTCTTAATTAGTTAATTAGTTAGTGATCTGTTAGTTATTATATAGAATAATAAAGTAAGTGCTTTTTATAAGGTTATATAGCTTTAATAAAGTGTGTTATAATAAAAGGCTTAATAACTTTATTATATTAATAATATTAGCCTGTATTATATGTGTAAAAGCCTCCTACTTATTATTATAAAAAGGGGTGTAAGAGAAAAAGGGTAATAATGGAAATTATAGTTATAAAACGGTTAAGTCTTATAAAAGAATAATGTAAAGGCACCTTATAAGCTTAAAGAAGTTATTATTAATAAGGTTATTATTATTAAGGTTACTTTACATTTACTAATAACGCTACGTATATGCCTTAAAGTAAAGCTCCCACTTTTTAATTTAAGGTTAAAACTAGCTTTATAAAATAGTTAAAGGCTTTTATACTACATGTGTTAGGAAGTAATTATTTAATAATTTAAAAAAGTTAGTAATAATACGTATAAATTAACGTGGTAAGTAGGTAAGGTACATTTAGTAAAAAACGCTTTAATTTTAATAGCTAGTTTATAAGATTTACGTAAGTAAAGTGTTATAAATCTTTATATCTTAAGCTCTGGTTTATTATAGTAAATAGGTCTTCTTTACTGTAAAAAGATTAATAACGTTAAAAACATATTAGGTCTCCTGTAATTATATATTATAAAAGAGCTTTTCTTTATAATTTTTACTAATAAAAACCTTAATTTAATACTAATCTTAATAATAATGAAAAGAAGGTAGTGGCTTACCTGTAATATATTATTATTAGAAGAATAATTATGTTAAAGTGCCTTATGTATAAAAAAGGGGGTTTTTATAATATAAAGACCTTATAAACTCCTTTTTTACTATTTTATTTATCTTACTATTTTATAAGAGTGATATAAGGTAGCTATATAGTGTAAAGCTTTTAGTAAAAGGGTAATTAAGTAAAAAAAAGTCGGTAAGTTTTATCTTTTAATAGTTCTCTTTATATAAAAGGTAATAATAGTTAAAAGAAAATCCAGGTGTGTTTAAAAGTTTTATAATATATTAGCTATTTTGTAAAGTAAGTGCTTTTAAATTATAAGCCACTTAATAGTAAAATACCCAGCTTAAATACCTTTAACACTATAATCTTTAAAATTAGTATAGTTAAGCTGGTTTCTTTAATAACTATATTATTTTAAAAAGCTATATATAGTAGTGTTATATAGGTTATTTATATTCTTACTACTATAGGCTACTTATATATGCCAGAGCTTAATTATAGTAATAATATACGTATCTACTATACCTTTTATGTAAAGGTCACCTTCCTTTTTATTGTTAATAATTATTACCGTTACCATTATTATAATTAATAGCGGTATATAGCTCTTATAGTTATTAGTGAGGATTTAAACCACTTTAGTAACTAGTATTACTAACGTTATAGTAAGAGCTTTAGCCTTATAAAAAGCGGCCTGCTTATCGGCCTAAAGTAGTAGCTCCGTACGGTTATAACTGTGGCGTTTCTTAGGCACCTTAACGCACTGTTAGAGGATATCTTCCTTTAACTAAGCAGTTAGTTTATCTGGCGTAATAAGCTTACTGTCTGGCCAGGTAAAAAGGGTTCTATCTAACTTTATATACAGCTTATAACATTACACCCTTTATTTATACTGCTTTAAAGTATAACTCCTTATTATATTTACTAACTGTTTATCCTTCTTTACTTACAGGCTGGCTCTCTACGCCTCTTAAGCACGGCCCTTAACGGCTGCGTATAAGCCGTCAGCTATGGTGGTAATGGTGGTGATAGTGGTGGTGGTTATTGGTGGGTAAAGGTGGTGATAGTGGTGCTAGCGGCCCTAGCGTATACGGTGTGTTACGTTATAAAGGGGGTAGGGGGTTTGCGTTTGAAATACAGGGGTTAGAAGTGGTTAGAAATTAGGGGCTTCTGATAAGTGGAAAATTTCTTTATCGGTAATAGCTTATCTACGTGCGCGCAGCCAATTACTGCGATTACTAGAAGAGGGTTATTAGTGGTGGTGGTTGCTGGAAGCGGCCTAGCGCGTTACACCGAAATTGCACTCCCCCTTAATAAGATTTTTTTCCATGCCACACATCCCTAGTCACTAACCCTGCCACTCTCTGTAATCAGCCGACACCACACAACTACCCTACTAATTAACAACGCCTTATTGCATTAATCCAGCACGTTTTGTATAGGTAAACAAGTCGGTGTCAAAAAAATAGAGACGCTAGCAAGCGGCTACAGAAAATTCGTTCCCACTAAATAACTCACTAACTTTAACCTTAATTTGCAATAATAGTAGCGATTCAATTTCTACTAAAGATATACCATTAGAAATTTCTCGAAAAGTCCATCATTTTGCCCTCCAGTTCGATTGTTTTCTTTAAGATTTGAGGTATCTGGTTAACCCACTAAGCAGTCTAACGTATGTGGATTTTTTATACGAGTGTTAGTCGCTAACCCCTTTTAAGTGGTGTGGCGCTTGCTAACGTCTTTATTTTTCTGTCACCAACTTAATAAACTAGTTATTTTTAACTGCTTTTAAGCCCTCGTAATCATCCCTGCATATTTACGCGTCCAACCGTTACCATCTGTGGCGGTCGTAACAATGCCAGCCAATGCGGGGCAGACCTTACGCCATAGCAGTTTAATTAACAACGCTATTAAGATCCGATCCTCGAGCCTAGCCTTCCTCACAGCCCCTGCGGTCAATTTGAGCGATTCCAGCGATTCCAGCGATTCAAAGACCTGGGAGGGCTTTGCCGATTCAAGCGACCATGAGGCCTAAGACCACCATAGCGAGAGTAATAGTAATAACGACGCTAAAACCCAGTATTTATTAACAGCTGTCAGTGTGGGAGATTATACGCTCGCTTTCGCCTGGGGCAGAGGAGGAGGAGGCACTTAAGGCTAAGTAAGAGGAGGAAACACCTAGAAGAATAAGAATAATACCGCGAAAGTCACGCCTATTACTACTTCTTGCCTTAGAGAAACAAATTACTCGATTAAAGAAGCGGGTAGCGTTAGGGACTGTCACTAAAGCTTTAGTAGCAGAGGTCGAAACTGTCCCTGAGCCGCCCGTGAAAACGACCAGAAGTGGCCGAGTGGTGAAACTAACGACCAAGGCAGCTAAAGCAGCGAATAATGGCTAAAAACGCCATTTCCGAGGCCCTTCAGTTTAACTACTACTACGTTGTTAGCTTAGCCCCAGAAACGCGATTTCCAAGGACTTTCTGTTTAACTACTACTACGTTACTTGTTTGGTCCAGTCACGAGCAAGGCCCATAGAAAACATATAGAATTAGTTATATTATCAATTGAAGGTGTAGATCACTGCACAATATGATTGTTCTTTCGTAGTGGTAATGAATGAGTTGGGCGTGGCCTGAATGTGATATAATCTGGGCGATACATAACCCTAACCCTGGGGGTATGAGTGCCCCAATAGCCAAACAATGAGTGCCCGAATAGCAGGGCCCTTACAGAAGGCTCTGCGCCAAGCGACGGCTCTGGCCACAGAACCATGGGAACTACCAGAGCCACAGGGCTCTGGTAGGAGGCTCTGTTGTCGCAGAGACAATCCGTCCCAGAGCCGCAAGTTACCTCCGGAGACCGTAGAATAGATACCATCATCTTTCCCACGATGCGGCGTGAGGATTCTGGTTCCCCACGCAAGTAATGTCATTGTTCATTGTGTCCTACTATACAGACCCTCTCTGTGTACTATAGCGACAACGGCTTACAGTGACAAGTGACAGACCCTTGTTGAGAGCCCTTACGTACAACTCCAGCCCTGATCCCCTGACCTACGGTGTTGCCTCATTGCCCCTCGCGGTGACTCAACCCGGCGACCTGTCTTAACCCCTTCCGGAGTGCAGGCCGTAACGCCCATATACAGAATATTAGGAAAGATATTTTATAAACGAGAGCCGAAACCTCCCTTCCTTAGCTAAGAAGCATCTTATATTATGTCTCCTTGCTTTCTCTCTTCCCCTACTCGCACATATCTGCCCAGCAGCGAGTATACCCCTGCATGATTAAATGCAGGCAGCAATGATAGCTATACAATTCAGCACTCCTTAGTACATTCAATACGTCGATGCTCTCGTTCTATCTCAGGCCTTGCACGGCCTCCCCGCTGATGGTGGACCCGAAGATGCGGTAATCTGTCGAAGAATTGCGAGTCGTCTTGTAATGCAGTTCGTGGGGATGTGGTTTGTTCGATAGTTAAGGATGGGAATAATGGAGATAACGGTACTGGGGATGGAAATGTCGAAGGTAAGGATATTAAGAGCAATATTAAGGGCGTAAGAGATGGAGATTGAGAGAGGCTTAGTAGGGACGGCGAGAAAAATACCGAGGATGCAGATATAAAGTGGAGTAACTTTGAAGGTAGACTTAACGACGAGATCAACGTCTCACCTGCACAGACGTGGAATTCCCATACGCCTTTGCCGGAGTCGATCAGATCAAGAGCGACGAGTAACGTGCACATCGTCGAGCCGCAATTGAACCCTGCGGTCGAAGAGCAAGCCATCGCCCAGGCCCTCCACATGGGCCAGGGGCGTCCTCTGACGGTCGTCAGATACGTAGTAAAGAACTCAATCAAGGAGGTCAGTCAAATCCACACGTGAACCAAAACCTACAATAGATGTTATCTAACGTGTGAGGTAGAATATCTTCCAACTCCAGAGGAAGAAGCGGAACCTAGCCAAGTTTACACTGGATGGGGTTTCGCAAGATGGGGCGTCTTGGACACTGGATGTAAGTGAACGTTGCACTCAATATACCCCAGGAGCTGTTGGGCTGATAGCTTAACGCGATAGAATCTGCAGTTTCTGTTGGAGCTTGACTTCCTCGGGTAGTAGATAGACAGTTATTAGCTTCAGGCTGTCTATCATGCTCAAGTTGACCGCCAGCTGAGACGCGCCTAGGCCACCAGCCTTGCTTGGTGACCAGTGGGTCACGACAATGGCAAACACCATAATGCCAAGAACCACAACGCTGCAGACCTAGGGGAAGCAAGCGCAGTTCTCGTAGGTCATGAAATCGGGGTCAAAGGTGGGACCAGCGGCGCCGAAGTACCTAGGAGGTTTTGAGCAGACACCGGGCCTGGTCATGCAGGTTGCGGAGGGCGCATTAGATGAAAAGCGAAATGATAGACTAGAGCTCCAGATTTCGGCATCGACGGACCAACCCGCCTTCAGGCTGCGTTGAAAACACTAGTATACGACTTACACATTGCCTTCAACATGATCCTCACGCCCGGAACGAAGTCGTTCTCGAGCATTGCGGCAGGCTATATGTACAGCCTAGGTCAAAGCCTTGGTGGCGATACTTCCAACAACAGCAATGAAGCAACAACCCCTGACTACATCACTTGCTTCTTTCGCTGGCTTGAAGAAGATAGAAGAGGGCGATCAGATGATCAAATTCGAGAGTTGTTCATGGGCAAGCCTGACTTAGGTCCTCAGGCAAAGTAGAAGAAAACCAAAGATAAGTTGACCCAGGGAAAAAACAATTACCAGATTGTCTACAGCCCCTCGAGGCTTTTCACTAACTCGCTAAGCGGCGGGCACCTGCTCGAAACGGAGGAAGGGGCTGTTCGGGATGGCTTCTGGGGCGGTGCGGCAGGGCGATGTCATATACATCCTTTTTGGATGTCCCAATGGCCATCATCATGCGAAGGGCGGGAGACCACTAGAGGATTATCCAATCTTACTATGTTCACGGCATGAATGCAGGCGCTTCGCTACAGGTAGAGGAGTTCAGGATCCTGTAGTATGCGGCTGTCTCTACACACATGGATTCATCAAGGCAAGCTGTCTGTAAGCTGATTGGAACCTTTTAAATGGAAGGACTCTAAATTACTACCAGGAATTCTATGAAGTCGTAGCAATCGTACCTAAGGGTATGCTTTCTATTCCCGGCTGGTGTCCGGCCGCTATGTCCTGGCCGTCTCCATCCGCGCTGTTTAGTAATGTTACCTGGTGAGTAAGGCCTCCCAATGCCAGCCGAAGATACCGAACGAACAGTGGCGGCCAGGCTTGGTAAGGGTGATCATCAGCCCATTGTCTCTCAAAATGGGATGCCCGCCACCAAATGATCTTGAACCCGTGACGGAAACCAAGCACAATCCCACCAAAGAAGAGGACATAGAAGAGCTGCGTAGAAAGAATAATCGGACGGTAAACAGCTGCCACCCTTTCCTCGTATGCCTCCGTAACGCCGACTGGGATAAACCCATTACCGAACGGCCAGGCCGAGCTCCAGCATTGGCAACTGTTGTGAACGCCGATCACGGACGCAATGGGCCATCCGACAGTGTTAGCAGCAACCAACAAATCCTTCAGACAAGTTAACCCCCAATACCAGCTGCTGTTTCCCATGAGGAGGTAGAGCGAGCTAGTCAGAATAGCGCTCAAGCACCATAGGAAATAAACCAAGAGAACCCAAACATGACGGCACGTAAAACCCATGGGTATGGCGTAGTAGATAATCCAAAACGCCCCCAGCATGCTGACCAGGGGAGGCAAGAAGGCGATAGTCGCCATGATGGCCTTCAGCGCGCGATCCGATCTTCGTGGCTTCCTGCGGTACGTGACCTTCCACGGACGAAAAGTATGCATCGCTCCCATCCATACTGCTGAGTTGAAATACGTCTCCCATGTGCGAGCCACGAAGGCGCTGTCGTCATCGCCATTCGCAGCCGCAGGCGTAATGTCCTCTTCGTCAGCCAGCTCCAAAAAACTCGTCATGGTCCTGAGGCACCCGACCTGACTCGAACATGAACCTAGGGTGTTGCTGAGAAGCGCCAGCGGAACCAGCCAAGAAAGAAAGATTGCGCATGCGATCCTCCCCCCCGGTGGTGTTCCGCCTCCACCTCCGAGAGTGTCGTACAATGCGCTGGTGATCCCAAAGTAATATACGGCAATGCTCAAGAAAGTCTGCAGAGGATCGATCGTGCGGCCGGTAGCCAACTGCGCAGCCGCCTCGTTCCATTTCTGCCGTCGCACCTTGTCAACGTCAGACATGGAGCGATCCTCAACCCGGTAGTAATCCCGCACAACTCGACGGTATGGCGCCTCAGACAATATCACAGCCCCAGACAGCTCCTCAAGCCCTGATAGAACCGTAGCAACCACTCGTACCTCCGTCGACGCAGCCGCGTCTCTGCCCGCGGCCGCACATGCGTCTCTTCCCGTGGCCGCACACGCGTCTCTGCCCGCGGCCGCACATGCGTCTCTGCCCGCGGCCGCACATGCGTCTCTCTGACGTGCCCTGTCAATTTCTTCATGTGCCACGTGCCAGAGACACCACCAAACATAAGCCTTGTGCACCAGACTCCAAAAAGAATCAATCGGATCGCCCAGGGCATGCAGGATGGCCAGAAACCGCTTGACGCTCACCGGCGCCAGTTGAATATTGCTGAGCAGTAACAAGGAAGGAATCGTCCAGACGACCAGGCGAGGCAGCCAGTCATGGTACACAGTCGATGTGCCACAGAAATAATCGCACCCCTCCTTGTTCAACTCAATCATGGTAGTTTGGTTTCTTGATGGCGTGGAGGCGAAAAAACCCGAAGCGGAGGCGTTGTTTGTCTCCGTCTTCAGCCATTTTGATACGTTCTGAGCGCACGTCGCGCGGTCGAATCCTCGATAGTCTAGGTCGCTAAGGTCTTTGGCCAAGGCGGCAATAATGAAGAAGCAAAAGTGTATGAAAACTTTAGGCATTGTGAGAGATAACGGGGAATGGCGTGTGGATAAACTGAGACACGAGGCTTAACATCTAAGGGACGCACTAGGCTCCTAAGCTTAAAGCTTAAGTGTATACGTGGATCGGTAAAGTTAAAGTGGGAAGAGCTGCGATGATAAAGGTGTTCGTGGACGAGGGAGTGTCTGTAATGTAAGGATTTATGTCTCGCTTGAGAGCAAGGCTGGGCTGAACAGCCCTTGCTCCGAGGGGTTACAGTAGGCGGTAGTCGAGACCTAGTGCTCATACGACCTTAACAACCGAATATTCCACCGTCCAATCATCCTCAAAAGAGCAGCCGCTGGAAGAGCGCCTCTAAGCGCACCTCAGCCTGGCGAATGCCTAATCGGGGGATCCTTGCAGCCCTCTTGCTTAAGTTCATGCACCAGCCGCATTTATTCTTTTTAACGCAGAGTCTGAGTGGTCACAGCAAGCCACCCCAGTTCTGGTGGGCCGGTGCGTTGAATGCAGCCAATCAACGGCTAGTGGATGCCGCTCACTAGCCCGAACTGTGATAGAACGTCGCTGTGCAGAAAGTTAACACTCCCACAGTCGCGCAACAAATGGCCAACAACAGCGGCAGCACGCTCCGTCTCTCCCCGCTACCCACGTGGCACGCCTAAACCTTCCTCGCCAACAAGAGCCGGTATGCTATGGGCAGAGAAAGCCTAATATCCTCCGCTATCCACCTCTCTCACATCCTGCGCCGTAACAGTAATTCATAAAACTACATATTACGGTGTGCCCTCTCTACGTGACAGACAGTCCGCCTCGTATGAGGGAGATACCTCAAGGGACCCTCTCCCGCCGGCAGTGTTGTCTATATAGTTTCCTCAGCTAGGCTTTATTTGCCTTTACTAAAGATGAGAGGAAAAGCCTGCGCTCTAGGTAGTTCGGCGTCATTGCGTGAGGAACGGTGGGCAACGGGCTAGTTAACGTCTGATGGGGTTTATGGTCTACAGACGGATGGTAGCGTCTAGTGTTAAAGTGATGGCCGATACGGGAATATGGTTGGAAGGCGCAGGAGGCGCTGGTCAGGCCTCTATAGATCCAGCAGAAATTTGCTAAAAAAAAAGAGAATGTCTCTACGCACCGTACCCTCGGTCTCACTGCACCGTAACCCCACCCACGCGCCCATATATAACCCTAACCCTGGCCATACAATTGAACGCAGCCACTTGGAGCGCCAAAACGGCGTTTTCGCAGTAATCTCTCAATTGAATGTACATAATCTATCGCTTAATAAGCTATTTCCATGCCTCTGATTGGCCACAATGGCCGTCAACGGCCGGCCTGCGACCGAGTGACTCGCTTGTTGACACTAGCCGTGGAGGAGGGCCTGCTGGAAGCAGTTCGAGGCCTTCCTCTGGCAGGCTGTGTCCCTCCACGCTGGGCGCCGCTGGACGCTGACACGGCCAATCCTCCACCAATTGCTGTCAAGTTGCTCCCGTCCAACTGGGTGCCCTCCCACTGCGAGGGGGTACGTTGAATGGAGGCGCGCACCGAACCGCCCCGAGCCCCTCCACGCGTTCCAGTGCGGCCGGTACCACGCGGCCTACCTCTGCCTCTGGCAGGCTGGCTGGAAGGCATAATAGCTTCCTGCCCCGGGGTTGAGGCTATATTCGCCTGTGTTTGAGGCTGAGGGGGGGGCTGAGTAGCTGGTATAACTATCTGGCTGCCCTAGGGGAGCGGTGCCGTTAGTACTGGAGCATTCCGTTGCATGGCAAACGCGGTTAAGCCTTGAGGTCGGCCTTTAAGCATAATAACGCAGTCGAATTCTTAGAAGCGGAGGTAATCGTCTTCGTCGGTAAGGCTCCGAATTAGCCACTAGAATAGGTCGAAGTCCTCGCGAAGAAGAGGGAGGGTTTTAGCCTTATAACGAGCAAGAAGCTCGTGGCTGTAAGGCACTCTGTACTGCGCTGTAAATCTCTCGGTACAGGGGGGGAGCTCTAGCCTTAAGGGGTAAGTGGTTATTGGAATAGCGCCAAGCGCGATCCTCTACTAGGCAGCGGCGTGCTTTAATCCCTTAGAAGAGACGCTAAGAGGGCTGTTCCCCAGCCATTTCTGGCTTATAAAGTCGTACCAAAGGGTATTCTTATCCTTAATAACCGCCTCTATGATCCTGAGCTCCATTACCTTAACCATACAGCATGTCTAACGCACGACCTCCAGAACAGTACTGTTACTAGTAATAACGAAGGACTTAAGGTATCTATTAACAGATTTAACAGGGGAGGTCGTTCTTATACTGAAGTTAAGGTACCTATTAATGTAATAAGCTACTTACTGTTTTACTATTAGAAACTAACTCTCCTTAAGGTACCGAATAATGGCCGTCTGTTAGGGAAAGAAGTCCTTAAGCCTTACCTAAGCCGTATTATAATCCTTAAGTGTTAGTACGTACATTATAACCTCCCAGAGTTTATAAAGGCCGTTTATAAAGTACTTAACGGCGCTAGGGATAGAACTGGGTTAACCGTTAGGGGGACAGTTAGTATAATTTATAACATGCTGTATTTCTATGTCTTTTTAATCCTCCTTAGCCCCTTTTAGACTGTTAGGGGGGGGGGTGCTCTTACAGCTGCAGCCACGGTAGTAACGGTGGCCTTATTCCACTTCTGTGACGACCCTGCAGGCCGTCACTTGGGCCGGGGCGGCCCGACGAATCCCCCGCAGAAGGAACAGTGCAGGGGGACAGTGCATACTGTCCAGGCGCACTAGGCCAGGGGTGCAAAGACCTGAAGCCCCTACGACCAGTAAGGTGCTGCTTACGGCATACCGAGTGCTCGCATCGCGAGCAGGAGAAACCTCACAAGCAGAACGCTTACGCAGTGTAAAGTGCTTACATAACAAGCACTTATAACACTATAAGCAAGGTACAAAGTACCTCCCAGCTAGTTAATATAGATAGTTATAATTATACCCACAACCACTGTAAGGGACTCTAGTTCCTCATGCTAATATTTAATTATTTATTTATATCTTACTATTCAGATTTACCTTTATACATTATAATGACAGTAACTTATAATAACATTAAACCCCTTATTTAAGAGTGCTAACTTAATAAACTGTCTTCAAAACGCCCCTTACCTATTAACGTCCTGCTATACATTCTGTTTTAACCCACACCAGTCCTCTTAAGGCCTATATCAGGTGTAAGTTATAATACGATATTAATATCTTAATTCTAAACACTGTTTATTAAACTCCCAGGTACCACCTCTCTCTTACTACTAATATATTAACCTTTAAAAAAGGTAAGGAGATTAAGGAGGCGTAAGCCTAGCCTCGGCTCCCCATTATTAATAAGTTAGCTGCACACCTTAAAGACTTAAACCTTAACCAGCAGGGACTGGTTAAGGAACTTAATAAAACCTTCCCTAGAGATATTAAAAGCCGCATCAGTCTTATTAAAAAACTCCAAACCTAACTTAACGTTATTAAGCTAGAGAATAATAACTTTAAAGGCTTATAAAAGAAACGAGTAAAACTCCCCCTACCATCACGCTTTAAGGGAGACTTTACACAGCTAGAGTCCTAAATAACCTAACTTTAAAGCTATATCACCTATTATAATAAGTAGTTCTTTAAAAAAGAAGGAAAAGTCAGGTTCGCTAAAGCTTTACTAAATAAAGTAACCACTTACTAATATAAACCTTATATAAAGATAATTAATAACCTCTCTGTAAATAAAGCATAAAAGGAAGCCCCTGAGATATAGGCCCTTTTTAACAATTTTAACGTTTTTATCAATTAACTCTAAATTAAGTTTAGAGAACTAGACGCCCCCAGGCAGGCTAAATAACGCCTTATAGCCTTAAGGCAGACGTTCTCAGTCCTTAAGTTCTCTACACACTTTAAGTTAAAGGTAGTAAAGACTAAACTCGGTTAAGAAACCCTAATAATACTATTTTAAAGCGGTTTAAAGAAGCACGTCACAGGAGACCTCTATTAAGAAAACCGACTAGATTATCTTTAAGAGTTAGTTGAGATAGCTATTAAGGCCGATAATTAATATTATAATCACTATTATTAAAAGAACTTCTAAAAGGAACAGACCCCTTATTAACTAAATAAGCTTAAGAAAGGGAACTAGTTAACTATAATAGGTCACTATCCCAGGTTAATAAATATTAATATAATAAACTGCTAGAATTAACCTAACTATAATAAGCTTTAACGATAACAGTAATAAAAGCAGCTTAAGGACCTGTCGTAAGTCTAGTACTTTAACTGTGATAAAAAAGAACATATAGTACGGTAGTGCCCGTCGTTAAAGTAAGTTAATTAGAAACCTATTTTAAAAGGAGGAAAGTATATTAAGTTTAACTTAAAAGATATCCATATTAGGATAACAGGTAACGAAAAGGATTACACTTAAATAGATAAGTGTAACGTGGGAGATAAGGAAAAAGAGGAAGAACCCTAGGATGTAATGTACTTAGTCCTTAAAGGTGTTTTAAAAAAGTCAGTTATAAAGGTGCAGGTTATAACAGACTAACTTTAAGGTGGAAACTTAAAACCACTAAAGGTGCAGGTTATAAAAGACTAACTTTAGGAAGAGATATTCTAATTAGCTGTAATAAGCCTTAAAAACCTTACCCTGTAAGCTTAGGAATTAAGGAAATCTAAAAAAGACCCTGACTTAAAGATTACTAAGATAGTAAAAGGAGTTAAAGAATTAGCCCTCTAGGCTACTTAAAGGGTGAAGTAAGCCTTAAAAGGTAAAAGAGAATAAGTTAAGAGAATTAAACTAAAGAAACGAAAGTTCTTCTTAACAGCACCCCTTAAGACCCTTAAACATTTTAAGCACGTTAAATAAATCAGCACCCTTACCTCCTTAAAAGAAGGATAGTTTAGATAGCTGCCCTGTACTAAAGCCGGTATACTTTAAACCGGTACCTTAAAGGTCCCCTAAGAAGGCACGAAGTAAGTATATTAGCAGAGAGTCTAAAAGCTGAAAGAAAAACATTAAGAGTTAGTGGACGAAATAAAAGACCTGTAAGTTAAAGGCCTTACTGTGACGTTTAAGGACAGAGTAATGGAAATTAAGTTATAACTTTATAATAAAGTTCACTTTACTAATTAACTTAAATATTAACTCGTTAAGGAGGACTACTTTATAGAAGAATAAGTTAGGTTACTATTACTTAAGTTTTAAAAAGAGGTTTAAGAGAAGTAATGTATACAGAGGTAAGTAAAGGAAGAAAAGAAATAAGATACTACTTCCCCCATTTTATACTCTATAACTACAGCACCTACAGTTAACATTAACTACCCTAACTATAAGGACATACTGTAAGCTAATTACATGTATAATAACTATACTTTTAACCGACATTATAAACTTAAGGCCCTTTATAACCACTTCCTTAACACTCTAAAACGGGATTATACTGTTATAAGGGTAAAGTTAAAACCAGCTTATTATTAAGTCTCCTACTCTCTAATAAAAGAATCCAGTAATAAGTGGAAGGTTACCGTAGTTAACTAAGCCCCTATTACGTGTTAACAAGGAGGGATACTTAATAACTACCCAGTTATATATTACAACCTGCACTTAACACAGGCCTTAAGAGGACTGGCGTAAGTTAAGACAGAACGTATGGCAGGACGCTAACAGGTAAGGGGCGTTCCGAAGACGGCTTATTAAGCTAACACTCCTAGACGGGGGTTTAATGTCACTGTAGGTCGCTGTCACTATAATATACAGAGGTAAGTCTAAACAGTAAGATATAAATAAATAATTAAATACTAGCGTGAGGAACTAAAGTCCCTTACGGTAGTTATAGGCATAACTATAGCTATCTATACTAATTAACTAGGAGGTACTTCGTACTTTACTTATAACGTCGTAAATGCTTATTATATAAGTACTTTACACCGTATAAGCGTTTTACTTATAAGGTTTCTCTTACTTGTAATATAAGCACTTAATATACTGTAAGTAGCACCTTATTAATTATAAGGGCTTTAAGTCTTTACACCCCTGGCCTAGTGCGCCTGGACAGTATACACTATCCTCCTACATTATTCCTTTTATAGGGGATTTATCAGGCCACCCTGGTTTAAGTAACAGCTTATAAGGTTATTACACAATTCCCCCTTTTTAACGTTCTTTTCCTATAAAGAACTTAAAAGGTAAGCTTCTCCTTTTACCACTTCACTATATAATAAGTATCTAGCTTTTAAGTTTTAAAACGGGAATAGGGTAAAAACACTAATTGTTATTTAAACCTTACAGCTTACATATATACGTTTAATGGTAAAATGTCCCTTTGTTCTTTTTACAAGTCCGCTAATCCTCCGCTTGTTTATTAGGTTTTAAACCGGTCTGATAATTACAATTACTATTTAAAGAGGTATTAACCTTCCTAGTGTAACGCTTTTAATATTAATAAAGTAAAGTTAAAGGCTCTCTTTATAAAAAAGCAAAACCTTAACTCGTAAGTTAAGTCTGCTGCTTAACAGCTTTATAAGGCTATTATTAAGCTTTAAAAGGCGTTAGTGTGCCTGGCACGCCTTCATAAGCAGCAGTCCTGTTTTAAAGACCGGGCTGTAAAAGCGTTTAATTATAAAGTGGAGCTATTAAAGTTCTAGGAAAGTAAGGAGGTTAAACTAAACGCCCCTTTTAATAACGTAAAGTCTTTTAACTAAGGGAACTTTTTAATAAGGTCTCTGTAGTAAGTGGTTACTTTATAACTTAGTTTATAACTACCTTCTTTAATAAGAGGTTATAAGTTCAACTTCCTATAAGAGTTTTAGCGACTTTTTACTTATTTTTCTTTTACTAACTTTTTTCCTTAACAGCGTTTATTTTTATATAAAGCTTATTAGGAGCTTTAAAGGCCTAGCCTCTTTATTAGGTCTAAGGTCCTTACAACTTATAGTTAAAGTTCTGATAAACGTCCTCCTATACCTATTAAGGAGTTTCCTACTGCTTTTTAAGCTTTAAATCCTATAATAATCTTACTCTTTAATATAGTAATTTAAATGTTAGATCTTATCTTATTCCTAATTCTTATCGTTAGTTTCAGTTAGTCTAGATTCTTTTAATAGAACTCTATAATCAGGTCTAGGCATTTAAGATTTTTTACTAACTCTTATAAGTTACTTTTAAGGCTGTAATCTAACTATTTAATAAGATATTTAAACGTGTTTTTTCCTTTCTATAAATTTATAACTTCTTTAACGTTATACTTATCTTTATTAACGTTAATCTTAATCTTCTTTTCCAGGGGAACTCCCTTTAAGGTAGGTTTTAAAAGTAAGACGTAAAAAACCTTAATCTGCACCTTTATATTAATAGGTAAGTCTAATTTATAATTAAAGGTAATAACCTTCTTCTTAATTCGAAACAGTTTATACCTTTTAAAGTTAAGCTTCTTACTAAGTTATTTTAAACGTAAGTTTTATGAAAAAAGGTAAACGTAGTCCCCCTTTTAAAAAGTCAGTCCTTTAACTCGTTTATCATTATAGTGGAGTCCTTTCTTAAATATTAGCTATTTAGTTTAATGTTTATTAGTAAACTTCTTTATCCGTTCGCGTGTAAACTTAAGTTTAGCTTACAGGTAGTTATATAGCTTTTACATCTAGTTTGTACAGACTGTAACTTAAAGGGTGTTAGTAAGTGGGCCTTAATAGAGCTTAGGCTCCTTACTGTAGTTAGTAAAGAATAGTGACACACCTGTTAACTTAATTAACGTTATGTTATAAGTTATTTATATTATTAGTAATAACTTAAACTAATTATCTTATTTAAAGTTAATATAAGCTTAAAGATATATTATAAATATCTAGTTAACTTACTCTGTTTAACTGTCCGTTTATAAGTGGAAGGCTGTTAAAAGCTTACTTTTTACACCTATCTTTTACATTAGTCCTTACTAAAACTTTAATATAATTAGCTTATCTTAATCTATAACGATATTATCTGGCTAAAGGTGTTATAAAATTACCTCTTTCTTAAAGATATAAACAAGTTACTTTACTATTATATCCTTTAAGGTTAATAGGAAGTAAGCTTACTTTATTAATCTATTAACTATTATAAAGATCTGGTTACAGGTAACTCCTGTAACAGGGTCCCTAAACTCTGGGATCCTAATAACGAAGTTAAGCGAGATTGAACTTTATAGCGCCTGTAATACAGGGAGTGGTTTAAAAAGTCTATAAGGCTTATAGTACCAGTTCTACTTATAGTGGCAGATGTCGTAACTGTTAACCACTTCCTTAACTAGCTTTTTCATTCCTAAGAAGATATACACTTATTAAATCTACATAAGAGTCTTAACTCAGCCTATATGTCCTTTAAGTTAAGACTTGTAAACCTACTAGACATACTCTTTTCATTTACCTAGGTTATAAATGTACGGTTTCTCTTAATATTAGAGCTTTACTCCTAGTTTAAGTATACCGTTTACACTTTTTAGCAGTTATTCCAGTTAATAACCGGTTTTATTATAATTTAAATACTTTAAACACTCCTTTTTACAGTCTTACACATACCCTAAGAAGTCTCCTAAAGGGCATTTATATTTACAGGTTCCTTCCACTAACCTTCTTACTTAAAAGTCCTATTATTATTAATAAATGTTATACTTTATTTATAAGTTTATATAAACGTTAATAGTTTATTCCAGCGTTTAGTTATCTAACACTTATAGCGTGTATTCTAACGTGCTGTTCTTAATTTCGTTAAATATAGTAATAAGGACTAGGACTGGATTAACATCCTTATAATCTTATCTTTAATTAAAAACATTAGCTTACTTATTATCTTTTCCTTTAACATAATAAATCTAAAAGTGGAACAGGGCCATTAATTCTACTTATTATACTTACTGTAGGCTAAGTTCCTTTATTAGGAAGTATTAAAGGTTATTATAATTTAAAAAGACCTAGATTAGTTCTTCTATACCACTTAGATACAGTGCCCACTTAGTAAAACATTAAATAACTACTATTAGTTCCTTATCGTGGATTAGATATTATAGGGCGGGATTATAGATTCCTTTTAATAAAAAGGTAACTAGGTGGCGTTTCCTATCATCCTGGACTTAGCTGAGTTCTCCACTAATTATAAACTCTAAGGAGTCTGTTTCGACTTAGAAAGGCTTTAAGAAATTAGGGAGAGTTAAGACTAACGCTGTAATAAAGGTATGTTTAAGGTTTTTAAACGCCTTCTATTATTTATTAGTTTACTTAAACGGCTTTCCTTTACCTATAAGTTTGTAAAGTGGTCTTACAATTTTCGCAAAGTACTTAATAAAACAGTAATAAAAGTTTACAAAGCTGATAAACGTTTATAACTCTTTCTAGTTCTTTAAAGTGGGTTAATCCCTAATTACCTTTATCTTCTCCAATTACATTTTAAGCTTTCCAGGGGTTACTTTAAACCCTAAATAGTTCAGTTCCTAAATGTAAAAGTAGCTCTTCTTTAAGTTTACTATTAACTTTACTTTTTTAAAAGCTGTTAAAACTTATCGCATATGTTTTTAATATTTTTTTAAAGTTTTAAAATAAATTAAAACGTTATCTAAATACATAAAGATAAACTTATTAAAGAAGGGGTAGAGAACATTATTAATAAGGCTTTAAAAGGTTGTAAGGGTGTTTATTAATCTTATTAGTATAATATAATACTGGTAATACTTATTATAAGTCTGAAAGGCCGTCTTATGTTTGTTCTTTTCCTTTACTCTGATATGGTTAAATCCTATGGGGAAATTAAAGCTGGAGAATTAATTTACCTTAATAATCCGTTTTTATATTTTTATAATAAGTAATAATCCTGTCCGGAGGACAATTTGTTGTAAGGGTGGTCTAAAAAAAAATTACTATGGGAAATTCAGTCAAAACTGATAAGGAAATTCAACTCGACCTAGGACTGGTCGGTTCACTATCAAAAGTGGGTCTGCTCGGGCCCTTCCGCTCGGGCCCCTACTCGGGCCC
>Ga0247780_1000732_pt1 | contig 27303 bp, 27 predicted proteins | sample UWRJL079202R5_FD_179927 | JGI IMG/M metagenome (GOLD analysis project Ga0247780, IMG submission 179927) | Plant litter microbial communities from Arlington Agricultural Research Station in Wisconsin, United States - UWRJ-L079-202R-5 | ecosystem: Environmental > Terrestrial > Plant litter >... | reverse complement strand
GTGCTTCGCACTCCCCTTTTCTACCAAATCAAGTCACTTTGCAACTGCACTTCCGCTGCTCCTGAGCCCCTCGTTCCTCAGCCAAAACGTTCCACAATTTGCTTAGAGGAATGTGTGTTAGCCTTTAATCCCCACTTTTCAACTCGGCGGGAATATGGATGCTTGGTACCTATGTATGACTTTGTAGCAACTCTGAGGCTCCTGAGGCAAGGAACGGCAAGTTCTTTCGTCCATGATTCCTGGCATTGGCGCCATAGGATCACGGAGGCCGAGACCACAGTCGTAGTATATCCTCCTATGCCCGAGGGACCCCCGAAGTCCGATCGTGACATACTCAGGGAGACAGAAAACCGTGATCTTTTCATAAGAGTCCCGCAATTCTCGCTCTGCGTGCGCCGAAGGACATAGGTAGAGCAGGGTTTGTGTGAAGAGGCAGCAAAGCTCGCAACCGTTGTTTGCTTAACGTATCAACGCACGGGCACTATTGTGAAGCGTGATTCCGAGGTATTTGGTCTGATTAACAGGGGGGACTGGGGAGGACGCGATGGTGATGCGGTTGCATTCACTGCATCTCGTCTGCGAATTGGAGGGGCAAGATAACCGGGATAAATCCATATTGGCGGTAGGAACGGGGACCCAAGCCACCAGAGGTGCTGTAGATGAAATGAAGGAGAATATAACGACGATGGATGTCTCACGCGCCACTCTAATACTGTCTCCGTAAGTGGTATGGCGAGGAACATAGAAGGTACGAGGCGGGTGTGGGAAGTGTGAGGTTGCATTTATTTAGGCTCGAGTTTGGCACGCGGAGCGCTAACCAATGCCAACAAAGTAATCGTTTTGGAACAACGCTGACCAATGAACAAACTTGCTGGCACCCAATCAGGGTGTGGCAGGTGTACCAGTAATAGGGAGCAGCAGAGCCTGAAGCTCTGAATACCTGGGTTTAACAAGAAGCGATTGGTTCAGAAGGAGGAGATAGGGGGACCTGACGTTCCACGTTCATGTTCATGTTCCATCTCTTGCCCTGGTGGAGGGCTCTCACAGTATCGGCCGAACCGAAATCCATGGCGCGATAATTGGGTATCCCTGACGCTGCAGCAGGAGAAGCCTGTCATGCTGTGCGGGTACACCCTGTGAACCATCACCTATAAGATAACTTTCAGGGCGCGAGGCTTCGCCTTCGCGCTCTTAATCGGAACATCAACATTTACAGCCACATCTTACTTTCCAACCTGTAACAACTCGCACGACGTTGACGCCATGGTCACTCACTCACGTGAATGTCCCAGCCCTCGCGGAAACCCAAGCGCCTCATTCTAGCCTCAAGCTTGACAGCGGCGCCGTTGGCTAGCGCTATATCCGCCTCCAGTAGACGGATCGTGACCCTTCCGAGATCCCTAGCCAGGGGTTTATGTTTTCATATCGCCTCAGCTCTTCTGTTTTCGTTCGGGCGAGTACGGCTACACCCGCTTCCTGTCATCATGAGCCACTTTGTGGTGGCCACTACTTCGCTTGTACATCAAACCTCATCCTCGATTAGCTCAAGCGTGACGGCCGATTGCTCTACTGGCACACCTCCGCCCACGGGCGGGCCCCTTTTTCGGGTAGATTTCCGATCAACGCCCACAAAGGAGACATGACATTCCCCAGCACCACTACGCATCTTCCTACCCCGTATCAATCTGACGTAGTAACCGACCACGACTCGGCTGTAAACGCGAGTTCGTGCCGACGCCTCAATTTCTCCGGATCAACCAGAATCTTCAGCCCAACACCCGCAGTCTCCAGATTAAACACGCGTAATATCATGTACACAGTCTCTCTGTTGCCATTGACACCCGTATTATCTTGCATCTGGAACTGGTTAGTTTCATCTCCGCTTATGACCATCAAAACACAGGTGCAAGACGTACCATGCGATACTGAGCTTTGCTCATGAAGAAGCGCGTACTGCACTCCTTCGTTGTCGCCTTTACTTCAATGTAGTAGCGCGGCCTCGCGTTTGCCCATTGATCTACCTCAAGGTATCCCTTGTCGATGAGAAGGGTGGTGAACTCGCCACCAATATCGTTGTACACAATGTCAGATGTTTCGCGTCCGGCCCATGCCCTTAGATCCGAGTACCAGGGGTGCGCTGAGACATAGTTGCGGATCGTGCTCTGCCAGTTGGCTCTTGAAAATTGCGGGAGGGGTGGCTGGAGTTTGGAGAGGAGTTCGAAAGCCTAGATTTCGGTTAGCAAGCTCATCATCTTTGGTAGTCACTTTAAGATCGAGAGGTTGCTCTTCTGTTGGGAAATATACTTACGAACAGCTCGCCCGCGGTGCCAATCTTTTTATCGCGCTCGATTTGACTGGATGACCGGATACAATAACTCTCAGCCGCAGATTCATCGTTGCCAGTATTTCCGGGAAGCGCAGCAAGAACCGTAGACATGTCGAAAGAGCCGCGGGATGGGAATGTGGTGGATCTGGCTGCTCTGACGACGTTATATAAAAGAGACAGATAGGAATCTTCTTCTGAGGCATACGCCTCCGCCGGTCGTAAAGCAGGACGGGAAAGTGCGTATCGGCTTCGAGCAGCTATATATGACGTAGAATGAGATGTGGGAGACGCAACAGAGGACTGAGGCGTTGCCATGGCGAAGCTTTCGTCATCACTGGACTCCGTTCTTTCTTGATTGGGTGGAGTCATAGGTATTTGACGAGATGGTGCCTCGAGCTCTGGCAACACATTATCTTGTGTCTGAGTTAAGATCGCGGGGGGTTCAGGCCCAATGGAACCGATAGTGGTGTTTTCTCTGACTTCTGGCTCGTCAATATTTGCAATATCGACTGCTCCAATCCCGTGCTCATCCAGAATGTCTTTGAGGGCAAATTGCTTGGCGCTGAGGACGCTCTGGACGGCATTGACTGCCTCGGATGGCACCGTTCTCGCAGTCCCCGTGGTAGGGCTGGCCATGAGCCACTCGCATAGCTTTCGTGGAAGCTTACTGTTGAAGCATACTTCTTGTTTTCTTTCATCTCTTGGCACGTATACTGTAAGCTCGCCATTATCTTCATGGATGTGGACGAGGACTGATTCTCGCTCAACACGGTGAACTTGGCCGTCTTGGGAAAGGAGAAATTCAGCGGTAATTCTTTCTGTTTCAAAAGTCCTGGAGTTCCGAAGGAGAGTGTAGAGTTCGTCCGGGCTGACTTGTGTAGCGTGGGAGTTGCGCCCCACTATTAGATCGTTACTAGATTAGGACTAGCGTGAGAGGGCCATGCGCCCTGAGAATATTCTTAGGCGTGGCTACGGCCCCCTCACAGTTTAGGACAATCAACCATCCTTCACACTCGTTTCTCACTTGCGCCCGGGGACTGTCGAATTCTACCGCAATGCTGCACACTCATGGTAAGTCTTGTTCACCGTTGAAGGGTAGGCACCAAATAGTTACCGCAGTAAGGCGTGTGCCTTTGTTCTGATTTCTCTGTGGCGGGATGAGATTGACTTCGTCGACACTCTGTCCGCAGAGGCAATTTCCTCGACGGATACCGACAGGTACCTAGTTTGCATTCCAGCCCACTTAATAAAAGGTCGCATTACGCGAAGCTCTCGATGGTCAAAATCGAGAAACTTGGCGACCTGGGCGAACGCTTCGCCAAGCGGCTTGCGGTCGTTCAACGAGAATTCGTCGGTCCCGCTGCACAGTCTCACATTCCCACCTGGGAAACGGACAGGGAAAACTGGGCTTTCTAGAACTGGGCCTGGATCAAACTCAGAAGGGGTTGTCATCGCGAGCGTGTTGAACACCAGCAAAGTCTCCTTCGCTTCCTCGATCGAGAGATCATCCTGAGGGGTCTCAAGCTTTTCGTAGAGCATTCTGGCTGTCATATTCTGGATTCCCAAGGTCTTGACGAAGAAATCCATGAGACTGCTGTAGAGAGGGCCGAGAATGACTTTATTTGTGATTGTGGTGACGCCGGACCATAAACAATCCGAAGCCTTGTGCCACGAAAGCTGGTCTCCAGAGGAAGACAGAATGAGGCATCGGTTGGTGAAAGATTCCCTGTTATTTGTTAGTGGGTGTGCCGAGAGGGCTGAGCAGAAAGCAAAGATGGGTACCTACCTTAGACTCTTGGCCTCATCTTCAGTCAACCGCATTTCTGAAAGGCATTTGTACAGCTCCATTGCCGCTTCTTGGGTCATTTCACCGTCTTCTCGCTTCCGAATCTCGATCTCGCCGACAACATCGTCCCAACGACACTTAGAATCGATTTTTAGGGTCTCCACAAAGAAACTCTCGAGAAGTGAGAGTTGGTCGTGTGTGGCTGAGATCACATCCCGATACAATGTCTGAAGAACGGGCGTGTAGATCAGTCTGACAGGTGCGGACCAAACACATTCCTTCGAGGTGGCCCATTTGGCCGCACCATCTGCGGTATTGGGGACATAGACGTAGTTTTGTGATTCGAATGCGGCTCTGAGATTGCATTAGATGTGCGACGTTGCTATCGGGGATTGCGCTGAAAACTAACCTGATCTGCTCCCGGCATCTTTCGGGATCGGGCGACTCGCCAACCTTGGATTGCAGGTAGCAGTAGAGCTGGTGCATTCGATCTGGCCCCTCCAGGGCGCCTGCCGATTCGTTCGCATCGACAATATGCTTCAACACCACCAGCGCAAAATCCAGGAGGGGACGCTGGTACCCTAAACCAAATACGGAGGCCAGGCTACTCCATTCCATGGCTGTATCATTGCTGAGAGGGGTCTCCAGACCCAGCCAAGGGAAGAACTCGCCATCGATCATGAATCGATTGCACAACATAACCAGCTCCCCAAGAGGAAGATACGTCGACTTCAGCGGACGAAGAACAATTCCCGGGCCTTGACACAGAACAGGAATCTGGCCAATGACTTCGAAGGTCCGGTTGCCCTCTGTTGCCTGAATGCCGAGCTCGTTCTCCCAGTTTCTCCGCAAAAGCTCTAGGAATCTGTCCGGTCTGTGTCCTGCAATATATCTACCGGCCCGAGTAAGCTCCGTTTGGTGAATGTCATATATCGAAACAGACATGTAGAGATTGCAGGAAATAACGAGCCATTCTTTCCAGGAGACGTCACCATCTGCAGGAGAAGACATGGTTGGCGGGTCTTTGAGGTAAGCGTCGTTGAGGAAAGAGGCTTCGAATCCAGGGGCACCACATCCTGGAGCAGAACCCGGCTCTGTTGGTCGAAATAGTTGTACGGCGCCGTAGGGGTCATCATCCTCAGGCAAGTACACGAGTGCCTCCGATCCGCTTCGAAGCTGCCCGTGATGGTTAAAAATCGGCAACAATCCATTCTCGCGTGTTCTGGGAAGCTGGGTGAGGAACAAAAAGCGCAGATATTCGATGCTCTCAGGAAGCGTGAGCGACCCATTCCGACACTTGTGCAGCACAGCGGCTTGGACATCCGAAACCAGGATGTTCTGCACACCAACAGCGCTGAAAAGATGTTTTCGACTTGCGTTCGCGGTAGATGCAGGGTCTATAACTCTGAAGGGAAGACCCAAGGGGATTGATATGTCGGTACCCTCGAGCTTGTCGAAATACACCGGACCAAGGGTCGTTGCTGTCCACTGACCGGTCCGGAGTGGTAACAATTGAAGCGCTTTTACCTCCTCGCATCGGAGATGCCATCCCTGCTGGAACGGGAAACGCAGCACCTTGGCGACTCGGGTTTGCCAGTCATCGTCGCGGCAGTCCCGTATCCTCGACGACCCCAAGCCGAGATCGGACCTTGCCCTTGCAATGATCTCATCCATAGCAAGAACGGCCAGACCAAAGTCTCCTAGTCTAAATAGGTCGGGTGCACTGTATTGCGTAGATAAATATCTTTCTGGAGATATATCGGCGAACAATGGGTGACCAGTTGCATCAGCATACACTGGCATGCCCGGAAGCGAGCGGGAATCCCGTATCAGCCGCAACGGCCCCGTATTTTCTGGAACCAGAACCGGGGTGGCCATGATCTGCTCCTTGATCTTTTGAATGACAGTCTTCCAGAAGTCATCCCAAGGATACGCATCCTCCTGTGGCAGGTACCGCATCCACTGGAATCGCAGTGTAGCGTGATCGCACAGCTGGAGAACAGCCTTGACGAAAGCCTTCGCAATCCCATCAGCCAGCCCTGCATTTCTTGGCGACGATGTGACGATATCCTGACGATTGGCTTGCGTATCGAAGTCGGCGTGGATGAGGAACTTGAACCCCATCTGTCGGACAGGGAGGAAAGCAAACAGCCACTGGTTTTCCAACACGGGCGCCGAATCTTCAGTCACCGGAAATGCTAGCACGACTTCTCCTCGGGAATACTCCATCGAGGCCTCCGCGGACTCTGAGTAGGTTCGCCCTTGGGATCTAGCGAGACCAGTAGCGACGTGCTTCGTGGTATGATAATGCCGGACGCATGTCTCGCCCTGCTGGCCCAGAGTCTTCGTGTGTTTCTTGCACACGGCCCTTTCCCCCGCGCGCTCGATCGAGTGGGTGATAACTTGCACTGGTTCTTCCGCCTCCCCCTTCTCTGTGTCGTAGAAGGCAATCTTGATTTCTCGTATTTTCTTCATAAAAAGTAGGATGGTGTCGTGAATCTCGCCCAGCTGCTGGTGAATGGCCTGGTGTCGTCTGGTCCTGTCGTCCGGCGTCCCGGTCTGCTGAAGATCCAAAGTAATCCGCGTGCATCTGTCTCCTACGGACTGTGACGTTTCTTCCCAAATTGGGGTGATCATCCCCATTCCCGAATCACCTTGCCTGTGCGTGAATTGGAAGCACAAATGGCCCGACTGGACGTGCACTCTGTCCACTGACATGAATACCGACTTGAAGCCAATTCCCTTCTCGCCGATATACCCCTGAGCGGCGGTCTTGGAGCTTTGGCCAATATTGCAAATTGCTCGGAGGTTGCTCTCGGTAAAACCGTCTTCGTTACACTCTAAAACCACATGGCTCCGATAAACACTGAAAGTGACCTTTGGAACCTCGCCATGCGATATAGCTTCACTGTAGTCGTTGTCCTCGGCGTTTTGGAGCAGCTCAAAGATAAAACGGGCATGACTTGTGTACAAATTTCGGGCAAGTCTACATGGAGTCCTATTAGCAGCGGCATCAAATGTGAGCCAAGTGTGTTAAAACACATCGGATACTCACGTCATCACTGATGACCCAATCAACCGATCCTTCCTGTTGAAGGCGGATTCGAGTTCTTGGAGGTCGGCCTCAGACAAACTCCCTGACACACGGTCCCAGACCTCCTGTCTTGGGCGACCGTGGCTCATAGCGATGCTGTCCACTAGCTCACGAGCATACGCCCGACTAGACGGGCGATTTGTCCTCGACATCTGTGCTGGGTACGCGTAATATTGAAAAGGTTGGAAGCCGTTGCAATGACACACTTCATTGAAGGTGAGGGAAGGCAAATGCGTCAAGGCGTCGGAAAAACCAATCCTCATATCTGGGCCATTTCAGGGTCTCAATGCCGGCCAGACGCGATCGAACCCCGCGTCTGCCGTTGAGGTGCGCGGCCCGTTACTGCCCATTCAAACCAGGGGTGTTACATGTGCCACGCTGAACCAGCGCGTCGGGTCAACACGAAACAGACGTTGGATGAGCTTAACAGAAAAACCACGGGGTTGTATATCCAAACTGTCTTCCTATTGGCCGGCATTAATAGCGGAGCGCCTTGACCGTCAATATCGGTACTCCCTGAAGGAATGCAAAACTATCTTGTCCCTCTTAGCACCGCCGCGCTGAACCTGGCCTAGATTGTGCATGTAGCTAGTGCTGGGAGAAAGCGGACACGGCTTCGTGACTGTTAATCCCATCCACGCTAGAATGCTCTTCGGGGAACCCGCTGTCCGCTTCAAGTTGAATATCCCCGGCTACGACCTGATTGCTGCCACGGTGATACACATCTGTAATTACTACCCAGAGCTAGCAAGGCAATTCATAACGTAATTTATCATTACAACCAACTATCAGTCTGGACAAACTTGAACGGACAACAATATCCGCTCTTGAACTCACCTCCAAGTGCTAACCCCCTTTCCTCTCAAACCTCAACAACTGCCCCTTGATCAAGTACATCAAATAACCCCCCACATCCACCGGCCTCTCGGGATTAACCGCCGCAAAGTCAAAGTGCCTCATCATCTCCACAATAACCTTATTCATCTCCATCAACCCCATCGGCTTGCCCAAGCACTGAAACCTTCCACTCCCAAACCCCAAATCCACCAAGTTGCACATATTCCTAAACCTCTCCCCGCCATCTGTCTTCTCCTCCGCCGCAGCATCAAGCCACCGCTCAGGGCGAAACTGCTCGCTGTCGTCTCCCCAGAGATCCTTCCGCCGCATCATCGAGTACATGTTGCAGCCAAGCCATGTCCCGCCCGGGAGGAAAACCCCCTCGACGGTGTCTCCTTCGGGAGGGACTTCCTTGTAGAACTCAGCTGGGATGGGGTATAACCGAAGGGTTTCGCGAATCACGGCCTGCAGGTAGGGCATGGCGCGGGCCTCGCTGTCGGTGACGGGGGAGCTGATTTTGCCGGCGGCGATGCCAGCGGTGATCTCCTCGTCGAGGCGGCGGTATGCAGCGGGGGCGACGACCAGGAGGGCGATGGCGATTCGTAGGGATGAGGCGGTGTTATCCGACCCAGCGACTCTGTTTTTCTTGTCAGTTACCTCCCGACCACTGGCACCATATCACGAAAAGGGGGACTCACATCGCCATGACCAACTCACTAAAAAGCTCATCCCCCTCCAGCCCCTTTTGCATCAACCCCCCAAGCATATCCCCTCCCTTCCCCTTCGCCCCCTCCTCCACTTTCTTATTTATCTTCGCCCTCGCCACCCCCATCAACCGCCCCAACCCCACCTCATCCGTCTCCTTCGGCAGCATCTTCCCCAACCCCCACCGAAACCACTCCAACACCGGCAGCGAGCTCAGCGCCGCCCTCACCGGCAGGAAGTCCTGCAGCGTCTGCACATACCCGCCGATATCGGCATCCTCCCTGAGGAACCCAAACGGCTCTCCCCAGAGGACGTCCCCAATTGTGTCGAGTGCAAAGTACTGCGCGACGGAGCTGAAGTCCACGACGGCTCCGGTGTCTGCTTTGGAGGAGAGGTACCGTATCAGGGAGGCGACTTGGGCGTTGACTACGTCTTCGAGGGGGGGGGAGGTGTTGTCGCGCCCGGCGTAGGTCGGGGCGAAGAGGGCGTGGCGCTCGTGGTGCAGGGCGTTGGCAGAGGGGGTGCCGCCGAGGGAGAGGGTGGAGTCGATGGAGGGGACGAGGCGGGTGATGGTCGTGTACCAGGAGGATTTGGTGTAGGGGGAGCGCAGGGCGCCGAGGCGGCGGAGGGTCGAGGGGGAGTCTGTGATTACGTGGTTGGGGCCGAGGCGGATGACGCGACCTGGGGGGGATGGGTTAGCATTTGGGGGTTATTGGGAAGGGGAAGGGGAAGGGGAAAGGGAAAAGGGGGAAATACCGTATTTTTCATTCTGCGAGGTCACCCATTTGTTGAGACGGCCGCTGAAGCCCCAGGTGAAGAGAAGGTAGTAGCAGCTGATTGAGTTGGTGAAGGGGCCCGGGATGTGGCGGAGGTGGATGTGCCAGATGTAGACCTCGCGGGTGAGCCACAATACGCCAAAAACGGTCGCGAGAGTGGCTGCTGTGCTGGACCAGTCCGAGAGCAGAGAGTCGGTTGCTACTTGGAGGATTCCCATGGCGGTCTTTAGTGCATCCTCGTCGAGATGCAGGCGGTGCAACATGCAGCCCGAGTTAATGCGGGGACCGGTTGATGCTGTGCGCAACCGCAGGACCCTTACCTTATATACGGGAACTTGTCCAGGACGCATTCCTTCTGCGTTCAAAGAGATGCAACCCTGGCTTATCCCTTTGCTTGGCGCCCACCCAAAATGTCGACCAAGGGGGAGGGGGGCCAAGCCACGACACTCATCAGCCAAACGGAACACAGCCAAGTGCTTGCTAGCCCTGCAGTGCTGGCCAACACAAGTTACATAACCGCTGATCCCTGCGTTGTTTTCTCTTTTCGTATTAGCCCGCGACATGCTGCCTGGTGAAACTTCTCATCTGCTCGCACGACGAAAAGGGCAATGTAAGCGAACATCCGCTTCCCGACCGGGGAACATTTCCTGTCTGCAAGACGCCCTTGGACGCCCTTCTGCAGCCCCGAACGGGATTCTCCGCGGTGAAATTTCCGGGGTTGGTGTGGCTGTTCTGCTGACGTGTGTTCGGTAGACCTCTTTCAGTGTCCCTCATACTTACAAAGTAGTAGTAGCCAAACTAAAACACAACAGGGAGGCCATGGCTTTGGCCACACTTTGGATCGCACAGTGATATCATGACATTGGACGGCCCCAAAGTTCACATGATCACGGGTTCGCTTGGAAGTTCTGTATTACTTATTAAGTTATCATTACGATTGAATAGACGCTCGCCTACTAATAGATTGGCTGACGGTGGCTCGGGCCAAAAGGGTCTACCTTTTCGTGTGAAAATTGCTTGTCGGGGTGATCCTTACCAGCGCTGTGTTAAACCAGTACACCCGGCTTATTACCTACCTACATGACGATACCTTGATTGCACGTGAGAGACGTTCATTCCATTGGCACGGGCCGTTAGATAATGGAGTAAGGCCCTTTCGCAATGGGAAATGGTGTATAATAACTAAAATCTCCGGCTGTCTCAATGGTAGTGTGGCATCTTCCGCAGTAGCAGAGGGGGGCCTTTCTTTTAGCTTCGGCCGCTATATCTAGTAATGAGGTCAGTCGTTTCCTCGGGCTTTGTCCCCACCTTGGCTCTTGCGAACTCGTCTGTCTGGAGAAGATGGAGCGCCGTTATCGTGGCGCAACAAGGTTGGGTTGACACCGAATGCAAACCGCTATGCTTTCGGCTGTTGGAAACTCATATGCAAGATACTGCATTTAAAGGATGCCGGCCACCCGGGTGCAATACACACTCGACCACGCATTCACCTCTGCGAGACCCAACGCCACCATGACGCAGTTGTCCGCGAAGCCGAAGTAGACCACCCCTAGACCAACCCAAAGGACCTCAAGCTTGACCCGAGACGATGAGACAGTTGGGGTTCTGCCGCCGTTGAGAAGCAGTGAAGCCGCTGGTCGTCCTGTTTCCCCCTCGTGTTCATCACCTTTCCCGATGACAGATGGTCGTTCACCGCACTTTTGTTTCTGCGGGTCAGATGTTGATCACGAGGAGCCCAAGGGCAATGCGAGCGAACGCGGCCTCGCCCATCCGATTGTACCGACATCCAAAGCAGATGAACAGAGTGCACCACCGAACACGAGTGACAACCGACGGCCGACTGTATCCATTACTCTTACCACTTGGAAGCCGACAGCTGCCGGTTCCAAGGAAATTTCCCGCACCGAGCTGAAGAGCGATGGACTACTGGAGGACCTTCTGAGGCGCACAGCAAACACTAGCACCGTCAAACTAGGACTAAAGTCTTGGAAATGGTCAGAGACCATCGCCGTATCTCTGGTGTACCTCTGTCTGATCTTCCTGTGTCTCGCATTTATTACTATCGTGGGCATGGTCAACCCACCCAACCTCGGTGGTATATCTTCAAGCGGTACCGATTCCGTTACCACGCCTTTAAACTCTTCTACATCGGATCCCATTCCTTCGGGACCCATGTCTTCGAACCCGATATTCAAGTGGGACTACACACAAGTTGATGTCGTCTTCTCGGAAACCGGAGCCAAGACGTGTGACCTAGCTGTGAGCGTGCCAAAGGGGATCGTTCCAGACGGATTTTTCTGTACGTATTGCGTTTGTGATAAAGACGAAAAGCGGCGGATTGGTCGCGAGCGAAGAGTAGCACGTGGGCGTTTACAAGATGGCCTTTTAATGGCGGATACGGGGTGCGGGAGGATGTGGTGCATTGGCAGTTCGGGACTGACAGATGGGAACAAACTGCCGGAGGGGTTGATGACTCCTGCTGGGCAGAAGGCGGAGGTTGAGTATTTTCTTTAGGCGCATGTTATTGGGGCACCTGGATGTGTAATCATTTGATCTGGCACGTGTGGCTCATGTGATTAGAGCGAGCAGCCTACGTACGGGTCGTCAGGTGTTTTCTTCAGCTACTGATATTTGCAAGCAATCTAGGCAGGCAGGCAGCTAATAAGCAATCTAGACTATTGTTTCCAAGCCACACGGCAGCCTTGGCCATCGGTCTCTCTTTGAGCGTAATGGAATGGAATGGTCTATTAGCGTCTACCTAGAAGAACGGCTGATAAGCGGCAGCTAGACGTGTTGTGTTGTTGACCACGTATCCCAGGTGCGCACGCGCTGAGCTAATAGGTAGGAGTCGGTGTGTGCCTTGAAACATTCATTCACCCATGTCTGGGCAGTGCCCGGGCAATTCTGCTGCCCCACATCCTCCGGTTTGTGCACATTCATTTCTTTAGCCTCATGCGAACTAGCGCCATCGAGACATGCGACACTAGGCAGTTTAGGTATTAGTGCTGCACGAAACTTCGTGCATGCCAAGACAGGCCCCTGCATCTTCCCACCACTCGCGGCTTAGCTTGCACGGGACGACTTCGTTCTTCTGCGGTGACCAATCACCGGACTACGGTATCATCCGGTCCAATGTGACCGAGATATGCCTCGAACGGCAGAGCCAGCAACCTGGAAATCTCGACAGCCCAACACTGCAACACGACAAAAAGTTCAACGATGCGCCTCCTCCAAATCCGCTCAGGGGCGGGTATAAAAGGGCACCGGCTTGCAAGCAGAAGTCGGATTGCTGGTGCCCCAGTGCTCGACAAGCTTATTTCTCTCCCAAAGCCCAGTCGGGGTCCGTCACGCCTCGGAAGAATTCGGATGATGTAGGCGACCCAGGGCATCCCATCCTCATTTAAGGGACCATTCATGCTGATCGATCTTTTCACCCACAGGAGTCTCATGGCCACAGCCCCCAAGTCCTGTCGGAGGATCTTGTCGGTACGACTGAGGCCAGCATGGCCCCGTCGATTCCCGCGATCCCGGACTCCAACATTTCCTTGGCGGCCTATCGAACGCCTTCCATCCTTCCTTCCGAGGACGTGACATCCTCCGGCGGCCTTCCAAGCCGAGCACCTACGCGGCCCATCCCACAGCTCACTTGACAGGACTTTCAACATATTATGTTCACTGGGAAATGGCAAGGACAGTGTCGAAGAGTCTGTTGAAATACTCAATTATCTCTGTCGCTTATCTTTGCTGCCATGGTGCGGCGAAGCAGTCCCCAAATACCACATGGCATCTCAAACCTTTTTCGTTCGAATCTTCAGCTCAATCTCCCCGACTCGAGCGGTTCAGTCTCTCCCTCCTGGACCACAAAAAAAGTAGTGATCCTTCTCCAGCGGTCGTCCGTGACATACCAAGCCGATGGGTGTGTGCGTGACATCCTCCTCCTTGCGGCGCAGAGTCAGCCACTCGAAGAGGAACCCAGACGGATTCGCTGAGAATATCGCGCCATCTTGGTGCTCCATGGACTTCTTGAGCGCGATGCATTCCGTAAAGTCCGCATACGTCCGTCCTGCGAAGATGCCAAGCTCCATCGAAAGCCACTCGGGCACCTGGTGGCCAGCGGGCAGCGGTGGGATGGAGTGCAAGGAGAAGGGATGGAATTGTAGCATGTCTCGGGTCAGCGGCGCCATGTACGTGACGAGATGAACAGCTTGTTGCCCGATGCCAGTAGCCTTCTCCCGAATCACGGGAATCAGTAGCTCGGCTTCCTCTGGGATGATGATGAGGGCGGTCTGACTCGCCGGGCTCCAGAGTATCCACTCCACCGGCCGCTGTGCCGACCGTCAGCAAGGTTCCGCAGCGCATTACATCCGGAGAACAATGCAAAGAAAAGAAGAAACCCTTACCACAAAGTCGTCTATCTCAGAGTAAGACGGAGGCGTAACTGTTCGGACGTACTCGGCCGATACGAATAGCCGCGACCCCGTCGCTCGAATTCCGTATTTTTTGCCGAGGGCTGTCATCGCCATGACTTCCGACGCCTGCTGGTAGCCAGCCCCACCGGTGAGCTCGCCCGTCTCGACAAAGCGGTTAAGGCTTTCATGGAGGCCGGGGAACCGAAGGGCCTCGTAGGAAGGCTGCTCCTGCGTCTGCCGCACATACTCGACCTCGAATTCTTCTTCGCGTTCTTGCTCCACTTCGTCGAGCGCAGAGTCGTGCGCGGTTAGCTTCTGGAGGCTGCCACCAGCTTCCAGTTGCTGGTGCTGGCGCTGCCTGCTCAACTCCTGTGCGTACTCCAGGAGCTTGCCGGCTAGCGGGACGCTGGGGGTGGCGGTGTGGCGGCTTGTCTTGGCTCCATAGAGTTCTCCAATGGTCTGCCGCTCGGGCTGGCAGATTTCCTTCACAAACGCCGCACGCTGGGACTTGTCAGCGAGGAATTTGGCGTAATGAAGCTGGCTGCTTGTGCGATGACAGAAGTCATGTCCCTGAGCGAGATACAGTCCGCGAAGCTGCTCGTTCACGCGGCATGTTTGTTCCAGGAGCCAAGCGACGACGTGGGAAGAGTTCACACCGTCGGTGCTTCGGAGCCCGCAGACGTCGAGTATGCTCTGATGAACTTCGGTCGGGGCATAGAATACCACAGACTGCGTGGTTCCAAGTTCGCGGAACCTCATCGCCGCTGTATTTTGTTAACATATTCCTTATTGCTCCTTTTCTCCTCTACTAGAGGAAGGGAAATAAACAAGGCAAAGAAAGAAAGTAAAACTCGCCTTGAACAGTGTGGTCCTTGGTCTGACCAAGAGCCAAGGTCAGCGCCCCTCGGGCGTCCAAAGGTAGCTTGAGGTCGACTCCTCTAGTGTGGGCCTCGTCGAGGTACACGAGGCATTCGTCAAGTTTGTTGGCAAAGGGCGTTGTGATCAAGAGCGCGCGGTTGCTATTCCGGATCTGGACCCACGCTTGATTATCCGTCCCAAAGTACACTGCAGCCTTGGCCTGGTTGTCCTTGAGCAGCCACATATTGGCGAGGCCTTCATTATCTTGCTCGAGGATATAAGCGCCAGCATCGATCAATACCCGGATGCGGCTACGAGAAAGCTCTTCGAGCAGCTTTTCCTCTCGGTTGGGCAACCGTGGGACACAGTGGTACGTCCTGTTCCGTGGCTGCAGCAGGTAGGTGAGCACCTCGGCATTGGTCTGGCTGAGACTTTCCAGGTCACTCTGCTGGATGGTTAACGGGAGCATCATTCGGTTATCGTTTGTTCCGCTGAAGCCCGTCGTTAGCGGTCCGCGCGAGACAAGAGAAACCCCGGTTTCTGTTGGGTCCGACTGTAGCGACACTAGTGGGATGTCCCAACCCGAAGCTTGGATCTTGACTTCCAGTTGCTTGGCGTGGGCTGGGAAGACGAAGGTGTTCATATAGTGATGAAGGACGCCTCGGTTGAAGCGCAACCTGCTCCAAAGCTGGTCAAACTGCACCGTGTCGTCCACATTAACGGCGTTCCAGTGGCTCAGGTGATGGGGCAAGTTCCGGCAACCTTGCGTCCACCTGCTGTACTGGGCCGCCGGATCCCCGGAACGGAGGACGCTCTGGAGGCCTCCTCGGAATTGGGCCTTGGTGAGGCCCGCATAGTAAAAGGATAGACAGGTGAGTGTGATGGCCACGTCAGGGTGGCCGAACTCGGACTGTTCCGATGGTACCCCCTTGGCATTGAAGGGAACGGCAATAGGCTGTCTCCCCGGGTGGAAACCATATTGGACGTTCCATCGCTTCTTGAGGCATAGCAGTAGAATGCGTTTTGCCAAGAGCCCGTGAATAAGCAGGACCGTGTCCGACGCAATCTTGGGGTCGGCGAAGTGGGCTGTAAGCTGCCCGAGAGCGTCGGGCTTAATGCTGTCTGCTGATAAGAGGCTCTGGAGTAGGGCGCCCGGAAACTGACCAGTCGGACGGGTCAGCTGCAGAAGGAGACGAGTTTGTCTATTGCTGACATCCTGCACGATACGGCGGTTCAACTCGTCCTCCACCTCATTATGCAGAAAGAAGGCCACAGGAAAGCTGTCGGGCTGTCGGGCCACCTCCAAACCGCCTGGGAAATCTCTCTCTAAGCTTGGTAGATGGTCCTCGACCAGAGAGAGAAGGAGCTGTATGGTCGTCCATCGGTACGGATGTCCATCTAGAGGTAGCCGTGGCCCGCTCGGATAGATAAGCTGCGTCTTCACCGCCAGAGTGAAGTCGGATTCATCCAACACGTCGCGGCAGGTATTACCTAACCAGGCATGGAACTTGATCATGGGGCCCGCTTCCTCAAACCGGTCGTCCGCAAGCCGCTGTAGCCCAGCAAGCTTGTATGATAAGATATTCTCGGGAGTGGTCAGGAGAATCCCGCGGGAGGCTCTAATCTGTTGGTGATGTTCCGAATATAGCGGGATCACGCCGGGCGCGGCCGGCCCTGTCGGGGTCCGGCGGGAGAACGGCACGTGCCTGATCTCGCGACCAACCAGGCCCCCCAGCCGGGCCTGTAAAATCGAGGCCGCCTGCGAGAGCAGCGCCCTGGGCACGATCAAACGCGCCAGCTGGGTGCCGTCAGCCAGGACCGACATGGCCATGGGAACAATGCAAGACGTTTTACCGCTACCCATATTCATCTGCAGGACCGAGTTTGATCCGGAGGCCGGGGAAATGATGGCGTGCGCGACCTGGACCTGCTCTGGCCGGATGGATAGGTTGGCGTCAATCTCCAAGAGTAGCCAGTCTGGGAAGCTAGAAGGATCCCAATTCTGGTGGCCGACGTTACGCCATTCCGCCATGGCTTTGGAGGCGTCCTGCATAAGCTGGGCTGACTTGACTCTGTGCAACCGCTGGAGCCGGGCCACCGTCACCCCGTACGAGAGCAGTAGTTCCCCCAGTCCCCGACCCTGGCGACCTCTGATGACGGACCGCAAGAGCTGGAGCACCGCAACGGGGCTGGTGCACGGCCACAGCTCCGCCATTGCCAACCATGGAAAGCGAATATCGGTGGAGAGGGCCCCGGTGACCTTCCTAAGCTGGGCCACCACGGCGGAGGAGGCGCCTTCGATCAGGTCTTGGAGAGCCCTGCTATTTGGGGGCTCCTCTTCGGACTGGACCCCACTAACGGCAGAGGCGGCATCCAGCGCGGCGAGGCTGCTCGCCAGGTCGCTGCCGTACCGCTGCCGCAAGCTGTCACAAGAATTTACAAACGGACCCAGGACGACGGCCAGCTCCTCCGATTCCCTCGTCCTCCACTGACTCTTTAGCTTGCCGCTGTTTTTTTGGCGGTTCCCGTGAGGCGTGGAGTCGGATGCTAGTGCCTGGGCATTGCCAAAGGAGTGGGGTGCCGAGGGGGTAGGGATAGCCTTCAGGGCAAGATCCTGGACAAGCCCAGGAATGACTGGCGCACTCCGGATAACGCAAAAAATCTTGGTTGTCGCGCTCCAAGGGTTTGGTGCGGACGGGTCGGCGTTCCCTGCGTGCCGGCTCAGGGTCTCCTGCATTGCGTCGAGATACCTGGCGAGCTCTAGGTTGTGGTACAGCCGCTGCCACTCGTGGAGAATCAACTCCAGGGCTAAAGGTAGGTCAATGACTTCAGTTTCGAAGCCAACAATGTCTGGTTCTGGCCTCGGCCACTGAAGCAGGAGAAAGGCGGCAAGACGAGTAGCTTCCGCCTTGCCTTGATCCGGCGTCTTTGGTGGTGGAGAGCTATCCAATGCGCTCCCAAGAAGATCAAAGTTATTCAGGGGCGCCCAGTCGGACTCGCTATAAGCGCCTGATAGAATGCTCTCGAGAGATTCTTGTGTTGGTGCCTCCCCAATCTTGAAACGAGTGAAGTACGGATGACGAGGCGGTTGAATGGCTCGTAGGCTACTCAGATAGGTATAGGCAGCCAACGATCGGATCACGTCCATGTCGGGGTCTGGGGAGAAGGACAGGAGAGCGAGTTTGAACATTGCGCTATATGGTCGGGTGGGGTCTGCAGCGCACATAATATCCACAAGCGTACCCCATTGCCGCGCAACGTCGCCACCGACTAGGTCTGCTAGAGGCTGCACGTTATCGCTGCGGTCCGGCGTTGGGTGAAACCCCCCGACCTGCCCCCAACGTTGCAAAACCAGCTTGAGGTCCTTTGCAATATGAACGCTTGGAGGCTGGTGGTAGACGAGCTTGGTCGTTTGATACACCCGTAGCGCTTGTGCCGACGTCGCTTCTCTATCTCGGGGCTGATAGACTAAGCTCTGGGAGGCGTGGTGAGACTGGTCTGAAAAGATGCGCTCGTAGCGCAGACGCTGGGTAAGGGCGCGGCGACGGAGTAGGGGATCCGGCTCCGAGCTTGGGATGGCTCCCGGCTCTTTGTCTGCAAAGGCCCGTAACCGGTGTGACTGGGTCAAGATGCTCTCTACGAGGGGCTCGAAGTTTTCATGTTGAATCGTCATGGTAAGGCCATCATCCCACGCCACGGTTTGCATATACCGCATATGCACGGGGTAGTACTTGCGCACCGGGGCCAAGCGTCGAATAGCGACAAGACTAGCAATCGCTTCGTCGCCGAGAGGCTGCCAGGGCCGGCAGCAACCAGACTCCAGCGTGTGCATAGCTTCCTCGGTGCCGGTCCGTCCAGTGAGCGCATCGGCGAGTGGAAACGACGTGAGGGCGTGAATTAAGGCCTTGACATACAGCAGTCGGGGCTCGGAGGGGCACACCAGCCGCCCGAGGATAGAGTCGATGGTGAATTGGCCGTAGCTATCGGTATTGGCAACGCGAACATGGACGTGTACGCCGTCCCGCCGCCAAGACAAAGCCCCGAGCGGCGCGACGATGCTTCGCTTATCCTCATCGTCTACGCTGCGCAAGACAAGCTTACTTCGGAAGCCGTATAGCGTCCCCGCGTCCTGGTTTGGATCGATCTCGGCCCGCAACTCCCGGCACTCCAAGAGATGCTTGTCGTTGACGACGAAATTGAGATCTAGCTTCTTTATCTCAACAGACAATCTGCTCTTATTGCCTAGCGGCTGGTAGATGGTGAGATTTTGCGCCCCTCCAAATTCCCCCATGATGCCTGCGATCTCCCGGCTGAGGTCCGAACGTGGATCGACAAGAAGGACGTTGCCCCGCTGCGCTTGACGCTTCCTGAAATCCATCACCCAGTCCCTTGGTCTGGTGTACCATATAGCAGGGCTCCGTCTGATCACCAGACAGCCCGATTGTAGGTTCAGCCAATGTACGCAGTTGTCGACGAGGCTGGAAGGCAGATCGCACGTAGAGGGCCCGGAGAAGATCTTGCGCGGGACGAACTCCAAAACCTCGGCCCCGCGGACGGCGTGGATGACGACCTGGCCCTGTCGAAGGCCGAAATGGATACGCTGGCCTTCTTCTTGTTTCGACAGCACACGGTTCATTCCGCGGCGAGGCGAAGGGAATGTTAGAAGATGTCGATCCCCAAAAAGTTCCTTGACTTCCTCAGACTTGCGGATTTGCAAGGGGAGCTTCCCCATGGGACTCCCGTCCACCAGAAACTGGCCGTTGATGTAATTATATCGCACGGTCTGCGCGGACGAAAATCTGTCTGCCTGTTGCGTTTTGCAACTTACCCACTGGTCATCACGGGACAGTGGGAGTCGCCACTCGCCAAACACGAAGGCGGCAGGGCGGCTTGCATCCGTCGGGTCGAAGCAGGTGACGGCGTTGATAGCACGGTTTAGGCCTGTGGGGTGGCGCTGTATAGCCTCGCGGACCATGTCGCGCAGCCTGCATGCAGTCTTGAGATCCCGGCTCAACCTTGTTCTCAGGGTCGGCGAAAGCTTCGCCACGTCCACCACAAGGTGTTGCTGCAAAGCCAACGAGGCCTGGGCATAATCGCTTAGCTCGTCGGCCGACATGGCCGGGCCTGGCCTGTCAAGCGCAGAGAACGTCCTTCGGCAGAGGAGAGCTGCCCAGACCCCGTAGGTCTCGGTGCCTTCGGCCGCCTTCGCCTCGGAACAGTTCCACACATGCTCACGAACCCGAGATATCCATTGCAGCGTGGTGTCTCGCGCCATTTTAATCAGCTCGCTCGCGGAGCTGCGATCGCTGGGGTCGGCCAGGCAGAAGAGCCGCAAACTGAGAGTAATTAAAATCTCCATCAGATACACCTCTCGCCAGTTGTCTTTTATAACACAGAGACGTCTCTTGATTTGTTCCGCCAGACGGTGGCAAAACTGCGAGTCATGGAACACGGCGTGGACATCCCGCAACACGCCTGTGTGGTGCTTCGTCGGACCGGCCTGGATAGCGAGCTGGCTGACGAGGTGCATATTGTGCTCGTTGCTGAAATTCAAGTTGGAGGTTGTCAGCTCGGCGAGCAGACTAAGCCAACGGCGAGACCTCCCAGACAGAAGTCTCTGATACGACAGGAACTCGTGGGCCGACACGTCGGCAGGGCGTCTGTTCTGGCTTGCTATAGCTTCGTACGAGGATGGACCCTCGGGGTCATGGGAAGGCCGCTGTTTTGTAAAGATGTATTCTTTGCGTACAGAGATGCCGCAGAGGTGGTTGAACGTGAACGGCATCCGGAGATCGTCTACCCACAGTCCCGAGGCGTTATCGTACAGACGAAAGTCTGGTCCGTGCGGGAGGACAACAGCGCTCTTTTCTGCCTTCATCTTGACGTCCTTGTAGTGCGTCTGCAAGAAGGATTTCTTGGAAGAGGCAATGGAGATGCTCCGCGAGCCGGTCTTGGTAAAGCGCTTGAGGGGCTGGTACTCCCCGAGTCGCATGTTTGGCGATGGGGAGGGAATCGACGGCCGATCGGGATGCGCCAGTTCGCGAATGATGGTCCAGGTAGCATCTCGGTAGGCGGCTAGGTAGTCTGGGGTGGCCAGCTCAAACACCATAGCGGCGCTGAGAAAAGGGTCGGAGGGCAGGAAGTCCTCGTGTATCTTGACTCTCAGCTTCTTCCGCCTTCGACGGCTTCTGCACCGGTCGCAGCGGTGGGAATCGGGAAATTCATGTGGCTTCTTGATGCAGGTACAGACGTGCGAGAAGATCTTTTCGGTAAGTTCATCGTACTCGTCGTAGGCTTTTCTCCAAGACGCCCCGGTTCGGTCCTTGGACCGCTCCGATTCGGCCATGATCTCGCGTTGTAGATCCCCGAGAGCAGCCGACTCGCTCACAAACCGTGCAGCAAAGCACTCCTGGTCGGGACTGCTCAACATGGTCTTCTCTCCAAACCGGGACCCGACGCACCGATCCCGGAGGTATTTCTGTATTTTTTGGAGCCGCTCCATGTCCCTGAGCATGGGGAGCTGAAGGACGTCTAGGAGTTCGGCGCGGAAGCCGGGGTGGTACTCGGCGAGTAAGGGGCAAGCAGACACGGCGTATTCGTCCATTTGGGTCCACAGGTCAAAGATGTTCAAAATGACGATGCTTGCCTGCTCCGGATTGCACTCGAAAGTGTCTCTGGTTTTGTGGACGAAATCGGTAATCCTCTTCGCTACGCTGACGCAGCCTACAGAAGATGCGCTTGCGTTTGCTCTGTTCTGTTCGGTGTCTTCTTCGAGCTCCGCCAGCTCGCAGCACTGATCGGTAAATTGCTGGACCTTATCGGCGGTCGCGCCGTCGTCGTCTGACTGGAGCGCCTTATCCGACGTTGTCTTTCTCTTCTTTGAGGTTGCGTGGAGGAGAACGTCGCCCAGGTACTCGGCGCTATTATCTAGGGTAAGACGGAGACTCTCCCTGGAAGCCTGAAGGGGAAGTGGAGTGATGGTTGGCGTGATAGCCTTTTGGTAACTCTTCCAGGCCAATTCCACTGCCGATGTCGCGTTTTTGATGGCACTGCTGAAGAAGCAAGACGTTGAATCGGATAGCTGCCGGTAGGTGCTCTCGTATTCTGGCGGCGCCTCCGCGGTATCCATCTCCAGCTTCGCCAAACGACGGCACAGCTTAGCTCTCAGCAATATCGTCAGCTCGGGTGCTAGGTTGCGGGCACAATCCTCCAGCAGCCGAGCAAGAACGGCGCAGAGAAGAAACTTGTAGCAAGCTCGCCCCTTTGCGTTTCCATAACTTAGGCAGAGATGGCGCTGGACGGCCACGCGGAGGACGAGCCAGAAGGGGAGGCGCCGCCAGGGCTGGTTGGCGTTGTGAATGCTGGCATCATCCCGAACCCGCTTTCGAAGCTTCGGCACATCGACGGAGGAACCGATGGCCTCTAGCATGGGCATGAGCATCTGGCTCACGAGAGCGACGTCTGCCGAGTCTCTCGTCTCCGGAATCGACACGCCGGCTTTTCGAGCGTGAGCCATGAACCGGTCAAGTTGCTCCGACCCCGCTTGCTCCATGAATATGGCCAGCTGCTCCATGAAAAGCCTGTCGGAGAAGACGGTGAGGGGAATCTGTGCGGCCCTTCCCGGGAAATCCCACTGCAGAGCGTCTTCGGTAGCAAGGACGTCCTGGGAAGACGGCGAGGCCTCAAAGACCTCGAAGACGATGCCATCGCCCTCCTCGGCACTATATATTGACTGCGTCAGAGACTAAGCTCCTCTTTCCAGAAACCACCCAGAAACATACCGCCGGATGATAATGGCACAGTTCTGCTCTGCAATGTGCACCGTCACCGGGCAATCGTCGGATAAGTTGGAGAATGCGCTGATCAGGGACTCGCTGTCGAAAGATCTGCGGTGAAGATCGAGGCAGACGACAAGCTGTCGGCGGACAGAATTCCAGGCTTCTTCCGTTCTTTGCCCGGGTAGGGTTCCCAGGCTCTCGCAGGCACGGATGAGGCGAGATAGGATATCGCGCTCAAGGCCCTCGATGTCCCCGTCCTGGCGCCCCGGCAGCTTGGGTGGCAGGACGAGGTGGTTGAAGACAGACTCCAGAAGCCCAGCCATGAGATCAACGCCGGCCAGGAATACGGCACGGCCTCTTGGAAATTTGAGATTTCCATTTCAAAGTGGAGGTTGGAAACCTGGAATCACGATGTGTGTTGGCTCGCTGCACTGAGGCCTACCACAGTACCCCGCGTTCTGGCCCACTACAGCTCGACCAACCATATTGATTATGCCACACTATTTGTGGCCCCAAGGCTCCCAGGCGCCACTTGTGGCATCCTTATAGCCCATTTGTGCCGACAACTTGAATCTGCCCGAAATCCGCCAACCTAACAATTGGTCCAAATACGGGCTCCAGAGCAGTGTCATAACCCCGGTCACAACATTAGGCCGTGGCTACCTGAGGCACCCACGGCGGACCAATCACTATCAAATTAATGTTTCTTCCCAGACTAAAGTTCTTCTTGGAGAATAAACGCTTACTCTCCCTCTTAACCAAGATAGGGTCGATTTCGGTAGTAGCAAACCCGCTAATATGGTTAGAGTAGCGTTTCCATATATTATCTAAAGAGCAGGTAATTCGAGGTCGATTACTTACAGGATATTAAAACTGTCTTTACTTACGCAGGAAGGGCTATCATTAAAAAAGAGACCTTATCGAATCTTAATATTCTCCTCTAGAGGTAACGTAGTACCTGTACCTGTGAAGGTAACGCCTAGCCCTAGGCAGAGGACTGGCTGAGCTGGGTTCCAGACTGGCGACGCCACGTAGGAACGGGATACGAATAGGGTGTCGGCTAGCATTTCGGAGAATAGCAAAACAAACATACTGCTAGTATGCATATTGAGAAGGAGGAGGAAGGGGAGGGCGAAAGCGAGTCTAATCCGTTTGCCCTTTAGACGTAGGGGATTATCATCGGCCGAGCGGCCTATGTAAGCCCCCATCACCACTTCAGTCAGATCATCCAGCACGGCCGCCTACGCGAAGCGTGTGACAAGTTTGTAGGCATAGTATCCGCCTACCCCACCGGTAAGGTAACTGACACTGCATTTACCATAACGATAGTTGGCAGGGTTTTGCCGAAACTCATTCTGTACAAAGGCACTGCGATCGAGGTGTACGCAGACAAGTGCCTTAGGTTTATATATGTACTTATGATACCGAGGGACACTTGTAAAGCGGACGAACTGCGGAAACAGCAAGGGATGCAATACTTCCAGCTCGGGTTTGACAATGACTGGCTTCAGGCCGTCCTGAAGGCCTACTGTGAGAGGTGATGGTACATACTCGACACGGGCCATGTGGGACGGGGTAACCACAACATGTAGGAAGGGGACGTCGTAGCCAAGTTGGTGGGCTTGGCCGTCCCTTATGTTTTGAGGCCCTGTGATGACGAAGGGGGCTACCGTTTTATCGGGTAAGTTAGGCCAACGGAAGATGTTGCTGAATTATCCATGTGCTGACTACCTACCTACTTTTCGTTGCAGCGAGGCATACTGTTATGGCGAGATGACAGGGCTTGGTAAAGAGATCGCACCGATTATCGGGGACACACCAATACGCGAAACAACGAACATAGTGATAGTCTAGTAATCCTAGGTAGCACATCATATACTTCGCCAGCTGGTCAATGACAGCACAACTGTCGCGGATGCGCTTGAGCTTTCAACATGCCTAGCCAGCCAGGCCCAGCAGGCCTTGTAGAGTACTGTAGAGAGATTGGTCCTTAGCATGTTCTGGATCGGGTGTTTCATATTCTAACTTGTACAAATAGGACAAAGCCGCCAAACTTTATACCGACGTTGACTTCCTAGGACAGCCCGCTCCGCATCCCCAGCCCTCCTTTACACACGTCCCGCAAAACGGATCACAGCACTTCTCCCCAACGGAGCAGGTCTTGTCCCCGCACTTCTCTCCAATGAGGCATCTCTCCTTCGTACAACCCTGCCCAGGTGTCCGGCAATACCCACAGCTCTCATTACAACAAACTTCCCCGTATGCACACTGGTTCGGTCCGCACCTCGGCCCGTTCACGCACAACTCCATTGTACAAGCCTGACCAGGCTTCTTACAGTACCCGCAGCTGTCGTTGCAGCAAACTTCCCCGACCGCACACTGCTTCGGCCCGCACGTTAGTCCACCCGCGCAAAACTCCTTAGTACATTTCTGGCCAGGCTTGGTGCAGTACCCGCAACTCTCGTTGCAGCACGCCTCTCCCGCCGCGCACTGCGTTGGCCCGCATTTCGGACCCTGCTGCGGAGGGTTGATGCAGAACTCCTCGGTGCAGGCCGTCCCGGGCTTCCTGCAATAGCCGCAGCTCTCATTGCAGCAGTGCTCGTCCGATGCGCAGACATTTGGGCCGCACTTGGTGCCCAGTTGGAGGCTGGGCTCCTTACTTGGTTCCTGCTCTTCCACGGATTGACGGAAGAGCTTGATGCATCCCTTGCCGGGGGGCGTACACATTCCACAAGACGGATTGCAGCAGGTTTCGCCGAGGGCGCAGCGGTTGGGTCCGCATTGGGGACCTTGGCGGGGAGGAATGCAGGCAGCTGTGTTGTTGACCATGACGCATTTGAGTCCGCTGGCGCAGTCGATCAGGGCACAGTCGGGAGCGGGGTCGGGGGTCGCGGTCGGGGCCGGTGATGCGGCGGCGAGTAGGGCGCCACCGAGGAGGAGGAGGAAAGAGAGTGGGCCCATGGCTGTTCTTTCGAACGAACTAAAGATCTGGTTCGGAAAGGGACCGACGCCTATGACAACGAACAAGGACGAGGACACATCGAAGCTCTATTCGACATGGAGAAACAAAATCACAAACTGGAAATGGACCTGTTGCAGGCGACTGCAATTAAGGACCCGGTTTCAGTGTTTTTCGTGTGGTTTGTTTCGTTCCGTTCATCGCTTAACCGATGTGGCGAGATGACAGTTATTTTTAAAGAATGCGGAGCGTGGCTTGAACCTGGTTACGCCCAATGCTTCCGCGAATTAGGCTAAGTCAAATGGCAACCCAGGCATGGATACGGGGAGCCAAGTCGGGCTAACCCTGCCCTCGGCTTATTTTGTTACTCAAAGTGAGGTCATTTAGAGTTGAAGAGGCTAGACGGAGTCACGCAGGGTGCCAATCAAACCTGACCGGTTTGGTGGGCAAGGTACCTAAGTAGAGCAACATTAGGCCCGGGGTGTTGAAATCGGTTTCAATGTGAGCTTTGCGATCAGGTCACGGGGAAATCGACCGCCTGAAGAAAAGGGGTTCATTTCGAGGTTTGGGAAAGCGATCGGCGGCTTTATTACAACGGCGCTAATATGACTCTCGGGATACGGCATTAGCTACTCTCGCAGCTTTCACAGCATAGCCTTGCCAATAAACCGTGTTCTCCAGATCACCAAGTTTTTGCTTTGAGTCGGACTCTTCGACCGCACAATCATGTTTCAAGGCTTAAAACTCCACAATAAAGAGTTCCGCGATTATATCTTCTCGTTTATATAAACCAGGAAACCCTTAGCGCACCCAAAGTTGGGCTCCAACGGTTGGGACTTCATTTGACTCACTCTCGTTTGCCTTTGCTTTCTCTTAGCACCGTCCAAATGTTTAAAGTTGCGCAAGTCGCTGAAGATAACACAAGTTTCTTATGCTCCCACTGTGGTGCGATTTGTTACCGTTCAGGGATACTTGTGGGGGACAAGCTGAAATTGGCCAGGGACCTGCCATGTCGGGGACAGTCATAGGCTTGATAGCCGCAAGAGTCACTTTGTCGATAACAGAAACCCCAAAGAATTTGCTCTTCCAGGAATCATGTGTAAAACAGTCCATATTGATGCACGTAGCCTGTGTAGATCGGCTTTTCCAACGCTTAGGGGGGATATTGATATGGTGGCATTGCAAGGGGCGTGGTGACCTCGTGTGTTCGTTTGGGGAGAAGTCCGGAGGCAGTGTCACGGTAGAAAAGGCATCGGCGTACAGGGGTCTTGCCAATTCCTTTTTGGCGGATGGGCCAATGTGAAGCTCACCTGATTTGTGGTTTTAAGAGTGCTGATACATCTTTGGCGTTGACGTGCAAGGCTGGTCGTGGTAGAGGACCTAAACGCGTTGGCTGTAATTAAAATGCATTCTTACAGAACCAAGCAACTTCCCGGGTCACTCACCTACCCGGTTCGCCATTGGTTTGGCCGTGTTGGCTCTCTCTTTGGGCAAGCGCAACTCTACGGCCTATTTTGGTTGCTCGCCGCGCTGGGAGAGCTCATGCTCCGCCGTTGGCCACTCTCTCGACCGAGGACGCATGAAAGGGTGGATTGGAGGCCTGGCGATATTCCTCATTCCCTGGGATAGAGTCGCAACGTTTTCTCAGAGGGGGGGGGGGCAACGGCTGGAGGGTCATCCGAAAGTCCCATGTGAGTCGGGTCCGAAAGCTGGACACTGACAGCTTGGCTTCCGCAAACCCAGCACAGCTGCCTTGGTGATACTACGTCGATCAC
>Ga0247780_1000731_pt1 | contig 27379 bp, 35 predicted proteins | sample UWRJL079202R5_FD_179927 | JGI IMG/M metagenome (GOLD analysis project Ga0247780, IMG submission 179927) | Plant litter microbial communities from Arlington Agricultural Research Station in Wisconsin, United States - UWRJ-L079-202R-5 | ecosystem: Environmental > Terrestrial > Plant litter >... | reverse complement strand
ATTCCGTACACTACCCTCCGAGGCCGATTGGCTGGCCACCTTCCACACGCAGTGGCACACCAAGACTACCAGAGGCTTTCTATGCCTCAGGAGGACCTTTTGGCCGAGTGGATTCTTTTTCAGAACGGCCTTGGCGACCCCCCTTCACACGCAACGATTCGAGAGCTGGCCACCAGAATTTCTGTTGAGCGAGGAGACTCCTACTGCATTGGAAAACGCTGGGTTCGACATTTCATTAACAGGTACCTAGTTATTAAGACCCAGAGGCTACGGAGGATAGATGCTACGCGTGTGAAAGCAGCTACAGGGGAGGTTATTCACAAATGGTTTAACTACCTTTGAATTCCAGTTATCCAGAGTATTCCACCCGAACACAGGTGGAATATGGATAAAGCCGGCCTAATGGAGGGCCTGGGGAGTAATGGCTACGTTATTGGAAGTGCTGAAAGGCGTTTAGTTACATCGAAAAAGTTAAATTCGCGCACCTGGATTAGTTTTATCAAGTGTATCTCTGCCTTAGGGGTATCACTCGATCTAGTTGTTATTTACAAGGGGGCTTTTGTGTAATAATAGTGGTTTTTAAAGGCTAAAGGTCTTTATAAAGGCTGGCATTTTTTAACTACTGAACTGGTGCGATGGCGCAACAGGAAAGAAACCACAAAGAGAACCACACCCACAGAACGATTGCTGTCGGCCTGAAAGGCCGACTCCCAGACTACTGGTCCTCCGATCGGAGGGACACAGATGCAACTGACGTAGAAAAACAGATACGTACCTGGTATGGAACAAAACCTAGTATGTGACGGAGCCTAGCATAGAACGGAGCCTAGCATGGAATAATAAAGGAAACGCGACCGTAGATTGGGTTATCTTCCTTTGATCAGAGGTCCAGAATGTCACTGGGCTTTAAATGGGAGGTTTTCGTGGTGAAGTCGTCGGATGATGAATTGAAGGAAGCACGGTTCAAGGAACCACGCGGCGCGGCCCCTTTTTGACGGTGGCACGCACCAGAGAACGCATCGCTATGTACAAAAACGGCTACAGTAATATTACGGAGCCCAAAAAGAACGACAGGGTCGGCCTGAACAGGCGCCCCGAGTCACTACCTAGGTAGTTCGCTGCCTAGTCCATATTAGGTTGAACCCAGATCAATTCGCAGAAGCTGAATCCTTCCACTAGGTGCTATTGCTCTGTCAAACAAACGAGAAAACATCAAGCGGTGATCATAGGAGCGCCATAAAGAACGTGGATTACAATTAAGTATTATTAAAGCAGAGATTGAGACGGGGAGCTATATACCACCGCGTGCAATTGGCGGCCGACCATTCTACCCAAGGCTATAGACACTCTCTTAGTAAAAGTCGAATTAGGTTAGGGCTAGCCACATTATGGGTTTGCTGTCAAGCCACCGTTCTTATGCCTCTCGCAAAGTTGCTTTTGTGCTGCTTCTGTATGCCCCTTGCTTCCAAATACTCACATTTCCCCTCAACTCCAAAGGATCAGACACAGGGATCAGCCCCATACCAGAGGCTAACTTCGGCACCCCCGGAATCAGCTTCAGAATAAATCATATACTCCGCGAGTTCCGCCTGCGGCCGAAAGCTGCCGAAATGGACCTCCAGCGTCGGGTATGTGCCGGGGTGTTCTGTCATGAACACCATGTCGTAGAAGTCGATATTCTAGTCCAGAACTTGGAGGATTCTGCCAAAGTTGACGAATGTGGTTGGGCCACTAACAAACAAAACCCTTGATCTTTGTTTTTGATAACCCCAAGAATGTCGCTGAGCGTGACGCTTGGCGGCAAGCCGGTGATATAAAAAGAGCACTTTTGTGAGTCCTTGATGTCGGCTGAGAGATTCCGGGCGTTGGTGAGATCTCCGCGGTAGGTGTTGCAGTGCGTCATCGTGTTACCAGCGTGTCCCTGATTCGGAAACAGAGCGTCAAACCTTGGGGGCCGAGGAATGACGAGGGTTTGGAGATGTGAAAGCAACTGGGTTGAGCTTTGAAGTCACATCCCCTTCCTAGAGGACCATGTCCGTCCTCGTGTGTCAAGACTCCGTAGATCCAGCCTCGTTTGTTGTGCAGGACATTTCCATGGCTTTCTTGAATGTGCGGGCCGGAAGCCAAGTCGGTCGGCATCTTTGTCTCCGTGGTCAGCGTCGCACCACCGTCGGAGCTACCTTCAGTGTCGGCAACTGAAGTAGGAACCGGGCTAGGAATCAATTGGCATTAGCATCAACTACTATTACCCGCAAGTTGACCTCGAGGTCTCATGTTGGACGAACAGGAAGCGGCGCTTAAGATTTTCAGGCTCTGTGAAGTATTGCTGGCAGGTCGACCTCGAAATATCGGGGAATGGCGCCTTTCTCATGAAGAGAGTCTTGGCTGGGCCTGCTCGGGGACATAAGAAGGTGGAAGAAGATAGGCGTGAAATGAAATCGCAACTTGCTTGCCAGCGCTAAAAGTTATCCCTCTCGGGATGGGGCAGCCCGAAGCTGGCGATGGCGGTCCGGAATGCGGTGATTCGAAGGTTGATTCAGCTGCTATTGATTGAAAACTTACCTTTTTTGTCTCGAAAAATTAGACCGGCTGCTCAGGCGCCCTGGCCAGCAGCGATCGGATTCGACGCTACGGACAGGCTGTGTGTTTGGCTTGGGTTCGACTCGGAGAGTCTGTTGAGATTGTAAGCTTGAGCGGTGAGAATTTACGAGGAAAGGAATGCCCAGCAAAAACTGAAGTAAAACTTTTCGTGTTTGAGGGAACAGAGTCGAAAACCTCGATAGCTGGTTTGAGAAAAAGCTACATGCAGTCCAAAGAGCGGGAAAGCGCGACGGGCCGATTGCCATTGTTTTGATCAACAGCATGGCAAGTGGGGCACCAAGGTCTGATTTTGCTCTGAGAGCAATGGGATATCAAGTGAAATTTTCGCATATCACTGGCATTCGGGAGCAAGCCAAACACTGCTGTATTGCTACTGTATATTTGAGGAGAGGCGGAGGGGGACGGACGGAGAGCCGATGAGCGCGACTGGAGATGGTTCCGAGGGAATCGAATCGTGATTGCGGATCCGTATGGTGTCGTAGATTTTCAGAGGGGCAAAAGTAAGATCGGGAGGGATCGTGGTCGCTGGAATGTGTTCGTCTTGATCGGCCTCAGCCTTGTGTCCGTGGTGATGGGGCGAACATTGCTCCAATTCCACACCAATAAGCGAGCCTCCATCCTGAGGTCCACAGCCCAGCGAGAGGGTTGAACCGGTACGCCATGATACTTTCGTGATGCCAGTGAAATGTAAAATTTTCAGTGGTTACAAGATGGCCCGACGGCTTCAAATTTCTAAGACTTCTTGACATCAATTCTTGAAATTTGAACATCGGGAATTTGGAAGGACTGTGAGGCAAGCTCGTAAGACACAAGCTATATAAAGAGAAAGGGGACAAAGAGAGAATCCCGTCGTGGGAAGCGGATGGGACCTCTTTGCCGCCATGATCCATTGAGAGTATGAGCTCGTCAGTTTCAATAGCCGACTTTGTGCAAAAGAAACACAAAAATATGAAGCCTCCGACAGCGGCGAACTGAATTCGGGGTGGCATGAAGCAATAGCTCGATTTTCTCGAAACGGAATAGTATAGAAGCAAAAACATCGGATAGCCTTACATTTGGTTGAGCCGCTTTGCCAACTCAACCAAATGACCTGATAAAATAGCTCAACCAGATGCAAGGCTACCCGATGGGAAGCAATGATTGGGACCTGGCTTATATATCCCGGTGCACATGGGATGAAGGGTGCTGCCCTGCTGAAAAGGGAGGTGGAGGAACTTCTCGATAATTTTGCCCGTACTGACTGCCTGCTTGACTGGTCGAGAGTCTGCCGACACGTTCCTATCTTAACAATGCAATGAGCAAAACAAAGAACAGACAAAACAGAGCGCCAGGTCCTGAAGTTACAGAAAACAATGAAAATAGAATTACTACATCCACAGCTCAAGATGTGCTCCCAATTATAAAGTTAGGGACCTCAAAATCCGTGAACACCATTCGGCCTTAATCCCACGATGCATCCGAGCTACCGACTCCAGGCACTCAAGCGCAAGGGTCAGCCCCAAAGCTGATGTGAACTCCCTTATGTACCAGCGTCTTGCAAAGCACCACCCAAGCGGCTTCTGTCTGCGCCCGGTACGACCCAAAGCATATCTCGATCACTGCCTGGCTAGGAGTCGGTTCTTCAGGTTCTTCTACCCATTGGGCATCGTAGAACTGCAGTTCGCCATCAAGTAATGCCTGCAGTTTCGAGAGTGTGACATGCTCCTTCGGCCCCCGTACCACCACGACCCGCGACCGACTGCTGGCAAGCCCCGTCTGCTCCGCGACTCGGATACGGTTCCTTACCACCTTAGCTTGACAAGTTCCCAACGCGAATCCGCCTCTCGTCACCTGGTAGAAGCTTATCGCCCCAGCCAGGTCGAAAAACGTCAGCTTTGCAGCAGAGGTCTTGAACTTGGGGCCGGCCGGGTTGATGAAGACCTGGAACACCTTGCAGGTGTTCCTGATAAGAGAAAGGATCTGGAAAACGCCAACGTCATGCAGAAGCCTCGTAATCCAGAATGAGCAGTTGTGCTGCATTGGGATGTTCGCACTCCGGTTCCGTGGGTTGTTTCCCTCTCCTTTGTAGTTTTCCGAAAATGCGAGGTTATTCCATTGAACTGACTCAGGCTGCGGATTTTCTGAATGCTAGCTTGTGGGTTCAGAAAAAGGGCTAGGGCCGGCGTTATTGGTAGCCTGCGCATCCTCCTGGTGGTGAAACTCGTCGGCGGGGTCATCACCATCGGGCGGTTCATGAGGGGGCACAGGGCGCCCCAATGGGTGGTCGCTCGGTGATGGATACATCGCGGTAGTCTGTTGAGGTCCCAGCGCTATGGAGAAACTGTTCGGTGGGTAGCTGGCTGGACCAATATTGCTCAGAGAATAGTTGTTCAGAGGGCAGTTTGACAGATGACCACTCAGCACAGAAGATACGTCCGGAGTGTATGCGATCTGGGCCAAACTAGACGAATACCCGTCAGGGTGACGAAGTAAATAGCCTCCGGACGGCACCATGGCTTGATGCTACCAGACAGAGGAGGTTCCGATGCTAGGATCGCTTCCCATCCGGTGCTACACTCGCGGCGGCGCAGTCAGACCTTCGGGATCCATCATCATTTCTTGCTCAGTCGGCAGCCCAAGGAAACTTACAATGTCAGCAGGATGCATCCCCAAACCGCTACCGCCGGTCATTTCAATGCCGTATTCCCCGCCACCCTGAATGGGGCACCCCTGTGTCTCATGAAGCCATGGATTGCGACCTTCTCCTGTATTGTGCGGAAAGTGTAGGGCCAAAGGCCTCCGTGCTTCTGACGGCTCGAGTTGGGGAAGCTGGCGGGACATCGCTTCAGCCTCCGACGGGTGAGAACTGTTTGAGTCGACAAAATGCCGAGGAAGGCAGCCTTCCGACCGAGGCGTGTGGGGGAACAAGTGCTGTCCTCCTTGAGGCGCGAGCGCCCCTTGATTGTCAGATCGTGCTGTACCGTAGCCCCAGTTAGTTTCGGTGCTGCCCATACGCGGGATTCCATTTCCCCACGGTGGCGCGGTATTGGGTCGAGAAGACTCCATGGCGGGATGATGGTTGACTTCGGGCTGTTGCAATCATAGTTGCGCATCTCGGAGAGGCTGTGAGTCGCCGAGCACAGGAGCAGGCTCGGGCAAACTATCATGACCCAAATATTAGGATGCGCCAGCTCCCACTTCAGGGCGAGGGGGGCTCACAGAAGGACGGGGTGATCACCGTCTGAAAAGCGATCCATTATACTTGGATACGTAGGGGAATAAGTACGAGACTGTGCAGAGTCTAGGAGGGAAATACGCGGCCACAATATCCATCACCAGGCCAGCCCCCCGAATACCAGCCTTCATCACTGGCACCCAGTCAGTCACGCACACACCTCTAAAAGATGGAGGAGGGGCTGTCTTTTGTGTCCAGTTCCGCTGCCACCAGCATGATGATTGCGGTGACTCAAATAGCCCATCACGCCAGTAGGCAACAGGGCAGAGCAAAATTTGTGATCCAAAATCTTGGCGGGATGAGGGTGACTAGGGGCTATTGAGATTCGGGAATATTGACCAATGAACACCAATGAAGAACAGATGACTGAGTTTTATAGTGTATCATCTTATAACTTCGAGTCAAACGTAGGTCAAAATTCCGTGATGATTACGCCCAGATAGCAGAGTCTGTATTATGAAGTTTGATTGCACTATCAAGAATGACACGTCGTCTCGAGAAGTCCACGGTCGTGCCTTCTTTGACAACGGACAGCACCACCACAACGAAGGAAGGAACGGAAAACTCCGAAGGAGAAATTTTCTTCTACCTTAGCTTGAGTTCCTTACTTGACCAGCCGTTCGTCTCGATCTTGAATTCTCGTCTGAAAGCCCGCCACCAACTGCCTCGCCGCCTCCTTTGTCTTGAAGACAATAAAAACTGCCCTTTTAGTAAACATGTTGTTTACTACCATCCTGCCGTTGTGGGCCTTGGTCCATTTCGTTACTCCGTGCGCTGCAGAGCACAGTCCGGACGCGGACATCGACATCGTCACCACTATGGTGACAACTTCTGTCTCGACGGAGACAACTCTCTGCCCCGCCCTCTCCACCGTCATCATGGTCACAGTCACGACCACGGTCACGACCACGGCACTCGGTCCGGGGTCTGACTGCTCCGCCGCCCTCGTCTCCGCCGCCATCGCTGCCGCCGCCTCCGCCGCCGTCTCTGCTGCCGTCTCCGTCACGGTCCCTGCCGCCTGCCCCACGGCCAACATCAACGCCAACGCCAACGTCGCCGCCGATTCTTCGTCCAGCTCCGGGGCAGATGCCTCGTCCTTTTCCTTTTTTGCCCTTCCGACTTGGGCAAAGTGGCATGTGATTGCCGCATTCACCGTGTTGTGGACGTGGGGCTGTTTCCTGGATCTGACGGTACGCGCTTCGGTGTGCGTGTGCTTCAAACTCCTCTTTTCGGCTCAGTTTATGGCCCGGTTCGCGGCGACGTGGAAATTCTTCTGGACTTGGACCCCTGCCACCGCCGACCCCCCAATTCTGACGACACCGCCGACCCCGAACACGGCCGCACCGCTCCCAAGAAGGAGGAGGGCGAGTCCAAGAAGGACGATAAGTTGCCTTCACCGGTGCCAAGCTCCAAAAAACGTCTTCGAGCGAGTAGCTCCGTTTAGGTCTTGGGCGTTGCCCATTAAACAAACCGGGCACTGACCCGTGTGTTTGCCGTTGTGCTGCCTTAGGGATGGAAAACCCGAGCAAACCCGAAATGAAAACCGAAAACCAACGCCATCGAGCAGAGGCACACTAAGAAAACTCCCACAACAAATCCAAAGAGGCAGGCACAGGCAACAGGCATACCTAGAGCTACCTACACTTGGGTGGAGGAGCATCGGAGAGATCACTCAAGAGATACAAGCCCAAGCACTGGCAGATCAAAGAAAGAGGCTATTGCCTACATCCTCTTAAAACGCAACTCCAAATACACAGCAGGCAAGCACGAGCTCCTGATGCGTGCGCGCAGTAACCGGACGAAAACCCAACCAGAGCAGACTCATCAAGGCGAAGACATACACAACCAACAAGTTACATGCACTCAGACATTAAACATAACTAAACGGGGATAACAACACAATCCGAAGGACCGCTACGCCTAACGCTAGCTGGCAAGCAACTAGACAAGTACCAAATGGAAGTCATTAGGGATGCAAGCAAAAGTTTCTAACTCTACCGGCAAGTAGTGTGCATCAGCTTCAACTACTGACTTCTTATCTGATGTTCATCGATCCAGAGATGGCGGTAGACCAGCCGCCGGGGGGCCATTCGAAACGTTGATGCCTGTTTTTCGGCAATCTTTGAGACCCAGCAAGCAACTTACCTACCCCACATCTGCGGGTTGTCAGAAGAGAAACCCAGAGGTGGCTACGAGCTAAAAACTGATCGATCGAGGTTAGATCTCGCATTGCGCCTCCGGCGAGCCGGCGGCTATCTTGCTTTGACAGGCAAGGTCGAGGTCAACCGAGCATTGTCGCATCTTTCCCAGAGATGCCGATACAAAACGACACACCCTCCGTCTTTAACCGCAGCCCCGCAATGCCAACACAAGGTTTCGTTCAAAAAACCCAGTAGAAGCCTTTTCAGCCACCCCTTATCGCAAAGCTCCACCTGATCAGATTAGCATCACTTTTCCCCAAGTTTGACGGTCTTCCTCCGCAACCGAAATCGCAACTTGTGTCTAAGCCCCTTAGGCTCTCGACCACCATCCGCTAGGTGTCCGTCCCCCTCGCCCCCGCCTTAAAACCTTTGTGGCTACGGTTTAGCGGGATCAAACCTTCTACCACAACGCACCCGACACTTGAAGGAAAATTTTATTGCTCCAGATGGAACATAAAAAGGCCCTCCAGGATCCAGCGAAGAATCATGCTCTTCCCCGTACATGCGACCGGGCTCAAGATGGCCAACGCCTTTGTCGGGCCTCAGACCTCTCGGGAGCGGGATCATACAACCATCAAGGAGAGTATGGACCCGCTCATTGCTCCGATGCATCACAATGCCATGCATAGCCCACTGTGTGGCCTCCCCGAGAGTATCCTCCTGCGAATAATGAGTTTGACGGACCACGTCAGTCTTTTCTGCCTTCGACGAACCTGCCGAACTTTCATGCGACTCTTCTCTGATCGTCAATTCCGACGCCTTCACGATGACACGATAAAGCACTGGGCGGAAACGAACTGGCCGATGGTCAGTGCCCAGACACTCCGATGGAAGGGCGAGAACGTCCAACCCAGCCTGAAGTCCGCCCTCCGCTTGCTGATCCAAAAGGACATGTACTGCACAACTTGCCGCATCGTCAGGCCAAATCGAAAACAAGCGGACAGTGATCACAAATCGCGCATCAAGCTCCTTTACTGCTCAGCCTGTGCCACCAAACATCCAATAAACCTATTTTCCCATCGCCAGCAACAAGAGGACTCAAGATCACGGATTTGCATTGGAAGAGAGGGGAATGTACGGATTTGTGAGCACGTCGTTCTTACCTGGGCCGATATTCAAACGTTGCGCGGGGAGAGGCACGACCTAGAGATCGACTGTGAAGATGAGAGCCACCTACAACTAAGCGATTCAAGTTCGACGTGCAATAGTTCAGCAGAGTCCGCCGGGATCAGGACCAGGTCGTTACAGCACTGTTGCAATGCCGCTGGCATCGTGTGCGACAGCACACGCCGCCGTCAACATCTCGCTGTACCAGGGATAGTTATCCGCTGGGAAGTTCATATGCAGGTGCCTGGCGCTGGATTGACCGATTCTCTGGAGGGAGCCGACTTCAATCGACAAGTAGGGCAGCTCCGGGAAAATGGAGGTGAATGTTTAGTGACAAAGCCACCAGGCAGGCATAATGTTGAATCCCGGCCCTTCGACCCCAATGTCTGCTCCTGTGTCGACTTCCTCGGCTGCCAGGACGGGGACTGGCGCTTCAGGAGCAGGGAAACCGGGCGGCGCCTCGCATGCATCAGCCACGGACCTGATATCCCAGCGGGAGAGGAGATGTGGTGGGATTGTGGGCCAACCACCAAGCTTAATGAGTGGCATCATGACAGCGCTAAACACAGCTGGCATTATCATCAATCCTTCAAAGTGAAGAAATGCGAAAGTTCAACCGACTGCTTTCAGATCAATTACGGTAAACACATCCTGCTTACACCGTGCCGACCATGCCACGGGCCGAAGGTCTTCAAGAGGGAAACAATGAAGCCGACTTGTTACAATTGGATTGCCGCGCTGGATCCAGAGTCCTACGGCATACAGGACGACTCGGACAGGTATGGCGTCGACTGGTGCGACACCGACACCTGTCTTAACCATCACCGCTTCCATGCTATGAATCTGGCGAGGAATATCGCTTCGAGCTACGGCAGATGGAACGGGAAATCCGGCGGACGCAGAGTATGGGGCAGTCTGAGAGGGCTGTTTTCCAGGAAGTAGCAGCAGCAGTGTTATATATGGGGGCAAGATGGTTTATGTTTGATGGGTTTACTTGGCAAGGGTGTTTGTGAGACATGGAAACTCAGAGCTGTCTGGAAATGCAATGGAGTTTAATTGGGCTACCATCCAACACGGGATTGGGCGGACGGGCGGCTCAGAGGCTGAGTAGTATAAGCGTGATCATACTGATTACCTGGTGGCATAGATGTGGAGATAGATGGTAAATCAACCGGTGTTTGGTTTCTAGTTTGGCAAACAGTTCAGAAAGATTGCACATCGCAATTCGACATTCAGAACGATGAGCCCTTGCGTGGTGTGCAAGGGCGCTAACAAAGACAAAATATGCGTCACTCCGGGAGTCACCAAGTCCGAGGGGAGAAGCCCTTGCACAAGAAATGGAAGTTTCTGTCGTATTCTGTTCCCACGTAGGCCGCGTCAGGGCTTGTTCTATGTCCCGACGCTTCAACGGTCCACGTGGTTTGAAGTCCCCGCGTCACGAATCGCAACTTCTCCTGACACGGCAGCCTTTATCGTCCTGGTTATCATGTAATATAGTTGTAGTGATACCCAAACTTTTCTTCTATACCCCGGCCATCGTACAAAACATTGTGAAAGTACCGATACCAAATTCATGCGATCTGCCATCGACCGGTCTCGGTCTTGGGGACTCTCAGTCAGGGGACGGCCTAAGCCTCACCCCGTCGGCCCAACTCCATGCTACTCGACGGATCCAAGGCCTGGAACTCGCTATTCTTCGCCTCATTTCCTTTCGCCTTTCGCCTCAACCCCCTGGGGTAGCTGCTTTCAGGTCCCTTGAGAACAAGGCCGGGATGCACAATGTTCAAAATCAGGAGTGCGATGAACATCGGGAACCCGTCCAGACCCAGCTGGTAGGCTTCGTTGGTCAGAATCGGGTTCGACTCGGAAGCACCGCCGCCAAATTCGACGAGGCGGAATATGACTCGGACCTGTTTGGGCTAGAGTTAGATGCGTGCTATGGTCCGTGGAGGTGAGGGAGTTGACGTACCACGATCAAGAGGATGACGCTGATCAAGACCCACACTAGAGGTCTGACCCATTTCGTACTCCGCGCCAATGTACCAAGTTGAATTCTCTGATCGATACGGCGGAAAAAGACGACCGTCACGACGCCGAACACAACGACAAAAAGTAGCTGGACGCCGATGCCTCCCATATATATCCGCTGGCCTGTGATTACGGTCTCGCCCCCATCTGTGTTGGCAAGCATCGATCCTCCCACGGCCTGGACGAGGAACGACACGATGTCGGCAGCGACAAAAATCTTGGCTAACCAACGCGGAGACACGCCGAAGATTCTTTCCTGCGGGAGGAGGAAGTGGATGAGGCGTGAGACGATCATGTAGACGAATGCGTTGATCCCTGTGAGCGCTGGTTAGCGAGATAGTATTGGGCAACGGTCGGGTGCGTAAGAAGGCGTACACAGCGGGGCGAGCAGGAAAAGCAAAGTCGATGTAATAACATAAGCCGAGTTTTGTTGGTCGCGCGCGCCGATGGCTCGGAGGGCGAAGCAGCAAAGCTCCCACGCCGAGCCCATCACAACAACCCAGCAAAACCACTTTCCGTTCTTCGTCAGCGTACATTCGACGGGTAGGGTGTCGGTATAGTCGAAGGGAGTCAGAGCCATACCTTTCGGTAAACAAACATCTGGGTTGCGTGTGCAAGGGTCGTCAAGGCAAAGAGAACAGCGAACGTAGTGTTCGCTGCAAAACTCGGGTAAAAGCCGTAGTTCGCGTTGCAGGCGTCTGATGGGACGTAGCCGTTGCTGTCAGGGATGGCCGATGTGCATTCGGGCAGCCCGGTCGTTGTCGATGTAGGGGTCTCCATGCTGTAAGTCGCTCCGTGGTCGTAGCACAGGGGGTTCTATCTCTAGTCTTCGTCTGGGTGAGGAGTAAGAAGCGATGAAGTTGAGCTGCCCTGGGAAGGAAAAGGCCATGTTGCTGGGAGAGGTCGACATATTTATTTGCGACTCGCGTCCGTGGGATTCGTGATCCATCCCACAGCCCATGCTCGGTGTAATGCAGTGTCGTGGCTGACGAAAAGGGATAGACGCCATGTGGTGGGATGTTGGTCGGGGCATGCATGGCAAATTCGGGGGCGCAGCCACAGCCCTGTTAACCCTTGTCAATTCAGCCTGGATGGATGCCTTTGATTGGTCCGCTCGCCGCTTTCGTCGTTTTGAAGACAGGGGTCAAAACTCGAGACACAGCTTGGCCCCACCTTGGCGTGCCAGCACCGACGACACTCCTTCAGGAGGCTGCGACAGACAATTGATGACCAACAGCTCGTTTTCTTAACGAGCCGAATGGGCGTTGCCCGTTTCGGCTGATGAATCACGTTGCAGCCTCCGGCAGGTGCTTCGTCATTCCAAGCGGCCAAAGAACGTACTTCCTGTGGCTTGCAGGCAGCTGCAGCGCTGCCCTCTCGACCCAGCGCAAAAGGGTCTCTTCGCGCATGGCAAAACCGCGGACCGGCCCCACCGAATCCAACAGCCAGCTCAACATCCAGAAATGCGCGAGAAGGATCTGAGCGGTAAGATTTCTGTCATTCGTGAAGTGGGAAAATTCATCAGGGTCCATCTCGTTGGTCATCGCGTACAGAGGCACAAGTTCAAGGCAGGCTAAAGGTCAGTTAGCTGTCCGACGCAATAGTTCTTGGGGTTATCAAGAGACATACCGGCATTTGGATTATCCCTAGCCACACGGACGACTCTTTGCAGAGATGACAAGTATTGTAGTTCCGCTGGACTCTGGCAGAGCGGCCCAACAAGACGCAATGAAGCTTCAAAGTCTTCTAAGGCTTGATAAAGCTTCTCTCGCGCTGAATTGGTCGGGAGGGCTTCAGACTTGTCCTGGCCTAGAAATGTGCGCATGCTCTCAACATAAGCGTCCTCTGTAAAGCCGCGGAAGATGGAACGATCCATAGACGGAATCACGCTCGTCTGAATGACCAGCCACCCGCGCAACATGCGCAGGAACTCCATCATACCGTCGTCCATATAGGTTGACTGAAAAGTAAGTACGATGGTAGCGGCAAGTCTGGCATCGCCGTCGACAGGGAAAGCGCTTGGTGTTGAGAGCGCCTCGTTCATGGCGGCGATGGCCCGGACGCGGTGATTTAGAGCATGGATCGAGTAGTCGGCCGAGCCGCAAGCAGTCAGATTCTGCGCCGCCAAGGCCAGCATGGCATGCGCGAGGAAATCGTACTAAGGTTCAGGTCAGCGTACAAACTCGGTGCCTAGGAATGCAGCCATCGGGGTAGCTACCTCGTGGGATATCGCGGCAACATCCTGCCACACCTTAGCTTCGCCGAAGGGTAGCGGCGGGTGGCCTGCAGTAAGGAAGTGGTGAAAAAAGCGAAGATCCTCAAAGACGAGGGTCGAAGGCGTGGTGCGCAGTGCCCCGGATGGCTCGTACGGGGGCGGCGAGGCGGGCTGTGTGTACCGGCAATCGAGACCTAGGCGCCGACATGCCCGGCAGTTTGGGAGTTCTTCGGAGCATTTGACTCGTCGAGTTTTGCAGGTGATACATCCGTTTCTCGATTTGCGGTGGCCCTTTCCTGGGACCGGGCGACCTCGTTTGGGCATGGTGTCTGCCGCCCCCAAGCCTATCTGCCGGGCTTCCTGTCCCTGGGTTTGCGCCATTGACAGAAATAGAATTATGGGTTGGGTAGGCGATGAATTTCGATTTCACGATGTTGCAACGTCGAAGCTCTAAGGGTGATCGTCGTTTGGGAAGGAACAGTGCCAAGCCTAAAGCTGCAGACGCGTCAGCCGAAGGATCAGGGCTAGGTTGGGGAGAGAGCGCCAAGCGCGGTGTAATTGGTCCGCTCGCCAAACTGCCGAATCCCTGCCACTTCAATGACAACAGTGACCAGGAAGACCTCTGCGGCTGATCAGTTGGGCTCTCATCATAGGTATCCACGAGACGCCAAAGACTCGACAGTATCAGTTATTGAGAACGGATTTGAATGGTCGATTCTGAGAGTGGGACGGCCTGATAGGTCGGCAGAACACCGGGGCATGCAGGGCACCCGCCAAAAACTGAAATGCGCCGCTGCGCACATCTCAATTCCCCACATTTTGCGCATTCAAACGGGAAAATGCCCGGCGGCGGGCGCAGAGCACTTGGCAAATCTGGCAAGCTAATGTCAAACCCAGTCGCGCAGCTCTCGGGAATCATGAGCCTTCAGAGAGCGCATCCAAGGGATTTAGGCATGGAGAAATGAATGTGCGGGACGGATTGCGCAAGGCGCATTGCTGTTGTGAGTGTGAGATGGACGACTTCGGAGAGAATGACAGGGTTAGGGGCTGCTGATATTGGAGAACGGGGTCCATCACACGGTGACGGCTGAGAGGCCAACCCGGTCCAGATGGAAGCTACTACCTGCCTAGATACCTGACGCACATAACCTTGTCTAATCGAGAGGGACATCCTGTCTATGGATTTGCATCCCATTGCGAGGTCTGCTAGTCTCAGCGGTTGGCATAGTACATATCACTCGAGCTGGAAGAAATGGAAGACTGGGTTCTAGGAGTGAAAGATTAGGTGGCAAGGGATACTAGGGGGTCTGAGAAGATGCGTGGTTTATTATTCAATTTAGCACTACAATACTGTACACAGCATGGACCCAGGAGCCTCTTTAGAAAAAAAAAGTCCGACATTTTTTCTTAATTGGTAGAGTGGCCGGGTAACTAACCCCGCCAAGAAAAGCTGAAACAAATTCAAGAAACAAACTTTCCACCATGCAGAATATAAATTCGGCTCGAAGCAAAGGATACAAAGGCGACAAAAGGGACGAAAGGGATAAAAGATTGTGTTCTGCTTACTCAGTACCTAGTCAACGTACCCAAAATGTGCCTAAGAGATGTAGTTATTGTCATCGCCAAAGTCCATGGGACGATCGTCAAGGAAACCGTCAAACTGGATGCCATGTGGTGTGAAATCCGGGTGGATATAGGATGTTGACATCAAGTCCTGATACCCCCCCTGGTCATCAGAGTAATCTCCAGCGGGAAATTCCAGTAAATTGCCATCTGCTGAAACACTGTGACCAAGTGGTGCAGGAAACATTGTCGGTGGAGCCGTGGAGATGCCAGCTGTTTTAACAGCCAAGGGAGACTGTTGAGTATCTGCTCTGGGACTTTCTTCGTAGTCCAGTAGCTGGTTACTACGGCGATCTGGGCTTGAATCGTCTGGGGAACCTGCTTGGCGGAGCGTCTCAAGACGATCCAGTAGCGTCGTGATGGTGTCTTCAAACACAGTGTGGGAAAACTCTTGGATGGCCTGCGAGTGCCGAAGTAGGTGCGCTGGGAGCCGGCCTTCCGATTGCTCGTTGAAAATCTGCCTCCATTCATGGGAGATGAAACCTCTCAAAGCTGCCATCTCGCTGCTGGCGGAAAGAATGGTGTCGACATATGGGCTTGATGGAAGTGGGCGGTCCGGGAAAAGAATTCCGAAGATATCGAACCAGATTTGAGCCCTTGTCTTCCTGGGATCCGCTCGTTTCTTGATCTTTGCCTTCTGCTCAGGGGTAATCGTGCCTCCGGGTCGGTCTCGTATGTCGCATCGCTGAGCAGCCCTCAAGTGCGAGGTCATCTCCTGCTCTTCTTGGAATTGCTGAAAGCAAATGGGACAGTGAACTCCCATATCGTGGCATCGCCACAAATGCGACTTGAGCCTAGAGATGGTTTTGAGTACCTTGTGGCCGCATTTCTGGTGGGCCAGCGGATCCCCTTTGCTAAATGGGCATGCGAGGAGGCATCCCTCTTCGTCATTCTTGTCACCAGAATGGGGAGCGGGAGGCGTATCCTCTTCATCGTCGTCTTCACCAGGGTCGCCGTTCCCGGCTTTGCCATGCCTTCGGCCATTCCCGTGGATCTGGGAGGCGCGTCCCAAAACATTCGAAATACCACGCCCTTCATGGATTGGGGCTTCGCGATAGTTTTGTGCCGAACCAGAGGCGCCAGCGTGTTTGTTGAAATACTCCTCCACGCCGTGGTTGACGAATTCGATCTTTACGCGAGGAGAGAAAAAGTCCTCAAGGTCGCCGTCCGATTCAGTGTCCGAGTCAGAGGACCGTATAGTGTCCCCGTCGTCATCAGATGGCCCCCAGTGCCGCAAAGTGGACCCCGCGCCTTGAGACCTCCCGGTTCCGGGCCCTGTCTTTTGAGGCAAGCCGGCTGTTTGCCAGGTGTCATCTGGGCGTGGACATGATGACATGCCAGGGCTGTAACACGAGTCTGGCTTCACCATTGTTTCGAAAGCTCCTTTTATCGGCGCATCCTGCACACATCCACTGGTTAGCACATCGAAACCTCCAGTGCTTAGACGGGCTACTTTACATCTTGAATGACAGGTGGTTGTTTTGCCATTGCAGTACTCGGCTTCATTTTCGAAGGTTCGTATTTCACCTGCGGTTGCCAAAAGGACGTTTCAGACACCTCGTCGTGGCTTGGCCTTCGCGCGATAGTTTCAGGTCCCGGGCTTCCTTTCGGCTTTGTGACACCCATGGCCCTGCTCTTCAGGGCGGAGAAGAGGATTTGAAGGATGTCCCTTTCGCTCCAGCGGCAGCTAGGATGAGTCGTTACGATATAAACTGCGAACGATAGAAGCCCCAGGCAGATGACACTGAGGCAAAACGCATATGGGGTCCTTCCAAAGGGCAAGACACCATTTTGCATATTGAACATGCTCGCAGCTTGAGAAAATGGGAAGAAAAACTGCGTCAACCTTGTTAGCAAAGTGGACCTAAGAAGATGGCTCATATCCACGCCTTTCTTTGAGGCTTGACTTACGGCCGCGACCACTCCCAGGCCTTTGAATATGTTTGATGTTTCCAGCCCATGGAAATTGACAAAACGCTCGACCTTTCGCAACACAGACGTTAGAGGCGGGATCATTTTGATCGGCTTCACTGTGTGTATTTCAACGTACCACGTAGCGGTTGGTATCCACCAACTTCAGTTTCAATGCCTCCGTTATGGCAAGTTTCTCTCTCAACCCAGAATATTTCTTGGCAATGTCTTGGAGATATTCGATCCTCGCTTCAAGTTCGTTGTCGTGTGAAACGAAATATCCAATATCCACGGTTTGGAATTCGTCCCAGGCCCTCGTGGTTTCGGACAGAACCTGAATGAATGTCGTAAGATTGTCCAGCATCGCTTCGTTCCAGGCACTAAAAGCCTTTACATTCCTAATCCCCGCCTTCTCTAGGCACCTGACGTTCATAGACAAATTAGCACGTGCTTGGCTCAGGGGGCATGCTCTGAGTTCGACAACATACCTTCGGTCAATAGTCTCTTTCATTGCTCTGGTAACCATATCCCACTCACGCACAGATTGCCCAAGAATGGCTGACCACGCAGAGAGGAAGTAGAGTCTCGCATCCCAGATAGGCTTGCTCAGATCTCGTGTTCTTCCAGACATTGGGTCCCAAAGAACACCGCACTGTTTCCACATTGCATGGTGTGACTGCACGGAGTCCTGGGATTTTCGGTCGTAGTAGGTGTCGATAGTGCCGTACACGGTATATGTGCGGTCATCAATACCGCTAAGTGCAATTGATGCTTGAGACTCGTAGAGACACTTGAATTTGTCTAGTGCGTCTTTGGCAGCCGATGGGTCAAGGATCCGGGAACGTCTGAAGGGCTCTCCGTCCGGCTTCTCCCTGGGATCACTGCGTAGGGAACGGTGGTTTCGAAGCGCAAAATATGGTATGGTCAAGTAGAAACCGAACGTCCGGAACCCATTTGTCTACATTCGCCAGAATTTGGCGGTGTCAGTATTTCTGTGACACGCCTGCTGTAGAACCTTTGACGATCACTTACAGTTATAGTCACTCCAACAGAAGGGCCGGGTTTGATGTGGTTGTAGAAAAACTCAATCAGGGACTCTCGTTCGCGGAGGGATGCCGTCTCTGCTAGAACCGCCATCCCCGTTGCGTCCATGTCGGAGATATATCTGGTGCAATTGGTGTTCGGTCAGAAGTTCGTCTCAATCAGATTATCCACCTCACAGGGTGGGAAGCCAGAGAGTACTTACACTAGCTTCCTCTCACCACCGCTATCATGATCAGCGTTTTGAAACTGGTCCTGGTTGTGGGCATGGGTGTTTGTGTCCTGCTCTAAATCATCACAGAGTATCTAAATTTTGTCAGAGTTCCCGACACAATGGGAAGAGATCATATGGCGCTGGATTTGAATAGGCAATGAGTACTTACCGCTTGGGTGAGAGCCTCGCGTAACTGAGATACCGTCAAGCCACCACGCTGTGGTCTATTTGTTGATGTGCAATCCAATTCTTCGCAGCCAGACGATTCGGTCTTCCGTCTGTCGACAATGGCAATATAATCTTCCTCGACCTGCAGCCTGCCCACGGCTCTGGCAGACACATGCTCGCAGTACGTTGAAATTACCTCCTCTTCGTCAAGATGCTGCCTCTTTTGCTCAAGGCCGTGTACGGGCCTTACAAAAAGTCTTACCATGTGCGATAGCTCCCCTTCATGGGCATTTTCTCGGCTAGGATGGCGATCCATGGCAAGCCCGCCACAAAGTCCAAGCTCCAGGTCGACGTCTTCGCCGCCACTCAATTTCCCAGTCATGAGCGGCACTCTTTCGGCCTCTTGGACTCCGCCGTACTCCTCGAAATCGCCGCCCATATCGTGGCAAGAATTCGTATCAAAATCATCGTCGCTCTCATCGTATTCACAATCTGTTTCGGCCCCTTGTTGCTGAAGGCGCTGGAGGTATGGTTGATACTGTGCCGCCTTGCTGAACTGACGAGGATAACTGAAAACTGTCGGCCATGAGCTGCCTCGTATTCCTAGTGAGCTAGTCGTCATTGCGACCCAGTGGTGTCTTCGCTTGGGTTTGAGAGTGGGTTGAGCCGGTGGCCAATGGTGGAACGCAATGTTGTGAGGTTTTTTCGTTATGTTTGATGAATTGAATGCACAACTCAGACCAGCGAACAAAAAACAGGAAAGGAAGCAGCGATGTGGCGCATCGACTTCTGGGACCTGCTGGTGCAAACTCCGGAGCTTAACATGCCGGCATGTTGGCAGGAGCAACGGCTGCGAAATTGCTGATAGCCATTTGTGCACAATCGCCCTCAGCGGGAAGCCTTTGGGCATCATTGAACACCGGTCCATCGGCAAGGCTTGCAGGGTGTGCAAACGCATGGCCTATGGGAGACGGGGCCAGGGGTGCAAACGGCAATGAGATGCATTGGTTGCCCAAACAGCTCTGCATATCTGCTCTGTTGTCAGAGTTGTGTGACTGCAGATGCAGGTGCCATGGCATTGGGGCCCAATTTGGCACCACAGTTGGCCAAAACTGAGATGAGGGGCACAACGAATTTGATGCAAAGCACCCAGCGACCAATGTGGCGGAAATGGGCCCTCGGGGCTGTTCTTGGTCTGCAGTGTGCACCCACACACCGAGATGCCCGCCAATGACACTCAACCACATCAACTCGCCCCGATTCTATACACGGGTGGAGGCACCAGGTGGGCTGGGCTTACGCAGGACATGAATGCATTCCATGGTTGGGGCTGACGTGCTAGAAGCCCTGAACAACCTGGCGACATGAAGGCCGCCAGAAAAGCAGCACCACACCCGTCGACCCCACCAAGTTGCCTCCCACAACCTCTTCAAGATCGGTAGATGACTTGCTGTCCATTGGATCGAATGGCACCACCACCTCGAGGGACAAATACCCTCCAGCACCAAGGGGGCCTCCAACCGCTCTTGCTTACAACACAATTGCTCGAGGTACCGCTTTCTCTCACAGAATTGGGTGTCACTTCTGGTCCGTGCACACGGCAATAACCCTGAACCCAACCAGTCCTCCAAGGGTTATGTTCGGTGCACGGGCCGGAAGTGAAACCCAGCTCTGTGAAAGAAAACAGTACCCTGCACCTGGCTTCCAGCTTAACGCAACTGCAAATTGTCACTGACAGGACGCGAGCCCAGTGGGCTGGAGAACGTTTCGGATTTTGGGGCTTACCGCTCCTGCAACCTATCATCTTAAGGTACCGAAGTGTATCCGTGTCCTAACTTCACTTTTCAGGTACCTTGAGAACACAACCCAAACCTGCTGTTGTCAGGCAGGTACTGGTCGGCCACTTCACCTCATGCAATCGGGTGCGGTGTAGTTAGGCTCCAGACTGCTGCCGGGCAATTTATGAGGGACCTGAGTCGAGGTGATCAAGCCGCACCATGGCCCTTTCCTTTTCAGAATTTTCCCCACGACTGGCTTTCTTCTCTTTGTTCTCATCGACTGCTCCTGCCAACTTGGGGCGAGAAGCCACACTGCCCAGTCATCAGTTACCGTAACTGCCCTGGACGCCACACACCGTTGGCCGCACACGTGCACACGACCGCCCAACACTATCCCGTCGCTGCGGTTGACTTCGTTGCCAACCTACCTCCCTGCCTAGCTTAGGTACCTACTTTACCTCAGCATTCATTTTTTTCTACTCACCAGACCGCAACCTCACACATGTACAAAGCGGGGCGGCCAGAAATCCCGTACCATCAAGCATTCAGTCACATATTTTCTGGATTGCTTGCAACACCTATGGTCTTCAGAGTTTCCAGCTCAAAGTACCCCACAAGGCAATTGCGCCACGACCGAAATGGTTCGTAACATCGCCCTCTGTAACTAAACCCATCAGACAGACCGGTCACTAAGAACTTTATGTTTGCGGCTACCTAGTCATCCAAGAAAGACAAAAACAACCAAAAAAAAAGTAACCGCATTACAGTTTTACTTTGGATTTGTGTAAGTCTTCTCCAAACATTGCTCGAAGTGCCAAAGCCCCTGACTGACATGTTCACAGTGTAATTGTAGTTGGGATGGACCCGACATGGTTGTGCCAGGAACCCATAATTGCACATCACAAAATTGCAACCATCCTAGATGTGGGAACTGCCAAGTGTACCAAATCAGACGTTCCGTTCGGAGGTGATGATGGAAAATACGTTGAATATCTACATAAACAGACTCGCCTGTTTAGGGAAATTTTCCCAAAATACCCGCGGCTGATAATAATATGATCGCACAGGCTAACAGGGGGCAAGGGGAGTGGGTTGGCCTTTACGGAAAGAGAGGCGGCGACAAAGAGTGATTGCGGCTTGCGTAAGATAACTGTGCTATAGGCGCATGATGGTTTGCGCTAAAGAATTGTAAGACCATGGTGCTGCTGTGAGCTCAGGATATCAACCTAGCATGCAGATCCTAGACGAGCTCAAAGTCCTGCAGCAAGGAGATAAAGTTTACGAAGACATAAAAAAAATACAAAAAGATTAAACGGGCGAGAAAAGGACATTGATCTTGGAGCACAGAGTCTTGGTATCATGGTGTCTCGGAATGCTAGAAAGATTGCTACTAGCGTGCCTGGGGTTTGTAATGATACGGTTTTATTAACGCACACCAAGCAAGGCCTCTATCTCCGCAACTGAGACATCTTCCCTCAACCACAACTAACCCTTCTATTACCTAACATAGTCCCTCTCCCTCACCGTCATCGGCATACCACCAGCAGGCACAGGCACAAAATCCATCACCTGGTACGCCTGGTCACCCATAAGAGGGAGACTTGGGCTGTCAGCCGGGTAGGCCAACTCGAAGTCGAATCGACGACAGAGAACAACAAGCGCGAGCTTGACCTCGATCAGCGCTAGACCTTGACCGATACAACTACGCGGCCCCTTCTCGAAGGCACGCCACGCCCCGGGCGCGATCGTGCCAGGCGGTGCGAGAAACCTATCCGGGACGAAGCTGTTTGGCTCAGAGAACAGATTCGGGTCTCTTCCAAAGCATGTGTGGACTACCCAGAGGGCGTGGCCCTTTGTTGGGTACGTTCTCCCCTCATAACTGATGGTGTGACTACAAAGTTGGTCAGTACGGTTCGGTAAGCTTCAGTACGTGACTCGGCTTACTTTGGTGCAGCTGTCCGGATTGTGGAGGCCGGGCTGTAGAGCCGCAAAACCTCCTTGACAACTGCAGTCGTCAAAGGCAACTCATGAAGTTTCGTCGGATTCTCTCGCAGAATCTTGTTCGTCTCCTCTCGACTGGGATGAAGAAGCTCATCGTGCTCGGCGCGGACCCTGGCTAGTATATCCGGGTGCTTCGTCAGCTCCAACAGACAGTATGCGATGGTCCCAGCCGTCGTATCGTGTCCCGCAATCAGCATCCCCTTCGTGCTGCACCTTCCATGTCAGCATCTCTGTAACCTTCATACCACCAGGGGAGTAACCTACTTATCAACACACGCTTTCAAAAACGACTTCTCCAGACCATCTTTTGTCTTCGCCGCCTTTTCCTGGTCATACTTCTTCAAAAATAAATCAATCCCCGCCTCCACCTCCGGCACATCAAACACCCGACTCTCATACCGCTTGCTAATCTCCGCAGCCAGCAAATTATCCAGCTTGCGCGAATGCCAGCGCAATCCTGGCAGATTCACATACTTCTCCCAGAAATTCAGACCCTGCCAGGTGTATTTCATCGCGGCGCGGAATTCTCGAACTATGGGATCGAACTCGCTCTCGCTTTGGGCTGCCAGGCGGATGTCGAGCATCAGGTCGCCGATGACGTCGATAGTCATGGAGATCAGGAGGCCCAGGCTCTGGAAGGATTTTCCGGACTTGGCGAGGTCGACCATCACATCCTCGTAGATGAGCATATGGTGTAGCATGCGCGGCACTCGACCGAGGAGATAGGTTGTTGAGAACCCCGGAGTGAGCGTTGAGCGGAGGTGCTTCCATTCGGAGCCTTGGCTCCAGAAGACGCTGTGACGCCCGACTAGTTCGCCCATTACGTTTTGGACGATGGAGTGGCGGGGGAGGTTCTCGGCGTTGGTGAGCTGGGTGGCGACGGTGGGGTCGGTGACGATTACCATGGGCGGGAAGATGGGGTACCAGTCGAGGTAGAAGACTGCGGGGAGTTTGTAGCGCTGCTGGATGGCGTGGATGATGGCGTGGGGGTGTGTGCGATCGGGGAGGGATTTTTTGATTTGGCGGAAGAGGGCGAGGTGGCCGAACCACCATGAGTGTGGTGGCTTTGGCTGTTGTTTGTGTGAGTGTCTTGTCGTGTCGTGGCCGAGGTAGGTGTTGAAGTTTGCTTACCAGATCATTGTAGAACCTGCGGTGTCGTGTGACGGTCCAGAAGAGCCATGTTGCAAAGAGAAGTCCCACCCCAATCTTGGTGGTCGGTGTCAAGGACTGGAAGTATCCGACAAGAGAATGTATTGGTGTTTCTGTCGGTGCAGTGGCGTTGGCGCCGAACACGGGGTTGAGAATGTCAGCCATCTTGCTGGTCAGAGAGGTCGATCCAATACTTTGCCTGTAGCCATCAAGAGGACGAATTTTCGGCTGCCTTATGGGAATCTGTTGGAGGATGGCGAACGGAGAGGTACGGGAAAAGGGGGCCCCGTTGCGTCGATATGCAACAAGGGGAAGGATTCGAGCTGCGCCATATGCAACATGCAGTTAGTCGATGCTCACGACCAAGACCCACTCAAAGCTTTATCTTGGTCTCACCTGCGTCCTGCCGCTGCAACAGGGCGGCAATTGCAGCACTGGGCTGCCCGCGAGTGGTTGCCCTACGACCATGGATAGTTCGGCACCCTTGTGTCCAGCTGGGGTTGGCGCAGGCCTCTGCTGACCCATCCGCCTTCATAGGATGGTGATAGACAGGGCGGATTCTTGCTAATGTCTGACAGTGGTGACTCTGGTGTCAGTGTAACATGCCAACCGTCCAACGGCTTCCCGGGGATTCATCGGTCTGTATCCAGAAACTCCACTTTCAACAACTCCGGGACGGCTTGGCAACGTTGATTCTGTCACTATTCTGTTCTTCTCAACTCTATTTTAACAGCAAATCAACCCACCTCGGACGTAGATAGAGACGTAATAGGTATTTCGTTGATGCACGGCCACGATTGGTCAAGTGATGCGAGCACCTCATCAGACGAGAGCTCAATCGACACTCCCATGATGTGTCAGAATGAAGCTCGCGGGCGGGTTTTGCGCATGGTCAAGGCGCAGATGCAGAGCACTTTCACCTGGGAGCCTGGGACAAATGAATTTAGGGTTGGATTCCGCTGAATATTGAGTGGTAGCGAAATGATTATTGGCTTCTTATCCCCTGCGCCCGCGACCCGCAGTCTTCAACCTTCTATCTCGCGGGCGCCTGGCTCCTTCCTCCAAATCGACTATCCCAGCCAATCAGCTTACACCAGCGCGTCACTGAACCCCACTCTATCTCACGGCAGCGCCTCATGCAGCACCGGCCCGTCGTAAGCAGGCAGGGCCAGCGGCTGCACCTCCCTCTGTTGGTCAACAATCTCCCCGCCGTAGCGCAACAACTCCCCAAACGTGCCGGCCCTTGCATCCGCATCCTCATTCCCCGCCGCCTCCCAAAACGTCGCCAGCGGCGGCGCAAGCATGTACCCATGCCCATGGTACAACTTCAACACGCTCGAATTAGCCAACAAGTACTCCACCAACCCCTTCGCCTCTGCATGCAGCGCCGCATCCACCCCTTCCGCTGCTGCATCCCGCGGGCACACCAGCATCTGATACAACCTATACGTATTCAACCGCGTGCGCACCTCCGCCGCAAATGACTCTTGCATCGGATCCAGCAGCAGCACATGCTTCCTCACGAACTCTGGCCCGTCAAACTCCCTTCCGGGCGTAGCATCCACCGTAACCTTGAGCTTCTCCCACGCAAGCAAATTCACCCAGTAGTCCATCAGCAGCGCCTCTGAGCCAGGCTTGATAGTCATCAGCACGCGGGGGTTGGGCTCTGCAGGAACCCCGGCAAACACGGGGTGATTCACCAGGCCTGCGGCGGAGGTGCGGCCCTCCCACGCGGCGAGCATGATGCGTTGCCAGCGGAGGAGGACGGGCTCGCCTTTTTGGGCGGCGATGCAGAAGTTCTGGAGGCTGCCCCAGGAGTTTGCGCGGTGCTGGTGGGCGAAGCCGCCGATGCGGTAGGGGGTTGAAGGCGAGGTGATTCGCTCCCAGAGGCTAGTGTCGAGGTTACCGAGGAGGAGCACCCCGATGTCGAGGTAGATTCCTCCGTGGGCGTGGAGGAGCGGAAGCCGGACGAGATCGGAGATGTGTTGGCCGGAGTGGGCGCCGGCCATGGTGCGGTTGAGCAGGGCGGAGGGGAGGTCGGTGGGGGGGATGTAGGTGAGGACGTTGGTGGGGGAGGAGGGGACGAAGTCAACTACGCGGATGGTCCAGCCTAAAGGACCGAGCTTGCGTACCCAGCCGATGACGTTGCGTTGTTGCCAGCCATGGAGGTGGGTGAAACCTTTGTCCCAGAAGGCCCAGATGTTCTTTTGGGAGGTTACTTCGGTGGGGGGGTTGGTGAGGGAGGCGATGATGGATTCATCAGTGAGCTTGTCTGAGGCCGAGGCGGGGAGGGCCTGCGTCCCAGCGGGGAGGTCAAGTGAGAGACGGGCCATGTTGTTGTGGGGGCGGTTTAGGGGGAACGGGGAACTGGGGCAATGCTGGATGCGGGAGTGTGGGTTAGGTGCAGGTATTGATGCTCGGTCGAGAAACACGGGGAGAGGAACTGGCCTTTATGCCTGATGATGATACGCTAACATTTCTTTCATGTAAAGGTACCTGCACAGCGGAGCACGATATTGCTGACGGGCTTGGCGGACCCTCGACCCGCTGGCCCGCATATCACCACCGCGTCTGCTCGACCGAACCGAGACTGCCTCGATCCTACCTCCGTATTTCCTGGTTGCATGCCATGGTCTCTTGCCCCGCGCAGTCTGAGGTGGAATGCTGACATTTTCAGGTAGATGTTGTTGCCTAGACAGGCGATGATTGTTCGTGCGCGGCCGCGCCGCAGGGACGCTGCTGAGCATTCGTCGTTTGGGCTCTTGTCTGAGCCCCTCAACCTGCGACGTTGCAAACTAGATATCTTTTAGCGCCCTATCTTGCGTATCTGGGCGAGTGGGTGATGATAAGCGCTGGTGGCGGTTCTCTTTCTTTGTAGAACTTTGCACAGTGGCACGGAACGGGGCAGTGAGTCAAGCCGCCCCTTGTTCCTGGCCCTGACAGAGGAGGGGATGCGATTTGGGTCTCGAAGCTTGTGTTATCAGCCGGGCAATGTGGGCTCCAGAAGACCATCCAATGACCAGCTGTCGACGCCTTACCTATATTACGTCCCTCGTCCTCTGGTATTTGGTCTGGTAAGGCTACTTCACTAAACATCTTCCAATATTGCTCAGTGGCATTCTCATCTCCAACAAGATGAACACGTTCTTATTTTTCGTTACCGGTGTCATTGCCTGGCGCCTTTACACCGTCTTCAGCCATCTATCAACTGTCCCAAGCAAAATCCCTTGGGTGGGAAGGAAAGGCAGCTTGACGTATCTCTGGGACCAACTCAAAGCCATCTCAAATACTCCTTCTACTATCAGCGAGGCATATCATAAATACAGCAAACATGGACTCATCTGTGCCATTCCGCTACCCTTCAGCCGGCCTGAGATCTTGCTACCTCGCTCTCTTGTCAAGTGGATGATCTCGCAGGACGAAAGCCAACTGAGCCCCGCACCCATTCAAATGGAGATCGTTGGTGCGAAGTACGGCTTTGGGAACCCAAGCGTCCACGGGGACTTTGCCGTCTACAGCGTCTTGCGCGCAAACATGAACAGGCAGCTCCCCAAGCTAATTCCGGCTGTCATGGACGAACTGTCTAAGCGGATTGACGAGCACTTTGGCCAGAACGGGGAGTGGCAGGAGATGCCTTCTCACGACCTGGTCAGGAATGTTGTGGCGAGGATCTCTACGAGGGTAATCCTCGGAAGTCCATTGTGTAAGCCTTTCCGCATACCCTGCAACCCTTGACCTTCACGCTAACAATTGCGATTCAGGTGACAACGAAAAGTTGATGGACCACATGAACAACCTCGCTACATGCTTGGTACCCAGCGCCCTGGTACTCCGCTTGTTCCCACCATTCCTGCACCCCATTTTCGTGTACATCACACACTCGCTGAACCTCATTTTCCGACGCCGAGCCGTCAAGGTGCTTGGACCCTATATCGAAGAGCGACTCAAGATCGTCCGCCAACAATTCGCCGCGGGAAACAAAATTTGCCAGCGCGATGACGTCCTCTCCTGGATCATCACCGACGCGGTCAAGCGCAACGAGAACCAAGAAGGCCTCGTCGACCGCATCGCATGCCGCGTATTCGTCGCCATGTTCGCTGCGATGGAAACCACAACAATGACTATCTC
>Ga0247780_1000730_pt1 | contig 27415 bp, 10 predicted proteins | sample UWRJL079202R5_FD_179927 | JGI IMG/M metagenome (GOLD analysis project Ga0247780, IMG submission 179927) | Plant litter microbial communities from Arlington Agricultural Research Station in Wisconsin, United States - UWRJ-L079-202R-5 | ecosystem: Environmental > Terrestrial > Plant litter >... | reverse complement strand
TGTGGCAACTGGAATCCAGTGGAAACTGGTGGAATTTAGGGGGTGAAACCCCCCTGATTCCAGGGGGTTCCAGAGGGTTCGGCGCAGTGCGCCGACCCAGTGGACCCACTGGGGCTAGAAACCAACAGTCGCAAATCCTAAGCTAGGGGTAAGCCGCACTGAGGGCCGCCTGAGCCGAAGTGGGTCCAGAAACTTGTCCCGGTTATAATTGCTATAACTACATTTGCAGGGAGGGCCAAGTTTTAGGACCTGTCCATTACACATAACGGTCAGTTCCCCTCGCCACGTAAGAACCGTTTTCTTGTTCCACCGGAACATCACCGTTAGATAGTTTCGTATAGAAAAAGCTTCGGAAGTAGTACATTCAGAAGAGATGAAATGCCTTGATTGTGCCCAGTGAAGTAAGCCGGGGAGGCTATACTATATACTCTATACTACTTCCCCGATCTTATAAGGAACCCCGCTGCCTCGGTACACACAGCAACCTATTGTTACAACCTGCACCCAAGGTGGGTCAGACTGCAAGGCAGTACGCCGCGGGGTTGTTGACAGTGGGGAGCGAAAGTTGACGCAACGATCCAGACAGTGGGTTCACTGTCTCAAACAGGGTGTTCTACAAAGAGCTTGAAGAAGGTGCTTGCAAGATTGTAGACGTGAACATGATATTGCTTGCGTGAGGAACAAGAACAGTTCCTCACTCAAGGTGCGAGTCTACCTATCTATATAGTAAACTATCTAATGCTGTAGAAGCAATGGTGTGCCTGGTCCCGAGCCATTGTGCCAAGCCCTCGGGACATGTCCCGAGCCCAGGATGTCCCGAGCCGGGACACATCGGTGTCGGGACACACCTGATTGGTGCGTGGGGAACCTTAGACCTCCTGGCCCACTCCAGGCGCTTCCTTGTTCCAATTGGTCTAACGTTCCACTGCCCCGCAGCTGCCTTAGGCACCTGCGGCCAATGTCGTGACCTGGGTCATGACACCTATGTCCTGTGTTATTACCAAGGGCCGCATTGATTCTTACGTTACTGCATACAAATCCCAATCCTGTATGTTTACCACCCTGCAGCCGCATATCTATATAAGGGCCGGTCCTATATGTTATATCCGAGGCGGATATACAGTAATTTACCGCTACCCGTAATCTTCTATAACTACACTATACCTCTATTACTACACTGTACTAGTAGTACTGTACTGCTAATCCAACTATTACTGTAAAATACTATATACCCCCTAAGGGATTTGGTTTCGTCTCCTAGTATTCCCTGATCTGTATTTTAACTCCCTAATATGTCCAAATATAAGAAAACTCGTTAATAAGTATATCTTTATATTATAAACTACTTCCGTTATTTTCATCGTACTATTATAGGTATTTTCGTAATTTCGTATAATATAGGGTTATTATATACGTACCTTTTTATATTACCCCGCTGAAAATTTTCACAGGGTTGTTATTTAATTAGTTGTATTAATATACTACTTTTACCTTATAATACTTTCCTATTTTTCAATCGCTAATCCTAAGGAAATTCTTACCGTTTCTTAAATATTACGTTACTAATCTATAATTATATTATTATCCTTATAATTATACCCCTATTATCATATCTATACTAATCGTTATAATATAGATTCGTCGTAACGGCTGTAAAACCCGCAGTATTACTACGGCTAGTAGCGAGCGCGCTACTCCTATCGGTAAACGTATTTATAGTAGCTTTACGGAGTTTAAAGAGTAAGTTCCCTATTCCGTCTAGCTTTTCTATAGTATTAAGTACGCTTATAATACTATCGGAGTACGTTACGGCCCGTCCCGTAAATACTTTAATCATATTACTATTAGGTTTTAATTACTAATCAGTCTTATTATTCTAACGTTCCGTCCCTCTTTTTACTTTCCGTTAAAACGGCTAAAATAATAGCCTTTACTACCTCTGAGAAGACGTCGGCCGCTATAGTTATACCTAAGAAGAAGGTCGCTATTACGACTCTTAAGTAGGCCAATACTACTAGTAAGAAGCGCAGCATTACCGTTTAGTACGAGCTCGACTCGGGCGATGATAATAAAGATATTACGGAAGAAAAGTCCGTTATAAGTAATAAGTAGAAGGAGAATCCTATCTTTAAGGATAATAAAGCTAACGCTGTTAGCGATAATAATAAAAAGGAGGATAACGACGAAAAGTAGGATATCTTTATTTCGGGAAAGTTTTTTCCTAAGCTCTTATAAGTCTATTATTTTTACGTTTCAATTATAATATAGCCTTTACTAACTCTAGTATTTCCTATAGTTGTAAATCTATTAAGTAGAGCTTTATATTTATTACGTTCGATACCTCTTCCGCCGAATTTATTTCCGTTAAGGAGGCCGAGTTCTAGCTTGAGATTTTAAAACTATAAAAATGTATACTAGAACTTAAAAAGCTGGCTACTCCCCGTAATTCTACGCTTAGTTTTACGGTATAATATCCTTCTGGTCGCGACGCTCTAAAGGGCTTACTACCCTTTCCCTCGTAGCCTAATTTTACTATAATAGGCTCGCCCTCCATTAAGAAACGACGTACTGTTTCTATAATTATTCCTATAAAGCCCGTTTGCGTAAAGTTACTTTCTAGCGTTAAATCTTCTCGCCCGGCCTTTAAGGCTAATAAACCACTTACTATACCTTTTCCTAGCGCTAAGTCTTCAGTAGACGATATAATAGAGGTAACGCCTTTTTAGAAATTTAAAAATAAAGGAAAGGGTAAAGCTATCGAGGTTATTCTAAACCCCCGGGTAGTCGAGCTCCTAAATAATAAGGGGGAGGAGGTTCCTAATACCTCCGTAGAAAAGCTTACCTTCGTAAAGAAGGATTTCACTCCTAGTCGTTACCTAGTATACGTTTCTTATAACTTTTAGTATATACTATTTTTACTAATATATAGTTTTATAAAGTCGGCAGCTGCCGGTATAAAATTACTCGCCGTTATAATATCACCTATAATAGCTACGTCCGTTTATTATTATTAGTAAAATAAAGTACGGCTGCTAGCTATATAAGGATAATAATAATAACTATTTTCAGGTACGTAGCTGTAATAGTAGCGTGGATATTCCGTAGTAGGTTTTTACAGCTGGAAACTAGTTAGTAGAACTAGCTCTAGCTGATCTTTAAACTAAGGATATTATAAAAAAGAAAACGCTTATTATAATAGCGGTACGTTAGCTGCTTAGCGAGGCTAAAGCGGGCCGCGGAGACCCGATCCTATACTTTAATAACGTATCTTACTAAGGTGTCCCGCTTTCCGGAGCTAAAGCGGCGATTATAGGAGCTTTACGCTCTTATAACGCTAAGGACGTTACGAATAAGTAAGGCGCTTTATAAGTAGTTTTTATATTATTATCGTTTTATAGGTTTTTAAGGCTACAGTCTCCGCTTAACTACTATTAAGGCCCCGGGGTATTGTCCCCTTTATAAGAATCGTTTTACGCTTTAAGTACTTATTATACCGTTCCTTATCTTACCGTAACTAAGTACTTAATATCTTTAAAGTTAATAAATCGCCAGAAATATTTAAACTTTTATCAAAGTAACGCTTTAGTAAAGCTGTCCGCTAGTATATTGTTAGTAAGTAGAAATTCTATTTTAAAGGTATCTTGTTAGGTTTACTAACCCTAACCCTGATAATTGGAAGCCACGCAGTTGCCTTGCAGCTACGCAGTTGCCTTGCAGCTACACAGTTGCAGCTACGCAGTGCCTGCAGCCACGCAACTGCCGGCCAGCACGCAGTTGCCAGGCCGGCACGGCGATTCCCGCACGCGATCGGCACTATTGGCTCAGCCAAGCCGCAATGGGAATTGTTGCGCGTCGCTCTCTATAAGACTCCCCTGTGGCCCACTTGGCGTTGGGGCAGTGCAAGCCACTAGCCTAGCTAAGCCGGCGTAATAACTAGCCGTGCGGCAGCCTTAGGCAGTCGCACTACCAATTATAATAATATGGCTCTCGCTCTGCAAGATAGATTGAATATTATCACCTTTTCAACTCTCTTATGAACTGCCACTTTTATGCCTTGTGATCCTGCTATGCCTTTTAATATATCTTTAGCGTACTTTTAACATATTTATAAATAATAGTGTTACTAGGTATGCCCTAACTAGCTTATAAAGATAGTATTAGTATAGGGGCGCTGTAGTAGGTATATACTATAGCGTACGTAGCGGAAGACTTACAGATATAACAGTGTAGTGCTAAGGGAAGTGAAAGCACTACTGTAAAGTAGTAGCTGTAAGTTACGGAAGGCACTATAATAAGGCTTAGTTTGGTAGAGATTGGTAACGTGCTAAAGGCTTAATTCTGCTTACTTACTTACTTAAAGAGAGATTATCTACAGTAAAAGAAAAGAGCTTAGATATAAGTGTTAGTTAGCTTCTAAAGCTTTCTGTGGAGTAGAGAGTAACTAACTAAGATAAGAGAGTGGGGAGTCTTCTAATTAGTTCTATAGGGTGTAGCCCTTAACTTGGATCCGTGGATCTAGAGAGTTCTGTGGATCTAAGTAAACAAACTTCCAAACTAGGTACCCTGCAGTCTGTGCGTACCCTACAGTGCACCCTAACCCTAGGGTTAGAGTTAGGGTTAGGGTCCACAACCACAACTATAATTATAACCACTGTAATTATAAGGCACTAGTAGTTATAAATTAATAAAACTTAATACTATAATTAATAACCATAATAAAGAAATAAGTAACGTACTAAAGAAAGTATTTAAGGAAATACAATAGATAGTAGTTAAGTTTAAAATAATAAGAGCTACAGGTATTACAGTATACCCTTTTAACAAAAGAATTAAGCTTACCTAGCTTACTAAGTACGATAATAATAAAAGAGACCTACTTAGATAAGTCTTTAATATTAAAGCCTATATTAAGTTTTATACAGACGACTTTATAAAACCTACTAACTAAGTCCTATTTACAGAAAGCTTTTTCGTCAGATTACCGAAAAAATAATTCGAGGTTATATTTACAAACTACCTTACCTACGCAGAAACTGAACGTTACAAATTAACCTAACGTATCTTCCATATCGGAGAATTAGAAGTCCTTAAGGACGAACTAAAGAAAATCTTCGGAAAACCAGACAAGGTCCAGGCGGCTGAGGAACGAATTAAAAAACTATAATAAACGACGTTAGCTATAGCCTACGTTTTAACCCTATAATAAGAATCTTTTAGAATTAACTAAAGCGATGATACTTTAAAAAATAAATTCTACTAAGGACTTAAAGAAAAAGTTAAAGATAAATTAATTAAGGTAGACCGATATATTATAAAGTTGGATAATTATATAAAAGAAGCCATTACTATTAATAATTGACTTTATAAAAGAATATAAAAAAAAGAAGACGGTATTCATAGTCTGCGAAAACCCTAGTTTAAAATAATAAAAAGAAACGATAATATTTTAATACCTTGGATAATAGTTACTTAGGACCTATAGATATCGGAATAATATTTCGTATAAATGGTAAAAGAAGGTAAAACGAAAAACCTAAAGCCGATAAATTAAAGGTTAAGTACTATAACTACGATAAACTCGGCTATTTTACCCGAGAATACCGTAGCCCTAAAAGGGAATAGGAACCAGTTCCCGAACAGAAAAAGGTTCGGTTCGTAACAGTAAACGATAAGTACGTCCGAATAACTAACTTAGAGGATTGGTACGACGACCCCGCCGGCCCGGAATAAGAAGACCTAGACTCGGACCTTAAAGAATATTCGAAAGACAACCTTATCGAGAAATTAATCAAGCGATTACGAAACCGATAGGATAGTCCAAACCTTGAAGAAAATAAAAATAACTTACAGGTTAAGTACAACAGCCTAATAAATAACTCCCTAAATTAAATAATTATATAAATAATAATAAAAGCGGTAGACGGAATCGCCGATATAATAACAGGATTTACTAAACGGATATAAGAATAATAGGCGGTAATAGAAATAAACGACTCGAACTGAAAGGAGATTAAAGATCCTACTAATCCGGAAGGCTCGACTTATATAGGAAGCTGTCGGACGGACGACGCCGGCCAACTTAAATTGAAAGATCGAATATCAGGAGAAAGGTATTATTACGACTAATACTTACAATTCCTTAAGATACTGAAAGAGAAGCGACCTTATAACTAACAGGAATATAAGAACGTATAATAGCTCGATAAGAAGGGGAATTCTACGGAGATAATATCCTAGGAAACCCAAACCCTAACTATAAAGGAAATACTGAAAAGCTATAATAGATTAAATTATATAAGCGATAACCGATATATTAATTTATAGCTACTAGTATGCTGTATTATAGTGGCCGGAGGCCACTACCACTGCAGTGCAGTGTAGTCGTGGTTGTGGTTGTGAAGCCTAACCCTATCCCTATCCCTAGGGTCAGGGTACACTGCAGGGTACGGTTCCACACTGCAGGGTACGCACAGACTGCAGGGTACCCAGTTTGGAAGTTTGTTTACTTAGATCCATAGAACTCTCTAGATCCACAGATCCAAGTCAGGGGCTACGCCCCATAGAACCAACTAGAAGACTCCCCACTCTTCTATCTTAGTTAGTCACTCTCTACTCCACAGAAGGCTCTAGAACCCAACCAGCGCCTATATCTAGGTTCTTCTCTTCTCCTGTAGATAGTCAAAACAAGCAAGCAGAATCAAGCCTTTAGCACGTTACCAACCTCTACCAAACTAAGCCTTGTTACAGTGCTTTCCGTGGCCTGTAGCCACTGTTGTCAGTACTACTACCAGTGGTGCTTTCGCTTCCCTCAGCACTACTGCTGTTGTATCCGCAAGTCTTCCGCTGCGCACGCTACAGCGCACAACCCGCTGTAGCAACCCTATACTAGTACTATCGTTATAGGCTAGTTAGGGCACACCCAGCAACACCTTATTTTCTTAATACCTAGGTATCCTCCTAACGCTACTTCGTAGAGTTCCTTAATAATTACGTTTTACTAGTCTGGTAAGATAAAGGCTTTTCCGTCATACTATAGGAAGTCGTCTTTATCCGGATTATTTATAACTCCGCTTTCTTCCTAATTATCCTCCGGGTTGAGCTAGTGTTTTTTTAGTTAGTACTGAAATCTATCTTACTATACGTAATACGTTCTCGTGTAGTCTTCCTAAATTTATAGCGGGTATTCCAGGGTATCGCCTATTTTGACGAATAGGGATATCGACGTAAAGTTTTCGTTACCTCTATAGTCTAGTCTTCTACTAAGTATATCGGCTCTGGCGTTATCTTTTCCTTTAATATAGTAAATTTTAAAATTAAAAGGTCCTAGAAGCTCCGCCTATCGTATTTATCTAGGGGATAATTCCTTTATCGTAAAGTACTTAAAGTTGTACTTGGATACCTGGCTGTGAAACGATGTTATTGAGCTCTCAGACGTAACCAACTGGCAAGAAGCCTGTCAGATCTGGCCAGAAGAAACCGCTTTTCGAATGCAAAATTTCTCAAACCCCATTCCTCTTCCGCCGCTGCTGCTTCCCCACAAATCGGTAGCGCATCGGTAGCGTAGTAAATCCGGCCCGAAACGGAGAAACACAGCCCTCAATCCACCAAGGACCATGCAGGTGGATGCAGGCCGAAGGTCAACAACTTCATGTGGGTCGGAGATTCCGGAGAGGCACCATCTACCTTGGAGGGAATAGAAGGCAGGGTGGCTCACGCTCGCCGATGCCGCCCTTCCATCTTACCACTACAGCGCGCCCCGATCCGTGTTGAACGCATGAACCGCTCCTCAAGTGCCCCCTCCCTCCATCTTTTCCCATTTCTCCCTCTCCTTTTCCCCACCCATACTGACTTCTCTCGTCCAGAGGCACCGGTGAACACACCCAAAACGCCGCCCACGAAATCCAATGGATTCCCTTCCTCACCTGTAACGAAACCTCCGCCCCCCCTCGAATTCCACTAATTACGGTATCGAAACCGAACAAAACCATATTGTCCCCAATATCTCCGACCCTTCTTCCAGCTCCTCGAGTATTATATGGATATCTATCCACTTTGACGCGCCCCTCTCCTGCCCCATGGGAAAATATGGTGGTGGCCAGTCTTGTGTTCCGCATTCTTTACCAATTTCACGAAAACCATGAGAAACCGAAAAAGGAGCGACCTTGCTGCCGCTGAGGTTTGGCCTGCTCAAAGAGCCTCTCCAATCTGCCCGCCTTCTCCGACCCGACTATCTCCTGAAAGATCTCGACGATGGTCGGCGGCTGCTCCCTCTGGGTCCTTTGAGCACTGGCGCCGCTGTATCCAGCGGCTCTTTCGTCGCTGAAATCGCAGTCGGGCCTCGCTCCGGCCTGAATCATCATCGTGCACACCTTGTACCAGACGTCTCGGGTCGGCGACGCTTGCGATTCGACTTCGCCCCTGCGGCTGGACTCGTAACAGGACAGGAGAAACAGCGCCCAGACCGTCTTGTCCTCGTTGAGATAGACTTTCTGATTTGGTCTCAGACCTTTCTTCAGGAGCATCTCAACCATGTCGACATCGATGGCTGCGTCGTCTCGCCGGGAGTGGTACGGCATCACGACGGGCGTGACCCGTCTTGGACGGAGCGCGTAGTCTAGCAGTGGCCGGCCGGGTTTGTGGAGGCTTTTCGGATCGGCATCGAGTTTGGCGCGGACGTATTTCGTCAGTCTTGCTTGCACCGCTAGGGCGAGGAAGTTGCAGCTACCCCCCTCACGATACTCGTCATAGCCGCGCGGCCGGGGCGGGTCGCGGAGGTGCGTCCAGTGGTTCCGCATACCGGACTGGCTGGCGTGGTAACGGTTGACCTTGTCGACTTCGTCCAGCGCGTCGACTAGGGTGAAGTCCGGCGACGGGTTCCTCCTCTCGGCCTCGTATGCGTAATAGAGGAGTTCATCGAGGATCTTGAAGAGCCGGGTAATGGAAGATTGGTCTCGAATATTAAGTTTGGGGATACCCTTGAGGAGAAACAGCATCGCGTGGCAGAGGTAGACGAGCGGGTCAAATCTGGAGACGATTTCGCTGCGCAAGCTCGGGTAGTAGCAATCGCGAAGGAAATCTCGCACGGTTCGGTGCAGGAAGTCAACCGGGTGCTCGAGGAAGGTGGGGTGCGAGCCCTGGTCCACGATCAGGAGGTCGCTGCATCTGTTCTGCAGTCGGTCGGCGCCGACGTCGTCGCCTCGCTTGACAGCTTCGACGTCCAGGGGTAGTATCGGCGCTGTGATTGCATAGGTCGGGTCCTGCCTCCATCGCCCGAGGAGAGAGAAGATGAAGAGTGGTAACGGCTGGACTTCTTCGATGGTGATGAGGAATATCTGCGCCATCTCCTCCCGATACGGCGGTTCGACTCGATCGATGATAAACCGGAAGTAGTCTTCCAGCTCCTTTGGGAATCGCTCGACGATTCTCCTCAGGGTTTCGGTCCCCTCGTTCCGGTTTACCGCCCGTACCAGATCACGCGTCACGAGGAATACCCAGAGCCAAACCCCCTTGGCATCGTCGACGATCTGGGATATAATCGCCCGGCACTGGTGAGACTTACCCAGCCGTCGGAACTTGTCGTTCGCTCGAACCGCTTCCCAGACGTACGTCTCCATGTCGCGCATCGTAAAGTCGCTAATAATCAGCTTGGTGCGCTCGTGCTCGAACCTCTCGTCTAGGACCAGCCTCGGCCTGCTGGACACGCACAGTTTTATGCTGAGGGTCTCCGAGAAGAAGTTCAGTATGCTGGCGAGGTCCTCCTCGCTCCCGTGGTACTCGTCGAGACCATCGATAAAGAAGCAGAATCTAGCCGCTTCTGTGTCCCCCAAGCTGACGACCCGTTGCAGCATGGCCTTGAGCGCCTCGAGGGTCCATTCGTCATCATCTATTTGCCCCTCTTCTGGGCACACGGTAGGGACAATCTCGGGCGTCGCTCTCAGGATCTGGAACAAGAGCGTCCGGAGAAGACCCGTCTGGGACTTTTGCAAGAGGAAGCCTTGGTTCCAAAAGTAGAAGCTGGAAAAGTAGAGCCTCTTACCGCTGCTGCTAGCCCATTCCTCCAGCGCAGCCTTGGTGCGGGGGTCATCTGATACGAATTTCATTAGGGTCGACTTGCCGCTTCCGGCCTACGAGGAGTTAGCAACAGCCAGACGCATTATCAGCAGTACGTTTGCAGAGCGTTGGTAACGGCATGCGCAATACATACCTTTCCGGTAATCCAATATATACCGCTCCCCGATCTGAGCCAGTCGACGAAACCTGTCTTGGCGTCGTGGAATAGCCAGTTGTTCGTGTGTTGGCTGGCGTTTGGAACCATGTCCCAGCGTCTCCGGATGCCGGCGAAGGTGAGACTTTCAACGACTTTTGAGACGCGCAGGCGGGTCCGGTATTCCTTTATAAATGCGTCCAAACGATCCTTCAAGATCTGGGGCTGCCCGCTGCTGGAATCTTCGTCCTCTCCCGCTGAGGCCAACTCTAGGATTCTGTCCTGGGCAACCTCTAGGGGGGTGCTGTAGGTGATTGCCAGGTCCAACTGCATTGCTCTCAAAGACCACAGCTCGAACATGACGGCGGAATATTGCTCTCTGAGGATAAGGGGGTTAGAGAGTATCAAAGATAAGGTAGGCAGTAAGAGCAGGAGGAGGAAGGTTGTACGTATCAAGACTCAATTACCGATGAAGGGTTCCCGTTAGGTAGCCCCTCAGCGAGCGTTCCAGGTCTTTCAAGCGCTCCTGAAGGGAGTCCACATGCTTCTTTTTCCGGGCCGTGCGGAGGGCGACTCGGGTGATTTCAATCGCCCTCGGCAGTGCCGTATCATCACGGATTTTGAGAGTCTCGAGCAGATTGCCTAGTTCCTCGGCCAACTTGTCGCATTGAGACGCCACACGCAGAATCTTGGTCTCGTCTTCGGAAAGCCTCGTCCTCAACGACGTCGACTTTTGAATGGCATTGCTCAGCGATCGGATATCCTCGAGCATGCAGCTCAGCTCCTGCGTGTCGGGAGCCATATTGGCTGGGGAATCATGGATAGACTTGGTTAGCGAAATGACTTTTGTGCCGAAGTCGACGAAGGTCAGGATGCTTGCGGCAAGCCCGATGATGGCGAACGGATCGGCCATGATGGCAAGCCGGCTGATGGAATGAACGACGGTAACGTTGAAGATTTGATCCGACCGATGATGGGAGGGTGCCAGGTACCTAGGTGGGAGGGCGTTGGGTGCCTAGATGGGTGGACCTTGATACCCCGCCTCAGCTGGTTTTCTATTGGGTTTCGATTTGGTTCTAAACGCCTGACGTGGCTGACTGTCGGCGTTCCGACGACCAATGATGGGCTTCGACCCGATGGCGCCCCAGCGTCTATATGACCCAAGCCCCCGCACGAAACGTTTAGTCCATGGTCCTGAGAAACTCTGCGCAGAGCGCCACTTCGGCATTCTCTGATCGCTCCCCCGCAGCATGGAGCCGAAAGCTCAAGGACTCAAAAAAAAAATGGATATCCGCTGGCAGGTAAGTACACGCACCTCCGACGCCAAACCGAAAATTTAACGTTTGATGGAATTTTGAGCTAACAATTATGGTCAGCTTCCTGGCACGAGTCGCCTTTCCTTGACCCAGTCAAGGTCGATAAGGTCGTCGCAGGTCGAGTCACTTATGGCCGGTGGCCTACCTGCAGATAATAATACCGCGAATCTGAACGTCGAAGCAAATGAAACGACTAGCAACATAGTCGGCTACAACCAAAAGGCGTCAACTCCTCTGCGACATCACGACAATTCATTTATACGCTATACCACGAGGCTGGCTATCACCGTGGGTAATGCAATAATGAATACTCTCGCGGCACGGCGTGGTGGTAGACTATATGATCCCCGACTCTCGTGAGATAGAGAGACCTGAGACCCTACGTAGTAAAATTTAAATGAACGTCTCACTCTCCTGCGTGCCACCACATGTGACAAGGGATAGCCATTAGTGGCTGGCTGTGGCTTGGAACGAACTGTGGCCCTGTGTGCACTGAAAGTAATCCAAGCCCCCTGAACCCCTTTCCTCCCCCTGAACTCTACGACTCTCCATCCCTATACCTAGCCATCAACAACCTAGCTTCCAGCGTCTCTGCCAACGCAAGCTTCCCTGAAACAACCCCTTGATCTCTTGAAAGCACACTTTCGTCTGCCAGTGCAAGCTAGGGTTACTCCCGCTATACGTCGTCCTCGGCCCAAGCGGGAATCCATACCATAGTGGGAAATGCTGTAAGTTAACAAGCCTTGCTGAGCTTATACAAGCCTAACGAACGCTATAGATAGGGGCAAGGTTTAGCAGTTCAACGGTGATTGTTAGATCAATGGTGATCGTTACTTTTTAGCAAATCAGATCGCTAGAATTTGCTTCCAGCGGCACCCTTCTGAACAGAAAGAGGCCGTGGCAATTGGAGGAAAGGAAGGCGTGGCCTTGGTCGTGGAGTTGAAGATGGAAGGTAGCAGGTCTTTAGTAGTTAAAGGCTTTTGTCGATTCCAAACTGCCACCTTGGAACTCTCCATCTTTTACACACCCCAAATTCCAACTACCACTACTATATAATTCGCCCTCGTATATGGGCAAGTCTGTTGGGTTTACTAACCCTAACCCTGATAAGTGGAAGCTACGCAGTTGCCTTGCAGCCACGCAGTTGCCTTACAGCCACACAGTTGCCTTGCAGCCACGCAGTTGCAGCCACGCAGTGCCTGCAGCCACGCAACTGCCGGCCGGCACGCAGTTGCCAGGCCGGCACGGCGATTCCCGCACGCGATCGGCACTATTGGCTCAGCCAAGCCGCAAAGGGAATTGTTGCGCGTCGCTCTTCACAAGACTCCCCTGTGGCCAACTTGGCGTTAGGGCAGTGCACGCCACTAGCCCAGCTAAGCCGGCGCAATAACTGGCCGTGCGGCAGCCTCAGGCAGTCGCACCACCAACTATAATAACACGGCTCCCGCTCTGTAAGATAAATCCAATATCATTACCTTTTCAACTCTCTTGCTATCTGCTACCTCCATGCCTTGTGATCCTGCTATGCCTTTTAACAATATCCTCTCTAACGTTCTGATAATTAGCGAGGTTATTCCCGTACCTTAGCGTAATATATAATCTAAGCTATAATACCAAACTTAATTTTTTCCCAAGCGTACCTCTGAAATAATATTTATATAGAATCTCTCTATTATAACGACGTTTATTAAAGTAAGATCTTTTGTATTCAGGCCGTTAACTTCAGTTAGGACGTTCTTTAAGGTTCGTCTACCTCGACCAAGTATTAGAAAGGACTCCGAGCCCGCCTAGACATAGTTGTCGAAGTAAGACAGCGTTCTAACAAAGGTACCGTTATCTAAAAGATCCGTACTATTAATAAGATAAGTAATACTGTAGTTATTAAGTAGTATACTAATAGATAAAAGGTAGCGATCTAGGTTATACGTCGCATATATACTAAAGTTTTCGTTAAGAAGGCGCGGGTTAATAATAATTACGTTAATAAAGTTAGGGAATTATCCCTTTTCGGAAAGCTTATCTTCCTGTTCCGAAACTTTATCTAACTATATAGAATTTTTCTCTTTAAACGCTTTACGTAATATAGCGTATTCTGACTTATTATATACCTTACGGATAGCTAGAATATCCTTACTTTTAGGCTTCCGGTCTACGTATTCCTCGTTAACCGGCTTTTTAAGGATAGCCTAGTATAGCTAGTTATATATCTTAGGAACTTATTTATACTTAAGTCTCCGGATTATATTATAAGAGTATTTCGACTATTTACCCTTGGAGTTTCCGCTAGAATCTTATTTACCTTTACCTTTACCTTTACCTTTATTATTATCCTTATCCTCCGAGCTAATTACTATATTCGTATCGAATATTCCTACTATTTATTTAACGTAATTAATTCATTCTCCGCTAATCCGATTATTAAAGCTCTAATAAAGCTTATCGAACGTTATTATAAAACGGCCTACTTATTTAACGTCGTTATATACGTTAGCGGTATATATCGCTTATATAAAATATATCTTCTTACCGATTATATTAATTACGTTAAGTACTACTTATAGGTCGGTAATAATATTAATTTTATATTCTTATACTTTTTAAAGAACTGAAGACTATTAGTTAATCTACTTTTCAGAAGAAATATTACTCTTTTCGCCCTACTTAAGTACTTAAATATAACGTTCTTCTACTATATTAATAACTACGGGATTTATAATCTAAAACCTATTACATAGGTTTCTAATAATAGTCTACTAATCGTATCTTCCTTTAAGACTAGCTTTATACTTAGTTAAAAGTAATACTTCGCCATCGACAATCTCGTCGATTTATTTATGGATAGCGATATACGAATTCTTACGAAACTCCCAGCCAGATAAGATAATAATATAGTTAGTTTTCTTTATAGCTAGGTAGTCCTTAATATCTTCGAATATTATAGTCTATACCTAAGGTTCCGTACTACGTTATAAACTTATACTAATCTTTTACTTATTCTAATCTTTTTTGTACTTTTACTTAAATTTAACGTTTTATTTAGCCAGCGCTATATTATAGGCGGGACTAGCTATTTTAAAGAATTATCCGCGTTTAAAATATCCGGGTTAATTAGTTTCTAGATACGGGAGGATTTAACGTTAAACGTAAAAGCGTTATACTAATCGGGCTAATCTTTAGGAACCTCAAGCGTAGTTTTAGTACTAAAGCGATTTATTATTGCGATCTAAGTGGTAAAGAGAGATATATTAAGAATAATAGAATCCGGTTCCTAACAAAAGAGTTATATAATAATAAAGGAGTTATCGTAAAGAGGTATAGAGATATATAAAGAGATCGAATACTTTTTTAAATACGGAATACTATAGTTACGTAGTTTAAAGCCGCGCTGGGTTTAAAACTTTCGTATAGAAAGAGCTTCGGAAGTAGTATATTTAGAAGAGATAAAATACTTTAATTATTTCTAGTAAAGTAAGCCGGGGAGCCCGTACTATATACTCTATATTACTTCCCCGATTTTATAAAGAACCCCGTTACCTTGGTATATATAGTAACTTATATCCTATATTGTTACCGAGGGCTGTATTAATTCTTACGTTACTATATACGAATCCTAATCCTGTGTATTTACTACCCTATAGCCGTATATCTATATAAGGGCTGGTCTTGTATATTATATCCGAGGCGGATATATAGCAATTTACCGCTGCCCGTAATCCTTTATAACTACACTGTACCTCTACTACTGCGCTGTACCGGTAGTGCTGTGCTGCCAATCCAACTACTGCCGCAAAACACTACAATATTGTCAGGGCTATTGTCGTAGTCGAGGTGAGAGAGTACGGGTGCCAGCAGAGCGTACACGGTGGGCAGGCGAAGGTTAGGGGTCAGGAAGTGATTGCATTGAACTCTGGCCCTCTCCAGATCCTCATGGCTCTGTCAGACTTCTTAAGGCTCGCCCGCTCGATCCGGGCGCCTGCGCTACGCACCCTCGCTGACGTACATTAATAAGGTCTATCCTATCAGAGCTCCTCCGGGTCTTCCGAGCGTAGGGGCGGCGGCTACGCGCTGACCAAGCCGCGCCCACGACTGTCAGCACCGCCAGCACCGTCTAATGCTCCCTGCGCCGCTGATGCTCCTCACACCGCCGATGTGGTCATGACAAATATTTACGTTTATAATCTTCTAAATACCTTCTTTAAGCTTTTTATAAAACACCTTATTTAAGATAGTAAATATACCGTTTAGACTTTACGTAACCTTTATTCCCTTATTATTAATAACCTATAGCGTACTACTTTATAGTTTAACTTACTTTAAATATAGGTTATAATACGTTACTTACGTCTTTAAGAATAAACGTTAAGTTTAGTTGTTAATTTATAGCTACTAGTACGCTGTATTATAGTGGCTGGAGGCCACTACTACTACAGTGCAGTGTAGTTGTGGTTGTGGTTGTGGACCCTAACCCTATCCCTATCCCTAAGGTCAGGGTACACTGCAGGGTACAGTTCCACACTGCAGGGTACGCACAGACTGCAGGGTACCCAGTTTGGAAGTTTGTTTACTTGGATCCAGGTCAGGGGCTACGCCCCACAGAACTAACTAGAAGACTCTTCACTCTCCTATCTTAGTTAGTCACTCTCTACTCTACAGAAGGCTTTAGAAGCTAACCAGCGCCTATATCTAAGCTCTTCTCTTCTATTATAGATAGTCTCTAAGCAAGCAAGTAAGTAGAATCAAGCCTTTAGCACGTTACCAACCTCTACCAAACTAAGCCTTATTACAGTGCCTTCTGTAGCCTGTAGCCACTGTTATCAATACTACTACCAGTAGTGCTTTCGCTTCCATCAGCACTACTGCTGTTATATCCGCAAGTCTTCCGCTACGCACACTACAGCGCACAGCCCGCTATAGCAACCCTATACTAATACTATCTTTATAAGCTAATTAGGGCACAGCTAGCAACATTAGTAAACTAACCCGATATATCGACCTTAAAGGTATAAGGAAAGTAGCCCGTCCCCGAAACTTATAAGAAGGATGTTATAACCTGTACCTAAGGTAAGTTAGACTGTAAGGTAGTACGCCGTGGGGTTGTTAACAGTAAGGAAATAAAGGTTGTGTTAATTTATAACTACTAGTACGTTATAGTTGCCGAAGGCCACTATTACTGCAGTGTATAACCACTGTAGTTGTTATTATAGTAGTTGTGGTTGTAGGAGGATTCTAGACTGTTCCATCACCTCCTGGACCCACTTTAGGGGTTTGTTTACTTGGATCCACAGAACTCTCTAGATCCACAGATCCAAATCAGGGGCTGCGCCCCACAGAACCAACTAGAAGACTCCCCACTCTCCTATCTTAGTTAGTTACTCTCTACTCCACAGAAGGCTCTAAAAGCTAACTAACGCCTATATTTAGGCTTTTCTCTTCTACTGTAGATAGTCTCTCTTTAAGTAAGCAAGCAGAATCCAAGCAGTTGATATCTTACTAAGCTTTATCTCCATAAGCCTTATTACAGCACTTCTATATAACTGCAATACTCTCGCTTCCCTTAGCACTACGCTGTTATATCTGTAAATCTTCCGCTACGCACGCTGCAGTGCATACCTACTGCAGCAACCCTATATTAGTACTATCTTTATAGGCTAGTTAGGGCATACCCAGTAACAGGTTGCATAAAGTCCAGACAATATATTTACTGTCTTAAAACAGGGTATTTTATAAAGAGCTTAAAAGGAGGTATTTATAAGATTATAAATGTAAATATAATATTATTTACGTAAGGAATAAGAACAGTTCCTTACTCGAGAGGTACAAGTCTACTTATCTATATAGTAAACTATCTAGTACTATAAAAGCTATATATCTAGTCCCAAACTTAAGTCGGGATTAGTATCCCGAGCTGGCTCCGGGACTAGTATCCCAGCCTTAAGCCGGGACCTTGTTAAAATGCATAGCAGGATCACAAGGCATTAGCAGCAGTTGGTAAGAAAAGTTAGTTGCAAAGTACTTAATTATCTTCAAACTGATGGGCAGAAGCCGTGGTTATTATAGTTATGGCCATTAGCATATCGAAGACTACAGACCTCCGTCGCCAAAGCGCTAATATTCTTAGCTCTGTTATCTGCGAGATTAATAGTGGGCTAGAGGCCTATAAGGCTTGTGCAGGCCTGTAGGGCCTGCGGAATTCGCCGTGCCGGCCCGGGCGATTCCGAGTGCCCTAGCAGTCTAGCCGCCTTTAGGGTTAGGGTAAACCTAACAATCTACCTATCTATATAGTAAACTACCTAGTGCTGTAAAAGCAGTGTGCCTAGTCCCGAGCCTGGTTCGGGACCATTCTGACTGGCTGTAGGGTATCTACCCCGTAGTCTGTAATAATTAGCTCGCCGTGGCTACCTCAAGCTGCCACAGCCCAATGTCGTGACCTAGGTTATAACAGCAAGGTCCAGATAGTACGTTTACTATCTTAAACAGGGTATTCTACAAAGAGCTTAAAGAAGGTACTTATAAGATTATAGACGTAAAAATAATATTACTTACGTAAGGAACAGGAATGGTTCCTTACTCAAGGCATCTAATATAGCTACCTATATTGTGCTGTAAGAGCTGTCGCGCCAAGACCTTCTCCAGATACCAAGACCGCGTACTTTATCTGCTCTATAACAGAGCATACAAAGTATACGGAGTGCCCTTCTATTAGCTGCACCTACTCCATAGGTCTGGTCTCTTCCTATTAGCCTGCCGATCTGCTGCCAGCGGCAGTCAGGACCCAATGTCGTAACCTGGGTTATGACAGTTGCGAATCCGAGCCCGACACGATATAAACTTAAATATTCCTAAAAGCTATCTATATATGGTGTTTTACGGCAGCAGTTGGATTAGCAGCATAGTACTGCCAGTGTAGCGCAGCAGTGGAGGTACAGCGTAGTTATAGAGGATTACGGGCAGCAGTAAATTACTACATATCCACCTCAGATATAATATATAGGACCGGCCCTTATATAGATATACAGCTATAAGGTAGTAAATATACAGGATTGGGATTCGTATATAGTAAAGTAAGAATTAATACAGCCCTTAGTAATAATATAAGATATAAGTTCCTGTATATACCAAAGTAGCGGGGTTCCTTATAGAATCGGGGAAGTAGTATAAAGTATATAGTACGGCCTCCCCAGCTTACTTTACTGGGAATGATTAAAGTATTTTATCTCTTCTAAATATACTACTTCTAAAGCTTTTTCTATACGAAAGTTATAAGCTCAGCACAGCTTTAAACTATATAACTACAGCTTTCCGTATTTAAAAGAGTATTCGATATCTTTATATATCTCTATACCTTTCTACAACAACTCCTTTACTATTATACAACCCCTTTGTTAAGAACCAGATTCTATTATTCTTAATATATCTCTCTCTACCGCTAAGATCTTTATAGTAGATCGCTTCAGTACTAAAACTACGCTTAAGGTCCTTAAGGATTAGCCCGACTAATATAATACTTTTACGTTTAACGCTAAGTCCTTCCGTATCTAGGAACTAATTAACCTAAACGTTTTAAACGCGGATAATCATCTAAAGTAGCTAGTCCCGTTTACTATCGATATAGCGCTAGCTAAACGGAATATTAAACTTAAATAAAAGTACAAGAAAGATTAAAATAAATAAAAGGCTAATATAAGCTTATAATATAGTACGGAACCTTAAGTATAGACTATAATATTCAAAGATATTAAAGACCGCCTAGCTATAGAGAAAACAGACTATTCTATTACCTTATTTAGCTAGAAGTTTCATAAGAATTCGTATATCGCTATCTATAAATAGATTAACAAGACCGTTAACGGCGAAATACTACTTTCAGCCAAATATAAAGCTAGTTTCGAAGGAAGATACGATAAGTAAATTATTATTAAAAACCTACGTGTTGCTAAGTATGCCCTAACTAGCCTATAAAGATAATACTAATATAAGGGTACTGCAGTGGGCATGCACTGCAACGTGCGTAACGGAAGACTTGCGTATACAACAGCGTAGTGCTAAGGGAAGCGAGAGTATTATAGTTATACAGAAGTGCTATAATAAGGCTTATGGAGATAGAGCTTAGTAAGATATCAACTGCTTGGATTCTGCTTGCTTACTTAAAGAGAGACTATCTACAGTAGAAGAGAAGAGCCTAGATATAGGCGTTAGTTAGCTTCTAGAGCCTTCTGTAGAGTAAAGAGTAAATAACTAAAATAGGAGAGTGGGGAGCCTTCTAGTTAGTTCTGTGGGGCGTAGCCCCTGGCTTGGATCTGTGGATCTAGAGAGTTCTGTGGATCCAAGTAAACAAACTTCCAAACTGGGTACCCTGCAGTCTATATATACCCTGCAGTGCACCCTGACCCTAGGGTTAGGGTCTATAACCATAACCATAACCACTGTGATTATAGGGCACTAGTAGCTATAAATTAACAGTTTTGTTGGGATGGGGGGTCTTATATCTGGGACCTCCCATCTTGGCACCTTTTTGCGGAGGTGGCCCAAAATCGGTCCCTATGTCGCGTAAACTTCCCAATTTTCATAGTAGGGTGAGTAATGGTAAGCTGAAGCTGAGCTAAAGGTGAAGCGAGCCTGATTTTAGGCTAACCATTTTTAGGTGGGGCCCACTTATTTTCCGTGGCAGACTACTTATATAGTCTTATCCGATAATTTTTTCTGTCCGAATCTGTATTAGTCGCAAATCCTAAGCTGGGGGTAAGCTGCACTGAGGGCTGCTTAAGCTGAAATTTACCCTAGTTATATTTACCGTGACTATAAATAGGGTAGTGTGTTATAAGGAAACCTATACTTAATTTTAGGATACTAGCGCCCCTGTACGTAACGGTAGCTTTCCCTCGCTACGTAACTACCGTTTTCTCTTCCCTACCTGAGAAATTACCGTTATTATTACAGGTTAATTAAAACTTCAAACTTTATACGCTTTATTAAACTATGTGGTACAGGTACTGCCTTATAAAGGTAAAGCAAACTAGGAAAGTGTTATAAGCTAGGAATGGAGTGGAGCTAGGGTGATCCCATACGCTGCCGCCGCACAGCCTCAGAGGCCCCTTTTCAGTCTCCCCTAGCTAAAGTTTCCTCTTAATGTAAAGCTGTTAGAAAGGACGTATAGTAGTACTGGTAGAGGTCCGCCGGCGTGGTCTACTAGCTGCACAACAGCAGCTCACTGAATCTGTAGAAAAACATCGCTGGCCTAACTGTCACACGGGAAACTACGTAAGCCACTAGCAACTACTGTAAGCATCAAGCGTCGTTACAAACATTAGTGGGCTGCTAGTTATATATGTATTTTAGCTTGCCACAACAGTAATCGTCGCTTCAGGTTACTTTATTTAGCCGCTATAGCCCTGATACTTCCGAAGGAGGGGCTAGTTTGTTGAGGTAAACGATAGAGCTCCAACCTCTTAAATTTCTCCAAGAGCGTACTTCTCCTACCAGCGAACATGCTGCCTTGGCGCCCGGACGAGTTTACACCTAGCACGACGCAGCGTCTCCGCCAGCACATCGACCCGACCATCTGACTGGTTAGCACCGTGGCCTCCTGTAATACCCACGTTCTGGTAAACCACGGCCGGTTCATCAGGCTTCCTTCTCGTGAGTGTTTTCGATCGTCTTGTCGTCCAACTTTTGCTCGCAAATGAGAAGTCCAGAGCTGGGTTGCAGATCGAATAACGGACTCGATTAGCTCCTTGAAAAGGGACTTGTAGAGTCCAAGCCATACGCCAACCCGGCTGACGTGTTCGTAGATGGCCGTCATGCGCTGCACTGTGATACGTTTAGAGGTAACTGAAAGAAAGGGGTGCATCCCTTTTTTAGTACGAATATCATTATCGACGCTACTGATTTATAAGCCTCTTTCCCTCGACCGCGGCCGCCTGTGGTGGATACCCATTGGCTGGATGTTTCCTTGGCGGCGGCCGACGAAGGGGCGCGCGCTCAGGGGCAGAATTTCTTCCCTCCTTCACCCTTCCAGCCTTTGGTCCTTACCCCTGAAATTCCACCTCCGGCAGTTTCAGACATACAGAACAGGCGGCTTAGCCTACTAAGGAGCCATGTAAGTCGTACTTTGGGAATATTACTGGTTGAAGTGAATTTGCTGGCTTCCGATTGAGGATTGACCTGCCTAACTTGCCTGATGGGTTGAGACGATGTCATTGGTAGGTCGACTTGCAATGTTTACGTACGTACACTGGGTGGGCGAGTGAGTTTGTCTTTGGTGAAGAGTTGCGGAGGAAAAGGGTGGGATAAAGGAATATCTGGTGATCTGTCGTCAAGAGTACGGCGAGTTTCTCAGAGGAAGACGGCGGCTGATACGGACTGTATTATTTTCCAGCTGTCTATGTAAACGTCATCTCCATACCATTGAACCGAGATCCAAATCACAACCAGACTCCACAAGCACATCTTCCTACCCTTCTTACACAATTTTCACTTACCTCATAGCTTTGCCATCTTGACTTCCCTGTTCCTGGCGGGGATCGTCTTTGCTTCCCCGGCCCCGGCCCGGTTATCAAAGCCGACGTTTCGGGCAAGGCCAACTTCACCAGCGGCAGCCCGACTTCCCTCGACGCCCAATTCATTGATGCGGCCACGGGCGTCATCGGCCAAGCCTCGGTCTACGTGTACCCGGAAGGCGACGTGTCGTTCGACCTACACGACTGGCACCTAGTGCCAAGGCTACGGCATCGTGTGCGTCATCGCCAACTCCAATGGAAACGCTTACACCATGACCAGCAGGAGCACCGTCTGTCCCGACGTCCCCAGTAACCTCACCACTCCCGCGCCTGTCCGAGATGAGGGTCTTCGCGAGTATGTGGCTACCAAACCGGCGAGCAATATCATGATGTTCTGCACCATGTAGCTCGATACCGACATTGAGATCATCAAGCAGACTCTGCTGTATCGGATCGCGGCTCGGATCGGGAGCGCTTTGCGCGCGGTTAACGTGATTGTTATCGGTGCTTAGTATTAGTCACTACCTAAGTCCCGTAGTACCGGCGGCAGATCCCTTTCACATGAAATTCCGCTCGTTGAGAATCTGGTCCCAACCGTGGGTCCGAAGTGATTGTTGACTAAGTTAACCGGTGATCTAGGTGTAGAGTGTGGGCTGACGTAGGTTTCCTGATTGATACGGCTTGTAGTTGACAGCTTGTAAGAAAAGGAGCAGCCATTGGAATCCATGCAGGTACCTGTTGTATTGATGCCGGTAGAGACTGTAGCTAGGAAATGCAACAACAACAAAAGAAAAAAGGGGGCCATCTAGGCCCGCCTATCCACCGCAAACAAGAACCCCCCCCTCCTTTTTTTTTCCTCGTGCGCACTCATCTCGCCCAACCTTCACGTCTACACAACAAACGAATGAATGTGATGTCGTGCTGCCCCCGGCCCCATCCCCTCGCCGACGTTGAGTCCAATAAACGAAAGTCCAGAAGTGAATCCCCCCCCGACGATTGTGAGTAGGTCTACCATGATAAAACGATATTCACCCTCCTATCCACTCGCACCCCTATGCCTCCACGTCATACTCTCAGCATCCAGCTGTACCACCAAAAGCAGCTTGGAAACCCCTATTGACAGCATCTGAGCTACCTGCGGGGAGGGCAAATGATGTCTCGCAATCGCCATTGGCCAGAGGTCCCGCACCCCAGTTCTGAGGCTGGTATCCTGTACCGCGGATGTTATCCAGCAGGGCGCCGCCGCAGCCCGGATGGCCGTCGCCGGGAATTGTCACTATGTAATGCCACAGAGAGTCCTTGATAATCCGGCACGTGCCATCAAAGCGTTTGGCAAGCTGGCCCGGGTCGGCGGCTGTAGTTGGCGAGGCAAAGGTGCTGCTTGCGAGGGTAAAGGCGGTGACAATTGCTGGGTTGAGAAACATGGTGGCTAGTATGCTTGTTCGATTCCTGGATTGGGCTTGTCTGTGCGGCTAGGTTGAAGGCTTGTGATGGTCCCAATGTCTTTGTGCCATACCGTCCTGAACAGAGCTCTCTTTATATAGCTTTTGGCAAGGCGTTTTACGTCAGCTTATTAACCAGTATATTGGGACAGAGTCTCATGCAGTTATCTATATTGGCTAGGCTTCTACGCCGATTAGGAAGCTCCGAATATCATTGCCATAGCATTACAGACCATGCTCATCACAGTTGTACTGCAGAAGCGCATGCGAACCTACGGCGAAGTAGACTGCAACATCTCAAGATCCAATCGAACCGGGGACCATCACTTGGATTGATTACTGTGGGGCCTATTCGCTGTCGATCTGTAGAGGGGGAATCAGATAATGGGTGCCTGGACGGAATGAGCCTTGTTTTAGAAGGTTCATCAATCCTATTATCGTGACCGTGGCTGATCCCGAAACCTGACCAGATTTCAATACCGAGCGGTTAGGCGTTCTTTTACATACTTGGTTGACTTTGTGGTATAGGGGGTATAGATCAACACGGCTTCATCTTGTTACGGAAGTATTTGCGCGTCAAAATTGCGGCACAACTAGATCAGGGTCACTGATAGAGGTCACACAAGCACATCACACCTCGAAAGGGAAGTTGGATTTCTTGGCACGGGAGGTATTTGAACATCCATTGGTACTCAAGTCTACCGCGCAACCTCGAGGCCGTCGTGTGACTTTCCCAAACAATCGCAGTTCTGCGGAGTGCCCATATCGTTCATCAGCCGGCGCAGGATGAAGGCGAGCAAGCTATTCAGCCTCGCTTCTTCGGTACAACTCCAAGGGGGCACTTACAATGGCCAATAAGGAAGCTCTCCATGGGGCGGAGCGGCGCGGTAAAGACTCGACGGGGATCAACCTAACCTGCAGATGACGCTTTCGGTGGGTTGATAGCGACGGTACTGCCGCTCTCGGTAGTCGCTGGGCTTGGCACGCCCGTTATGATTTGGATTGGTGGTGGTGTTAGACAGGCTAAGATAATTCGCAAGGCGCATCCGGCGGATCTTTGCGTCTATAGGACTCACGCGAAGCGTGGGAGCGGATTAGTCGTTTTTCCTCCCCCTCGTGGCCGCGTCAGGTCCGAAATGTGGACGAAGCGAAGGCGTTGGGCCTGGGTCGAGTCCATGGTGCTTTGCTCTTACTTTGTAAGTCAATCTTTTTACGCTGTGCTCCTCCAAAGACGAGCCCTGTATGATCCGTGTCGTTTCTTTGTATCTGCTGGTCTAGTTCTAGTTTAAAGTCCATTTCTACACCACTCGTACTCACGAGCTGACAAGTCTCTCGGAGAGTTCCAATTCTGTGCAGCCCGGGGGCTACATCGGGGATTTGTCATCTCGCCAAGACGTGCATTTCCCGAATCCGGAAATTTCAGCCGTCTATAATCGTTAATACAACCCAGTCCCGTCTGACGCTGGCAGACGGCGAAGGCCCCAGCCTGAGTAAATCCTGAGTAGGGACTGAGCCGAGCCCAAGCTAGGGTGAGCAATACCACGTGCACGAGGTCCGAAAAGGGAAATTTTGTGGGCTCAGATTCGTCTCAGAACATTTAAAATAGCCTTGTGCGACTAGAAACTAAAGCACATGTGAGACGGAGCCAGCAGTACGCCTGGGGATGTGTTCTCATCATTACTGTCGCAGGCCCAACCTTATTTAGCTCGTTTGTTTCGCGACAACACTACGATCCAGTGTTCTACACCCAGCACGGCCGGATTACGATACAATGGAACATCGCTGTGTGAGATGTCGTCGAACATGCAGTGGTTAACCGACAATGCTGTCAGCGTCGTTCTGGCAGCAGTGTGGACGAGCCATGATTGACGAATTCACCTGTGGAACGATGAACTTAGTGCTACCTTGCTGGCTGTCCCTGGAATACCAGTGGTCGAGATGTTTCTCCAAGCTGAGATCGGCACATGTGCATCGTGGCAGTGCACACAACGGCGTCGGTCAGCTATTCCTGAAATAGCTCAGCCCCTTTCCCCGCGTCCCACAGCTTTTGCTTTGGTGTCGGTGAAGGATTCATCAACACCCACGGCTCCTTGCTCAAATCACTTATTCCAAAATATTTCCACATTCCCAGATCAGAATAAAAGACCATGTTTTCATTCACTTAGCGGCATGTCGAGAATCTTCGGTGATGGCTTCGCCAGACACGATACGGGCTGGAAACCCGTCCCGTCTCACCGAGGGACTTACAACATCCTGTCGACTTGTTTCGTCACCTTGGGCCTCTGAACTTGGACAATGATCCATCTTAATATCCCTGAATACCGTGCATCGTGACGGCGACAAGTATGGAGGAAGCTTGGTTGGATGGCCTTGGGTTTCATTGCCCCTGAGCTGGTGGCGTTCACGGCGTTCCAGCAATACATTGCGGCAAGGAGTTTGACGAGACAGATGAGAATGCATTTTCCCATAGACTACAAGAGGAAGCCTGTGAAAAGCCAAGGAGGCTCATAGTGGCCGTGGTCAAGGAGGGAAGAGGTTGATTCAGCATCTAAAGGGGAGGCAGATGTTGAGGAAACCTCTGACCTTGCCACGGCGGCAGTCAACGGGAGAAAGCACCGGTAGACTATTGTCCACAGCTACTACGCCGTGATGGGTGGATTCACCGTTTAGCTGACTGATGGTGAACTTAATTTCCTCCCGATAATGTTAGACGGAACGGGGAGACACATACGGCTCACGCTTTCACCTGAAGCGCTGCTCTACTTGGAAGAATAGCTGCCTAGAATCGTCTCGGACTTGCCGAAGATGCGGATCGAAGACAAAAGCAAAGGCAGTATACTCGCAAAGTCGATTATCTACTTCCAGGGTGCGTTACATCGCTATTGATGGTCGTAGACAAAGCTAACGCCACTCCTAATCACACAGGGGCTCGCGATTAGTCGTCTAAAGCTTAACACCTTTGGGCATGTAATTTGCACCGTGCTGGTCTACTCCCTTTAGTGGAACAAACCACTCAACATAGAGGAGCCTAAGGTTATCACGGTCAAAAGAAGCGACACAAAGCTGGTAATAAAAATCGCCTCCATGTGTAAGGTCTCGAACGTTGATCGGCAACAACCATACTAAGAAGGCCGGAGGCAGTTCCACGTCATTTTGGACACTATCTCGGCGATAAAACACAAGAAGCCGTATCCTGATGTATGGTTCTTCTTCCAACAAGCAGTTTGGGCTTTTGACCAAGCTTGGGCGTCTTTGTGCTCTGATCGGTGAGTCCCTTTACCCAACACCATCATCCTCCGTCCAAGGGGTTCGATTGCTAATCTTGCCCTTCAATTGCACTAGCCGAGCCTCAGTCGACTTATACCTCACCATCGAGCTCTCCCGAGACTTCACTGCCACCCACCTCCTCACCGACCCATCCTTCACCACCGGCCTCCACATTCCCCTCACCAATTCCTACACCGGCCACTAATCCTCTCCCTTCTTCCGTGCAACCATCGCCCCCGGCGCCGATTTCCACTCCCTCGGCCCCGTGCCTCTCCGACCCCACATCGACATCCCCTCCTCCGACCTCCTCCGCTAGACCCTCGCCCAGCTCTCCCCCTATAGGCCTATCCCCCCCTTAAACTCCCTTTCCACCCGCCTTCGTAACTTCCCCCGCTTCACCGGCGTACGCAACGAATGGCCCCTCTACATCGGCCTCGGTCTCTCCGGCTTCATCTACGGCGGTCTGCACTGTCTTACATAGGGTGCGTCCTTCCCAACCCGAGCTGAAAAAGTCCTCTGGAGACTCTCCAGCGTCACCGTCGCGTCGACGGGTGGCCTCGTCGCGCTGATTTTCTCTTGGGAGTTCTTCGCCCCCTTTGGGCGGGGTGATCCGCTAATCGGGTTCTGGTTCGCAGCGAGCTTCTTGCTGTTTGGAGCAGGGGTTATGGAGAGATGGTATCGATCGGGGAG
>Ga0247780_1000729_pt1 | contig 27494 bp, 5 predicted proteins | sample UWRJL079202R5_FD_179927 | JGI IMG/M metagenome (GOLD analysis project Ga0247780, IMG submission 179927) | Plant litter microbial communities from Arlington Agricultural Research Station in Wisconsin, United States - UWRJ-L079-202R-5 | ecosystem: Environmental > Terrestrial > Plant litter >... | reverse complement strand
ACCCTAACCCTAACCCTAACCCTAACCCTAACCCTAACCCTAACCCTAACCCTAACCCTAAGTAGCTAGTAACTCAGTCCTGTAAGTACGCAGGAACTGCTAGAAGTTTTAGATATAGCTTGAATTAGCACGAATAGCGTCAAACACAGAATTAACTTCTTTCCATTCACTATTAGGCTTATTAAATAGCAGAACTAGACATCTTATTAAGTAGTTAATAGTAATTTCTTTACAAGCTCCACAGTACTTAAAGGCTCTGATATAGTTTAGTAACGGCTTTATTAATAGGATAGTGTTATTTAACACTTCCTTTAAAGTAAGAACGACTGCAGTAATACAGACAGGTAATATTACAGGCTTTAATAAACAATTATAACTAATAATCTCTAAACTATTACGGTAGCTAAGGCAGGTCTAAGATAAAATAAAACTACTGTAAAATGCCTAACAGTCAGTACAGAATATATACTTATAGAAGAGAGCAACCCTAGCATACAGCTTAATAGTTTCGTCCAGTAATGTATTCAGCTTAATAATGTTAAGCTAGGTGTAGCAGATTAAACATACTACCTGCCCAGCTAGCTAATTCTTAGTAAGACTTAATATATGCTGTATTACTTAATATTATAATATAAGAGTTATTATAAAGGTTACTATTGTAAATGTTTAAGGAATGGGAGCTTCTATACTAGTGGGTTAACGTGATTATATACTACTCTAGCAGGCTAGCATTATATAATAAGTAAATATATATATAATGTACGTGTGTTACAGCGGGTAACTATAATGATAATGAGTAGTATAATAACAGTAAGTGTATAAGTAAGCAGAGTAATAATAGTGCATAGGGAAACAGAGTATAAAGGAGATAAACAGAGCATAAAGGAGAGCTTTTTAACCTATAACCCGAACTATAATAGCGATATTATAATAGTAGAATAATAACTATATATATTTAGGGTTAAGTACTATTTCTGTTATACTTATAATAGCTTTAGTAAGGTACTTATTAGGTTAGGTTAGTTTTAGCAATTAAGGTACATAGGGTAAGTTATATATACTAGATATATTAATTATTTATCATTATCTGCAGCGATAATAAGCTACTATATTACTATAAGTCTTTAAGACTTAACATAGTTACTAACATTAAACCACTTAGTATACTGTAATTTATTAAACTAAGCGGTTTAAAGTTTAGTTATATCACATTCTGTATGTATTAATACTAAATCTAGAGTTAGGAGAAAACCTCATTGCTAATCTACCCTAAGCTAGTAACTTAAGTATAAGTTATTTGACGAAGAGGTAAATAACTCTTAAAACGTTCACCTATTCAGATCTTATCATCACCCTACACCGTTCCTTAATTCCTTATTGTAACCTAAGTAATCTAGCGGCGCTGTAAGGAAGGAGGGTTACTATCGTCTGTTATCTTTCTCTTAGTAAGCGTCTTCTTTATTATCTTTAATCCGAGTCTCTTCTTTGTACTGTTTACCCACTTTCCCACCTTTTCCATCTCCTTATTAACGTTATCCTTCTCAAAATCCTCTTCTCTGTAAATAATATACTTAAGGGGCCTAGTGTGGTTAGTGAAGTAAGCGTAATCACACTTAGGTTCGCTAATAGGAGGATAACTGTATTTCTCTATAAGTTAAATCCTTTTATACTTAATCTCCGGGAAGGCGTTAAAGACAGTCTCCCACATTATAATATTGGGATCGAAGCCTAATTCCATAACACACGTACCATTAGCCCAGACAATAGGGTTTCTATCCTTACTAAGCTTATCCCAGATATGCATGTCGACAATAATAGGTCTTAGGAAACTTATATACAGAAAGACAAACTGATTCTTAATAAGGTCTTCGATATCGGCAACCTTTACTAAGTTTACTGTAAACGCTCCGAGATTAATATCGATATCCTCTCCCTCGTTTCCCTCTTTTAATAAGCTAGAGCCCAGAAGGCAGATAATAGACAAGTAGATCCTGCCAATAAATAAAGCTCTATCGCTTAAGTAATCGCGGATAGATTAGGGTAGCTTAACCACTTAACTAAACTAGTTTATTAAGATAGTCAAACTGTATTTAGCGACCTTATATGCAAATAATAACTTCAAGACTAGGTCTTCAACCTTTACTAGCATCTAGGGGCTGATTTCTTTAACCCACTGATATATGTTAGTATAGAATTAAGCTAATAGTAAACCAGTTAGTATAGCTAATAAGTACACTAACTAATTTAGTGTTAAGTTTACGTACCTTATATAGTCTGCGCTCTATAAACCACTCGTTAATAGTACCGACAACGATAGGGAGATACCACTGGACGGGCTTTATCTGTTTAATACAGTACAGTCGACTAATATACTGTTAGATAGTTACTATATTCTATACAAACCCTGCTCCGATACTATAGTTACATTAGTAATATACGTTAAGTCCAGCACTAGATACCGATAAGTTCAATACTAATATATTAAACGCAGTGTCAGCCCGATTCTATTGCTTTATAATAACCTAACGTTTATTTATTAAAAGTCTTAAGTAAATGGACTTAACTTTAAAGTTCGCCTTAGCAAACATAGCAGTAACCTCCCTATATTTAACTGTTAGTATATTTATCTATTTAAATCAGCTAAGGGGATATTAAACCTGTTAGTATACTTATACAGTATACTAGTTAGTTTAATTTTAACCTTATTAAGATGTAGTCCACTTACTGTTACATAATGGGGCTGTTTATTATAATTAGGACTTTAGCGTTTTCTTAGCTAAGTTCAGATCAGATCTCTATTACTTATTGGAAACAGTATAACTTAATCGGTAACTTAAAGCATACGAAAAAGAGGGAGCTAAGTTAGTCCTTAAGGGGGATATAGCTATCGTCCTTATTTAATATTACGTACGTGTAGCTAATGCCACTATTTATGCTATTATACATTAATAACTGGATAAAATTAATACTAAGCTTCGTTAAGCCTAAGCTATTAAGGTTAACCTTTATCTGTTACCTTAGGTTAAGGGCCCTACCGAGTGTGGATTCCGATATACGTTTTGCCTTTTTTACAGTCTTAGGATCGGTAATTGTTTAAATCTCCTCCTCCGTCAGCTGATAGACAGGATTGTTATACATTATTATTATATGTGTGTGTTTACTTTAAGCTTCCACTGTAACAGCTTAGAGTAATGTTATATCGAGCGTATTAGTCTGGTCTAGATCCTTCTCTTTACCTTTCTTAAGATTGCTATCGATGTGATTATCGGTAATCTAATCTATCTCCTTAAACGTGACATTACTTAGAATTTTATTAGTATTATTACAAATAGCGTTATAATTTTTACCATATCCGATAAGAGTTAAGTTAATTTCTAGAGGGCTTAGTCCGTCTTAAGGATAATACTTTAAGTTATTTAGTAGGGTTACAGGAGTGTTTATTCCCCTATTAATAATAAATATATTATTTGCCTTTAAGATATCTTCGGTATTAAGGTTAATATCTGCCTTACTAGAGTTCCAGATATTATCTTAGTAAAAAGGAACTAGCTTTTACTAATACCACTTATACTCCTAATAAATGCTATGTAACTTTATAACAGTATTGTTCTTATTAGTATAATACTTAGTAATAAGCATATTAGACCCCTCTTTATATATTAACTTATCACTTATGTAATAGAAGTTTAGATTAAGTTAGAATACATCTAGTATCTTTACTGCAGTAGCCTATATCATTAGGTTAAAACCTTTCTAATCCGTAATCTTATTCTAAGCGGGAGTTGCAGATACACTACCTTATAACACTTTCAGGATAACCTGTACGAGATACCAGCACTAAGAGTTAGAGTTACGTAGATTAGTAGCTTCGTCGCATATTATAAGCTGGAATTTAAACTTCTTACTTTTCGTAATATAAGTATTAATACAACAGACCTAGTAGATCTTAGACTTCTAGTGTTCTAACACAGGGATTATAACGAGACTAATTACATATTAATAGATATAATAAGGCGATCGGAAAGTAAACCAGTTAAAATACTAAAATTCGTATACTAACTGGTTTACTTTATAGTAAGGCGGGGTGTAAGGATGGGATATACAGTTAGTATTTACTTAAGGTATTAGTTAAGGAATAATCTGTATCCGTTTACTTCAACATGCTTATTATAATTGCCCCTAAATTTCTTATTAAGCTTACTTAACTACTTAACGTACTTCTTATTATTATTATTATCAACATTACTCTTATTATCTACCTTAGTAAACCTACCAGCTACAATGTCCAAATTACCCCTATTGTCCTCAGATTTACTGCCAGATCTTATATTATTAGAACCTTTGGGGCCGGAGGTTACCAGGCCCGTAAGAGTAGCAGAGATCCTTAACTTCTAAACTATACATTAGTTATATACTTATCGTCTAGCATACTTAGACGTATCTACATCGTACTTAATTGTAATTATCCAGCGAACGGCTACAGTAATATATGCCGAAATGTATATAACTAGCACCACTTTAGGGTTTTCTATATCATTTACGTAATTATAAAAGTCATTATCTATCTGCTATATACTTTAAATTCGCACGCAGTAAGGATTATCTTACAGAATCTAAGTAATGTTTTAGTAGAAAACGCAGAGCTTTAACTTAGGGAAATTCAAGTGCAGCTTATTAAATATCTAAATAACTAAAGGTGTAAGGTATAAGTATAAGGTAAGTCTAGCCTTAATCTTCTTACCCGCCTTCTTCTCTCTGATAAGTTAGTAGTAGTGTATAAGTACCACTAAGGCCATTGTGAAGGTTTTACCAGTACTGACCTTATTTATACAGAATTAAGACCCGATTAGCGAATTAGAAAGGTTAAATATAATATATACATCTTTTATAATTAGCTTTAAATATTAAACCAGTTAGAATACTATATTAGTACACTAATAGGTATAATGTGTAACTTACTAATTATCTAATAGGGGAGAAGATATTTCGTTCCTTTACAGATTTCCCAATTCTAAGCTTAGCTATACTTATTCTTTATCTTCTTATAATCGAAACACGGGGAGTCCTCGATACTCTTATCGAATACCTTTTCGAAATTGTCTAATATAACTAGCTCCAGGTAATTAAGTGCTATACTTAAGATAATTAAGTTATTATTAACGCCAGTAAATAGATATACCTGCGATAATAACGACTTAATGCTGTATAATCCTTTAAGTCTAGCCTTTATTAGCTTAAAACGCTTACTTTATAAACGCTCGATTAGACAATTATCTTTATCGTATTCCAGCTCAGCATTTATAGGGATATTGGTAAGATTTTCCAGAATAGTCGTTTATAATACGATAAATTACGTTAGGTTAACTTTTTACTTAGCATTAAATAAGTAACTAAACTGAGTAATAAGGGTCTTATCCAGCTTATAGACGATAAGTTCTAAGAATAATCCTATACGTTAAAGGTTCCTTACTAACGAAATTAACATTAAGATACTGATAAGTTCTATATTAGTGTTATCTGTAAAGTACTGACCTTAGTTTTTATTTATATAAACTGCTAAGATTTCGGCCTTAGTAATCATCAGGTAAAGACGCTTAGTCTAGTTACTAAATACCCTCTTATATCCGAATTCGTTAATTAGGGACACAGTAGACCTACCCAGCATACATATCGTCAGGAAGTGGAGTTACAAGTTTATAACACCTTACTTATTAACCTCGCTTAACTTGTGTTATTCCTCGTTAAGCTGTTTACCGATAGATATTACGCTTATTCTTATAACCTTAAACGCTAAACCTTTCTTAAAACCCTTACTATCTAAAGGTAACTAGAACGTATATAAATAACGCTTATTAAAGTATAATAAATATAACACAGCACAGAACTAGTTATTAGTAACGTAACCTCTCTATATATCTAAAGTACTGTCAGGATAGTAAGTGTATTAAGGCGTTACATTCCGATTATAGTAAGTCTTCACGTTACAGAGATACGTATACAGTATAACAATATTCGTTACTATAATGTAATATTAATATTAGGCTTCTTCGCTAATCGCATTAACGTTACTAATATTACCTTGCTAGATGAAGAGAACTGGGATATCTCCTTCCATTTTAACAAGTGCTTTTAAGATTTTGCTAACCTTAAGATAGTTAAACATAATTAGAACATTTATATAGATATCTATCTACACCTTTCCAATATACGGGTTACTAGGAAACGATTCTCTACTTAAGAGGTCGTCGTAGAGATTACCGTTCTTAAATGTTATATTACCGTATTTTAAGAAGCACTAAAAGCCGAAGTAATCCGTAATTAGAAGATATATAGTTAGTAATTATCATTAGGTATTAAACCAGTTAGTTTATTAAGGAGTGGTAAATATTAAACTAGTTAGTTTAATTATTAGGGAGTGGTAAATATTAAACCAGTTAGTATATTAGGGAGTAGTGAATATTAAACTAGTTAGTATACTGGCAGTAATATACTAACTAGTTTAATATATAACTTACCTTTAAAGTCTAAGTGTTTAGCTAAGTTAGCCTTATCCTTATACCTTAGTATAGTAGTAAAGTCTCCATCATTTCTAAAGCTGTTAATATCTAGCATGTACGTAAATATCTAACTAGGGAGCATCTTATCTTAAATCTTAAGGTACTCCTTTAAAAAGTTTAAGGAGATAAACTTAGACTTATGCTTAACTATCTCGTATGTAACGTTTGCGTGCTATGCAAGCACCTTCATGCAGTATAACACGAGAGCCGAGATATTATGGAATCTAACGTAAAGTATAATTATTAACTTATAAATGAAGCCTTTCTCTCTGCTAGCCTTTATTATCCTATATAAAGGGTAATTCTGTATATTGTTTATATCGTATCTTTAGATTGCCAGTTTAAACCCCTACTACATTGTAATAATGTCCTTCGAGACCGAAAAGAATACCGTCTTCTTACTTCTTTCAAGATCGACATTTATACTAATAAACGTCTATTCGGCCAATTTCTAAGCCTTTATGTCAGCAGCATTTATACTAGCAGTTACCTTACCTTTACCCTTAGCTTTAACTCTAGCAGCTTTCAGAGGTATAGTCGCAGTTAGTAGGGGTGATGCGAATTAAGGTGCGGGGTCGTGATTGGTAAGGTGCAGTGTTGTAATTAGTAAGGTTAGAGTTTAGTTAATTGATAACTGAGCTCTAGTAAACCAGGCCAATTGAAATGGGTTAGGAGCAGAGATTAAACCAGTTGGTCTACGGAAATTAGTATACTAATAAGGGTCGTTAGTCTATTCTCTAAAAGTTTATAGTTTTTTTTAAGGGGGGTAGGCGCGATAGTTACACAAAGTAAGGGTAGGGTATTATTTATACCCTTAGGGTTAGCAAAGTTTACACCTGTAGACTAACTGGTTTAATTACGGCTTAAAGTTTGCACCTGTAAGTAAACTAACTAGTTTAATCGTTACCTTTAAAAACTGGCGTGCCTTTAGAGCAGATTCTCGCCTTTTAGTAGGGTTTACTATACCACACGTTTAGTGGGGATCTAGTGCTTTAGTTTATTTAGTTACCGGTATAATTAACGCTTACATCACTATAAGCTAAGAGGTTTATAATGTTATATATTTAATAGAGGTTTAGTATATCAGTTTATTTAGTTCTAGCGTAGTAACTTAATTGGTTATAATAGTTTAAATAGTGTTTGCGTGTTTCGCTACAAGCGATGTAATATCCTAAGTTTAATATTAACTAGTAATGCTATCTACTTCACCTTATAAAGCAGCTAAGTACTGTAATGTGACAGGTCGGCTTTTACTTACAGTAAGATCTGTAATGCTATGCTTTTAGTAGAGATTTAGTACATTTACTCGTTTAATTCCAGTAATACAATTCGCTTAGATCGTTATAGCCAAGTAGTGTTACTCGGCGTAGTAAGCAGTATCATAGGTCTGGTGTTAGCCCATCACATACCCTAGCTTAATTTAGACTAGAAAAGTGGACATGTTTCGGGGTTGCTACATCTAGTAAATTGACTTAGAGAGGTCTACTATTGCCTAGGTTTGGTGAGAAACGCAATAATTAATGTAACGTAACGGTTAGTTATTAGTTTGTAAACTTAATTACTAAGTGTTCTACTCTATATTTATACCATTATTTATAACGTGTGAAAGATAAAGGTTCCTTTATGGTGGTGCTTTATGGTACTGTTAGGTTAAGTTATTATTGTTAGTTTTTATTATAGTAAGGAAGGCTATTATAGTAAGGAGAAACTTCAGGTAATATTAAAGATAAAATATAAGAATATTAAGTACGTTAGCACTATTATCATTTATAGTTTATAATAATAATTTATTTATTAATTATATCTTATATCTAACTTAAATCTAGGGTGCTGTTACTGCTAGTGTAGTTAGTTACATAAGGGGAGTTATATGTTTATTAAACTAGATGTTAAGTTTATCTATTAACGGTAACTTTATAATAACATTATATGTTAGCATTTAAGGTAGGAAACTAACCTTAATTACTAGTGTTAGTGTGCTGTGTTGTGACAGTTAGAGGTAAGCCTTACTGAGCACTTAGGTGTAGCTTTTAATATCCCGTAGCTATGCCGTTACGTCTAGCAGTTTTGGTATGCTAAGAGTCTTACTAGCCTGTTGCACATCCTCTTCCTCCTCCTCCTCCTCCTCCTCCTCCTCCTCGTTGTTGTTGTCGCTGCTGTCTTGTATGGCTACATTATCTACTTCCTGATGTAGCCTGTTTATGCCGTTGCTGTTAGGACTGAGGGAGTGGTACGACTTTTGTAAGATTTTTTAGAGATTGTTACTAAGGAACGCTATATATAGCTCTTGTCTTCCGTTATTATAGTAGTATATGTTACTAGAAAGGAATTGCTTAGTTATATAATTACCCTTCCCCTTTATATAAGAAGGGGGAAATGTAAAGATAGCTAAAGGGAACTATATAACTTGTCTAAATTTAGAGGTCCTCTTATTACTCTTACTGAAGGAGAAGAATAACGTTCCTGTCAGGTAGGGTAGGATCTATTAGGTGAGTAGGATAATGTAGTAGAGGTCTTAAAACCACTTATCAGTTACTGCTACTTTAAGGAAATAGTTAAGTATATTAAATATCCTTTATATTATTACTTAGTAGTTCTTTACTAACTATACCTTCCGTACCTTTTGGTCCTGCTACTTAAAGAGAAAGCGGATAAGCTCTTAAGGGTTAGTAATGCTAGCCTTATTGCTATAAATAAGGTGGGGATGGTAGGGCTTCTCTAAAGGTGTGTTCTTATTAAAGAACCTCTTAAATATAACACTTTAATAATATATCGGTAGCTTCTAGTTAAGACCCTAGTTAGCAGTAGGGACTAGCTCCTTAAAGTTCTCGTTCTAGCAGGTTATCTCATCCTAGATATCCTAATCGAACTAGTAAAGCATTAAATATATTAGATACTCTATTTATACAGCTATTACTGTTTCGTTACTTTTAATTTACTTGTCCTGATACTATAACTAGGCCTAGAGTAACTGTATTTAAATGTACTAAACCTCCTTAACCGCTTGCTACTGCTTGTAGTACTTAGTATAGAGTAACAGGTTGCTAATAAGGAGCCTCTAGGTAATTACTCCTGTAAACTGCTAGAACGGCTACTAGAATAGACCTTACTGCTATTACTTAAAACTGTAGCAGACTATTAAACAATATATCCCTAGCCCTATCTGACACCTCTCTACCAGCTAAGGTATATCTAAGTTAACTATACCCTTATTAAGAGCAGTAGTACAACTAATAATAATGCTAGCTAATGTATCTTCTTCTAACTTGTTACAGGATATCTACTCCCTTTAAGTCTACTTATCCCTAAAAAGTAGCGGCTTCTTATAGATACTATTACTACTATAATAGTAGTAAAGGTATTGTAAGGCGATAATTATAGGTACTGTGTTGGTAAGTAAGAATATAAGGCCCGTTTAGCTAAGGATGTACTTAAATAGGAAGTAATAGTGGTTAATTTAAGCATAGAGGAAGTTAAGTACAGTAGTGGTAGGGATTACGAACTAGGTAAGGGGGCAGTTAGCTGCCGTTAGATTAAGCATACTGGTGTCGTCGTTATTAAGGGTGTCTTAGACTTAGTATATCTTCCGGAAGAGGGTTATTATTATGCAGTACTCCTCTTACATACTGTAAGAGTAGCCTTAGCACTCCTATATATTTAGGGCGGCATGCGCCTTTAAAAGTAGGTAGCTCTTCTTAAAGGCAGCTTAGTGGATAACAGTAGCTTTACTTACTTGTTAAAGCTACTTAACGTAAAAGGGGTTAATAGCTAGGTTCTTATAAGCGGGTAACTGTAAGGTGTAAACCTTCTGTGTGTTAAACGGGGCTTTGGACAGGTTATACTACTGTAAGTAGATAAGCCTATTGCTGATCTTTACCCCCTTAAATGCTAAAGTTACCATTATATTACCAGCCTCCTTAATTATAACTTATAAGTAGAAAGCTACCAGTAACTTAAGTATATAGGAGCTAGGAGGTCCCTTATCTTCCTTACTATCTTTACTGCTTTAATGTCTCTTTAAGCGCTTTTACTACCTCTACTTGCCTTTACCTCCGTTATTATTAAACTATATATTACCTTAGGCTATTATTCACTCTACCTTAACTATTACCTAGTTAATAGCCTTATTAGCTCCCTCTTTAAGGGACTTAGGTAGGGATATAGAGGCTTTATAGTGGTAAGGACTAATAACTTCACCTTCTTCGTCTAGGGGTATACCCTCCTCTTCACTACCTAAGCCGCTACTGTTCCCATAATCACTATCTTCTAAGTCTTACGTAACCTACTCTTTAATCTACTCCTCCCAGGATTTAAAGATTACCTTTAAGTAACAGGTACAGTATAAGTACGTCTCTGCCACCTTATCTACTATATCGTATAGTAAGGTAATTAGTATAGTAGTAATCTGCTTCCCTAAATTAATAAACGTCTTATCGTTATTTAAGAAGCGGGAGTTAAAGTAAGTCTCCTAATGCTCTAAGAACCAATTAGCTATAAGTTTAAACCCTTTACTTACTGCTGCTGCCTTATAATTAACTAATGATATGAACTGGAGCTTAATATTCTTATAAGTAATGTAAATAATAAAGTCCTTAAAGTAAGAAAGACATTTAAAGTTACCCTTAATATTTACCTAAATATTATCAGTTAGTACCTTAAGGTGTTACCCTCTTAACGTAAGCCTTATATACTATATCCTCCCTGTGCCTTAAGGTATATTATAATCCTTACCGTTACTACTGCCCTCTTTAGTAACTGTACTTTAAGGGCGGGCTGTCCTAGCTTCTCCTAGTATATATATAAGATATACTGCAGCTTAGTAACTTTATAAGATATATTAGGTAATGTTTACATTATAAACCATTATACTGTTCTCGTTAGGTATTAAAGTAGCTGTAAGGATAGCAGGAGCTAGTATAGCGTTAAACTATAAGCTGTACTGTTCGCTTAATAACAGTATTAATATAAGCTTATAGGTTAGATTATTAGTAACAGTATTAGCTTACGGCCTCTTATTAATAGGGCACTTATACAGCTTAAGAAAGAATATATATATACCTATTATATCCTAGCTTATCACTTACTTAAAGCTGTAATATAGGATATGATATAACAGTATAAAGACCCATTCCTCTAACGGCAAGTCTAACATTATTAGGATAGGGATATTAAGATAAACGTTAATAATAATATTCTTATTATTGTACCTATCTAAATACCAGCAGATCCCCTAACGGACAGCAGTAAGTAACGTCCCAAACGTATATATACTGTTAATATCGTAAGATATAAGTAATAAGAGGGTAGTAACAGTTATAATACTGTAGTATATTGCTATATAGAAGCGTATCAGTATATCCTTATCTTTTTAGCTATTATAGCCTTTAAAAGCAACACAGTAATTAAGACCGGGAGGGTATTTAGTAAGGCCCAGTTGTCTACTGTTAAGTACGTTTAGTATTAAGCCCCCTTCTGCCGCTGCGAATATTACGGCAGGGTCTTAGTTATCCTATTAGGGCTGCCCTTAAGTTATAAGTAATAGTCTTAATTACTACTATAACCTGTCAGTTACGTCTACTAGTGAGCTGTAATCTGGCAAGACTCCTTCGTTTTAGTAAAGTATTATATGTTTAAGGGAGAGGGGGTTAGTAGCTGCTTTATATGCTTTAGTAGTATAAGTAGAGAGCTGTTATAACTGCTATACTAAGAATATATAGAGCGGCCTCCTGTAGGTTAGTTAAGTGTAAGGTGATCTTAGTAGGCTACTGTAGGTTACATCCTTAACGTTAGCCTCCGCCTCTTTACTTTAGTTACTGTGTAAGGGCAGTTCTTAACAGTTTAGTATTAACCCTGCTGTACTGCTTTAGACTTATAATAACTGCTTATTACCTTAACTAAATAGTGTACCCTTACTGCTAAATGGTAATAGCCTGCTATTACTCCTAGCTTAGCTAACGCTTCCAACCCTGTAACTACCGTTACTTTACAGTGTAGAGGGATATAAAAGCGATAAAGACCTTAAGGCGTTACTTCGGGCTTTTAATACCCCCCTGCAGTCCTGGCTAGATAGTGTACCCTTATCACCTCCAAATAGTGATAGCTTACTACTGCTCCTGCTATCCCCTAGTAAGCTGCCACTTCTACTACCTCTATTAGCCTAACTAATGCTCCTAGCCCTACTTTTATTACTACTTTATAGTGTAAGATTATCTAGCAGTAAAGGGGGAAGCTGTAATAAAGACGGGAGTTAGCGTTACTAAGTAGTGATAAGAGTAAGTAAGTTAAGTTAAGAGTAGGGCAGCTTAGTGCTTACCCTTACTATTATATTACAGATATTAAAAGTGCTGGCTAATATACGTTAAGCAAGGTAAGACTGTTATAGGGTAGATAATGATAACTTGCTTATATGTTAGTTACTAACAGTTAGTAAAGTAAGCTGCGAATGTTACGATAAGTTATTACTTTCTTCTATTTAGTTACAGTTATCTTATATGTTAATTACTGTCAGCAGGAGGGTTAATAACTGCAGTGCTAACGGGTGTTACTGTTATAATAAGTTACTAAGTCGTAAGCTATTACGGCTTCCTGTTATTATTGAACAGATATTATAGGAGCTGATTACTGCCACCTTTAATAATGCCTTTTTACTAGTTAGTTTAGGGGTTTTCTTACCACTAAGAACTTCTTTATTTTTCTAGCGCCCCAGGTCCTTATTATCCCTAACCTTAACTAGCAGCTGTATGGCAGGACTTAACGACAGCCGATCGTGTAACATCGCTATAAGTTCTACCTCCGTAGTCTCGCGCTCTATAACCTGCTAGGAGAGGTTTTATAACACGTTCTTAAAGAAGACGTCATTAAAGTAGCTGCTATCTAAAGGCTCTTTAAGTTCTAGGAGGTATATCTCTTCTACCTATATTTCCTTAGAAGGTCCTTAATTACCCCCCTTAACACTAGCTTATTTATGTTAATCGTTATTATCAGTAATATTTCGGGTTAGTTAATTCGTATCTTCTTATACTGCAATTACAATAGATAGTTATCGTGGGTAGGTAGCTAATACTAGTTATTACATCTGGTTAAAGAGGTTATAATATAGTAAGTATATTACTTAAGAAGCGTACCTATTACTACATTAGCGTTACTCTCCCTCCCTCCTCTTTATTAATAGTAAGTGCTGTAAGCGAAAACCTAAACTAGTTATACATAGGTTACTGTAGCAGTAGGGACCTAATATAGGGGCAACTAGCCAGGACAGGATCTAGTATCAGTACTGTTAGTCTAGTTATACCGGTATTATCTCTCTTAATAAGCATAATAAATAGTTACTAAAAGTAGCCTTACGGTAGGTTATTAACAGCAGTTAGACGCAGTAGTAGAGTTAGTGGTAGCGCACGTGGCAGAGGAAGATTACTATCTGCGGCAATGCTAGTAGCTAGGTTAGTCGTTTATATTTATGTTTATAAGGGGGCTAGTTACTAGTAGTTAATTAATAATCTTACAAGAACGCCTTCACGTTACCTCCTTACCTAATTAACTACGTTACGTCAGTTTTACTCTCTTCTAGCTACTCTCGCTTCCTCCTCAGTAACGTATAACTTAAGATAAACTATATTACATTACTAAGCTAGCCGTAACGATAGGTATTAGTTACGTAAACTTACTGATAGAGCAGCCTGGCATATTACTCTTTAACGGCAGTAATCTGTTAGTGTGCAGCTTTTCGCGTTTTCCGGAAAACCTTCTTCCCTTTATAATTAATCCGGAGCGATCCTTTAACATTAGCTCCGGATAATAGTAAGGTGTCTATCGTCTGTGTTTTTGTGGTCGTGACGATTAATAGTATTATGTTATTACCTTTTTTAAGACTATCTGATAAGCTGTAATTACTAAACTAGTTAAAGCAGTCGTTTTAGTAAACTAACTAATTTATTAATAGTGTAAAGCCTTTATCTATATCTCTCTATATATAATGTATATACAGTGTTACTTTAGTAAAGCTCTGCTTAACGTTATTAATATACACACTAAAAGGTGCCCTAAATACTAATATCTACTTACGTTGTAAAGTTCTATAACGTGACACTTTTACAATTCCTATACAAATGTATCCAAATTTTAATTAGAGCTTCTTTATACATTATTTATAATATGTATTAGTTTAGGGATATTTAGATATAGACAGGAAGAGGAGCTAATTTATATATTAAACCTTTATAATTTATATAATAAAATATATACTTTTTCCCTCTATTATAAACTATATTACTACCTTTTTTCAGATCTCTTAGAAAATTAAATAAAGTAATTAAAGAGGACTAGAGTATTCTTCTATATAAAATATGTAACCTTTAGCTTAATTGTTAAAGTGCAGTTATTAAAGAATTGTGAATATAGTAATGATTTGGGTAAACTTAGGGTTTAACTGCCTGTTACGTTACAGATAATTACCCACCTATAAAACGGTTTACATTGTTAAAATCCTCGTACTCTTACCTCTCTATTAATATAAGACTTACTTTAATAAGATATATATTATATAAAGGATATTATAATTTCTCTATATGTTTAATAAGGGTAGCGGGGTTCTTTAATCTTAATAGGTGTGGTTTAAAGAGTCACGTACGTAACCCTATGTTAGTAGGTCTTTATTAGATCTTACACGTATAATAAAGACTAGCATAATAACCTTAACAATAAGGTCTAAATAGTTAAAAACCTAGGAGCTATCAGAAAAAGAAGAGTTTAGGTAAAAAACGGCAGTAAAAAGCTTTAAAAACTTCGTAAATCTTACTTAAGGGAGTCCAATCAGTTCTTAACCTACAATATCTAGGGCACGTTTATTAAAAGCTAGCAGCTACTTAACATAGGAATTTTAATCTAAACATATAGTAATAAGAAGTGGCCCTGATACGTCTGCTAAGTGATATATAAAAGCCCTAATAAAGCCAAGCCTTCGGCGTTCCTAAGGATTAAAGTAAGAGGATTTAGCGTGTATTAAACAGACTTACTGGACTTCCAGATTATGCTGTAAAAGTATCTAACTTAGAATGAATAAATCTAAGAGATGTAATAACGTATATTAAATAGACCTAAACCTATTAGACTTCCAGATTATACTGTAAAAGTATCTAACTTAGAATAAATGAATCTAAGAGATGTAATAGTGTGTATTAAACAGACCTACTAGACTTCTAGATCATACTGCAAAAGCATCTAACTTAAAATAAATAAATCTGAGAGATATAATAGCGTTTACTAAACAGACCTACTAGACTTCTAGATCATGCTGTAAAAGCATCTAACTTAAAATAAATAAATCTGAGAGATACAATAACGTTTACCAAACAGACCTATTAGACTTCTAGATTATACTGTAAAAGTATTTAACTTAAAATAAATAAATCTAAGAGATGTAATAGCGTTTACTAAACAGACTTACTGGACTTCCAGATCATACTGTAAAAGCATCTAACTTAAAATGAATAAATCTGAGAGATGTAATAGCATTTACTAAACAGACCTACTAAACTTCCAGATTATACTGTAAAAATATCTAACTTAAAATAAATAAATCTAAGAGATATAATAACATACGTGTTAAAGGGTATTAAAGTGTTAAACTTAGATAATACACTATTTAACAACTTAAGGTACTTAAGGCTTAATATACTGGAAGCAGCATAAAGGCTATTATAAAGCTACCTTTTAAAGGTCCTTTCTAACAGGCGATATTACGCCTTCTTATATTGTGAAAAGACCTTTTTCCGTTAGGAAAAGGCCTTCTTACATTATAAAAAGACCTTTTTCCGTTAGGAAAAGGCCTTCTTGCATTATGAAAAGACCTTTTTCTATTAGGAAAAGGCTTTCTTATATTATGAAAAGGCTTTATTACATTAAGAAATAACCTTCTATTACAACCTACACTTATTACAGGCCTTAAAAGGACTAGCATAAGTTAAGACAGAACGTATAGCAGGACGCTAAAGACTAAGTAAGTGTTCTAAAGACAGCTTATTAAGTTAGCACTCTTAGATAGGGGTTTAATATCACAGTAAGTCGTTATCACTATAATAAACAAAGGTAAGTCTAAACAGTAAGATATAAATAAACAATTAAATACTAGTGAGAGGAACTAGGAGTCCTTTACAGCTATCTTAAGCATAATAATGTCTATCTATACTAACTAATTAAAAGGTACTCCATACCTTACTTAGTAAGGTTCTGCTTAATAAGGGACTAAGCACCCTGCTACTAAGTACCTCTTACTTAATAACCCTATAAATGCTTAGTAGGTAAGCAGGTTTGCTAAGACTAAGTAATAACTGATTAGTCGTAGGGGCTTCGGGTCTTTACACCCCTAGCTCAGTGCGCAGCATTGTATGTGCTGCCTCCCTATACTGTTCTTTCTACAGGGGTTTTATCAGGCGGTACCAGCTTAAGTAACGGCCTATAGGGTCGTCTAACCTTCCTATATTAGGAAGACACCTTCCTACATATATAAACTAGCTATCCTATTATAATCCTTATATATATTATTATTAGAATAATCCCATCTTTTAATAAAAGTCTTAATAAGTTAAATCTTAGTGTTCCGTAATCTATATTAACTGCCTCTGCAGCTCTTAAGTTATTTATAACTTAGCTGGAGAAGAAGACCTTTTAAGATTAATATCTGCTTTATGTGAAACGTTAGGAATCTTAAAATCTGCACTTACCTTTTATTTAACTAATATACTAATTTAGCTTATATTTAAAGACTCTTTTTCCTTTAAATACCCTATAATAAACCAGCTAGTTTAAAATGCTGTAATTTATTAACCCTCACCTTTTAAAGTATTAGACTGTAAAAGGTAGTTCTATATATATTATAATAATAATTATAGTTATTAGTAGTAGTAATAATGTTTTATAAAAGTAGTGTACTATAGTGGTTATATACTGATGTTAATAATAGTTATATATGTTAGTATTAGTTATAATAAGGTTAGAATATGCATACCTAAAGGTGTATTTGGTTTTTATGTAGGTGGGGAATCTGTAGCTGTTAGCCAGTGCACTGTAGCAGTGGTAGTGGCTAATAGGCTAGTGGAACGTGTATACACTAAGCTGCGTTTGGTTTTTGCTTAGGTGGGGAGTCTGTAGCTTTTGGCCAGTGTACTGTGGCAGTGGTGGTGGCTAGTGGGCTGGTGGAACGTGTATGCACTGGGCTGCATTTGGTTTTTACTTAGGTGGGGAGTCTGTGGCTTTTAGCCAGTGCACTGTAGCAGTGGTGGTGGCTAGTGGGCTAGTAGAACGTGCATGTATTAGGCTTCGTTTGGTTATTACTTAGGTGGGGAGTCTATAGCTGTTAGCCAGTGCACTGTGGCAGTGGTAGTGGCTAGTGGGCTGGTGGAACGTGTATACACTAGGCTTCGTTTAGTTATTGCTTAGGTAGAGAGTCTGTAGCTTTTAGCCAGTGCACTGTGGTAGTGGTGGTGGCTAGTGGGCTGGTAGAACGTGTATACACTAAGCTGCGTTTGGTTATTGCTTAGGTGGAGAATCTGTAGCTATTAGCCAATACACTGTAACAGTAGTAGTGGCTAGTGGGCTGGTGGAACGTGCATGTACTAGGCTGCGTTTGGTTATTGCTTAGGTGGAGAATCTGTCTGTTTTAGGTTATTGCTTAAGTGGAGTATATGTGGAGTCCTGGTATGTGCGTGAGTTAAACTGCTTTAAGTTATTACTTAGGTGGAGTCATTGCTGTTTTAGGTTATTGCTTAGGTAGGGTTCTAAAGTGGGGCGTTTTAAGTGAAAAAATGAAAAACTTGCACTTTTAAAGAATATTTAACTAATTAACTAAATTAGTTAGCGTATAACGGATTTAAGTTCTGTGTTACAAATTAGTGAAATATCATAATGTGTAAATTCTATATAATTTTATCTTTAAATAAGCCTAACCCTAAGGCAGAAAGCATAGAGAGAGTGCTTAGTCATTCCCGGCTTTCTCCAAGGTCACGTAACCTTAGAGTCGGAGCTCGGCGCTTAGCTTGGAGTTCTTCGGAGTTACGAAGGCTTGGAGCAGAGTTGCTCTAATTAGTTAGTAGCTAGCTAATTAGCTGGCTTTTAAAGACTTAATATTAAGTAATAATGTATGTGACTTACTTTGTAAACAGAACGTGTATATAATACGTATTATATATATGTGAAAACTTACGTAATAACTTACTACGTTTTCTTTATATAATAAACCTTAAAGAGTTTAATTATAACGAAACTCCCATTATTATGTTCTATATAACAGTAAGTCGGTTCTTATTATTTTAACTTTTACCTTAAAATTCTTCATTATCGGTCCGGTCTCGCCTTTAGCTCGACCTCCCCCACGTCTATCTAACTTAGAGAAAAAAACAGCTCCTTCCTCATTCCACTTTATACCCTTATATTATATTAATGTTATTATATATTAATTAGTTAAGGTGGTATAACTAAGTAGTTTAAATCTTTATGTAATTTTAAAAGGCTTTTAGTTTAATTTATAACTAGAGCACTTTTCTAAACGAAATTATAACCAGTATCTAAGTTATCACTAACACTTATATAATGGTAGACAGTTATTATCTTAATATGTATAATGTAAACTCTACCACTATAACAAACTACCTTACCCTATTTTATATTAATATAAGTCCCCCTTAAATATAAGCTGTATAATATTAACGTAGAGAAAATAAGACTAGTAGCAGGCTTTAATCCAGCACCTTAACACTAATATTAAAATGTTCCGTGGATGACTGAACCTTACTAATATCCTAAGCCGTCCCAGCTACCTAAATGCGGTGTTAATCTAAAGCTAGAGTAGTATAATACAGTACTTTAACTATACCTGTAACCTAGTTAAAGGACCCTTTACAAACTATTATATAACGGACTAATTCAGGGGTACTTATAAAAACTGTAAGTACCGGGATTATAAAGCTAAATATTAGGTTTAAGAGGAGTTAGATAACAGTAAGGAGGAGGAGGAGTTAGATAACAGTAAGGAGGAAAAGGAGTCGGACGATAATAAGGAGGAGGAGAAGTTAGATAATAGTAAAGATGAGGAGGATAAGGGTAAGGAGGAGGAGATATAAGAGGGAGAGGAGGAGGATAAAGGAGAGGAGAAGGAGATAAAGGAGTAAGGGTAGGAGTAAGGTAATATAACCGTTATATAACAGTAAATTATAATAATAACAGCCTAAATTTACAGCCTTACCTTCTTTTTTTAACATTATTTAACAATCCTGTTAATATCTTAATAACCTTATATATAATACTGTAAAAAGAATCTGTAATAAATCCTAACTTATATAAAAATAATATTCCCTATTATATAATTAAGAAATGTTAACTTAAAAAGGAAGTTATAATAAGAAGGTAATTAGCTATATTAGCTTTAGATATTAGTCTTAGGTTTACCTATTCCATACGGCAAGTAAGCTATTATAAGAAGGTAACTAACTACATTAACTGTTACCTATACTGTATAATTAATAAAAGCTAACCTATATATAAATAAGAATAAAAAGTATTACTACTTACATTATATAATTAATAAAGGCTAACCTATATGTAAATAAAAATAAAAAGTACCACTTATAACTTAAATTAATTAATGTAAACCTATATATAAATAAAAACAAAGAGTATTACTGTCTGTGCTGTATAATTAATAAAGGTGGTGAGAAGGTAATTAACTATACAGGTTTTAGTTTTACCTGTTCCGTACGGCGTGAAAAGGAAGCTGTAGTGAGAAGGTAACTAGCTACACTAACTATTACTTACACTGTACGATTAATAAATATAAACCCTATATAGCAAGCCGTGGTAAGAAGGTAACTAGCCGTACTGGTGTTAGTTTTACCTGTTACATATAGTAAGCTATAATAAGAAGTAACTAGCCTTAATCTTAATTTTACCTATTCTAAACAGTAAGCCGTAATAAGAAGGCAGCTAGCCCTAATCTTAGTTTTACCTGTTTTAAACGGTAAACTGTAGTAAAAAGGCAGTTAATTATGGTCTTAGTTTTACCTGTTCCGTATAGTAAGCTGTAATGAGAAGGTAGCTAGCTATAGTCTTAGTTTTACCTATTTTAAACAGTAAGTTATAATAAGAAGGTAGCCAGCCCTAGTTTTAATTTTACCTATTTTAAACAGTAAGCTATGGTAAGAAGGTAATTAGCCTTAATCTTAGTTTTGCCTGTTCTGTACAATAAGCTGTAGTGGGAAGGTAACCAGCCCTAGTCTTAGTTTTACCTGTTCCGAACAGCAAGTTATAATGAGAAAGCAGCCAGCCCTAGTCTTAGTTTTGCCTGTTCCGTACAGCAAGCTATGGTAAGAAGGCAGCTAGCTATAGTCTTAGTTTTACCTATTCTGTACAGTAAGCCTGTTCTATATAGCAAGCTGTAGTGGGAAGGTAACCAGCTTTAGTCTTAGTTTTACCTGTTCCGTACAGCAAGCTGTAGTGAGAAGGCAGCCAGCCCTGGTCTTAGTTTTGCCTGTTCCGTACAGCAAGCCTATTCTATACGGCAAGCCGTGGTGAGAAGGCAGCCAGCCTTAGTCTTAGTTTTACCTATTCTATATAATGTAAAAAGGAAGCTGTAATAAGAAGGCAACCAGCCATACTGGTCTTAGTTTTGCCTGTTCTATACAGTGTGTGATAGTTATTAGAAAGCACAGGCCAGGCTCTTGTACGATAAGATCTATAAGATAAGAAAGGTGTACAGAATAAGCCGACTGGGCAATTGCAGAGCATAGGTTAGGCTCTTATACGATAAGATCCAGCAGAGTAATAAGGGTATGTGGAATAAACTAACTTAACAGTTACAGGGAGGGCACTAACCAGTTTCCACAGACAACCTTAGGGGAAAGTCGTGCATAAGCCCACCCTAATAAGAAACTAAGGGTAAAAATAAACACTTAATAGAAAGTGACCAGAGTGTCGTACAATATTAGAAGGACGTAAGGTAGTATGTGATAAGGTTAGGAATTAAATAAAACTGGTTACATGAAATTTAACTGGGAAAAACGTAACAGACTCTTATTTAGAAAAATCGTAACAGACTCTACCCCCTATGTACAACGGTAGCCTAAGCTCCTACACCACCAGAGTAACGGACTCTTATAAAGTCCGTCAGGGAATAAAGGATAGGGTGATCTTTTAACATTAGCTCTGGATAATAGTAAGGTGTTTAATATCTATATTTTTATAGTTATAATAATTAATAATGTTACGTTATTACCTTTTTTAAGATTATTTAATAAGCTATAGTTATTAAACTAGTTAAAGTAGTTATTTTAATAAATTAACTGGTTTATTAATAATATAAAGCCTTTATTTATATCTCTTTATATATGACGTGTGTACAGTGTTACTTTAATAAAGCTCTGCTTAACGCTGTTAATACGCACATTAAAAGGTGCCCTGAACATTAATATCTACTTACGTTATAAAGTTTTATAACCTAACACTTTTACAATTCCAGTGTAAATGTATTTAAATTCTAATTAGAGCTTCTTTATATATTATTTATAATATGTACCAGTTTTAGGGATATTTAAATACAGATGGGAGGAGGAGCTAATTTACATGTTAAACCTTTATAATTTATATAATAAAATATATACTTTTTCCTTTTATTATAAACTATATTACTACCTTTTTTCAAATCTTTTAAAAAATTAAATAAAGTAATTAAAGAGGACTAGGGTATTTATCTATATAAAATATGTAACCTTTAGCCTAATTATTAAAGTGTAGTTATTAAAGAATTATCAATATAGTAATAATTTAGGTAAACTTAAGGTTTAACTGCCTGTTACGCTACAGATGATTACCTATCTATAAAACGGTTTATATCGTTAAAATCCTCTTACTCCTACCTCTCTATTAATATAGGATTTGCTTTAATAAGATATATATTATATAAAGGATGTTATAGTTTCTCTATATGTTTAATAAGGGTAATAGGGTTCTTTAATCTTAATGGGTGTGGCTTAAAGAGTCACGTGTGTTACCTTATATTAGTAAATCTCTGTTAAATCTTACACGTATGATAAGGACTAACGTGACAACCTTAATAATAAGGTTTAAATAATTAAAAACCCGGGAGCTATTAGAAAAAGAAGAGTTTAAGTAAAAGATAACAGTAAAAGGCTTTAAAAACTTCGTAAATCTTACTTAAAGGAGTTTGATCAGTTCCTAACTTATAACATCTAAGGCACATTTGTTAAAAGCCAGTAACTACTTAACACAGGAATTCCAATCTAAATATATAATAATAAGAAGTGGCCTTAATACGTCTATTAAGTAACGTATAAGGGCCTTAATAAAGTTAAGCCTTTAGTGTTCCTGGAGATTAAAGTAAAAGGATTTAGTATATATTAAACAGACCTATTAGATTTTTAGATTATACTATAAAATCATTTAACTTAAAATAAATAAATCTGAGAGACGTAATAGCGTTTACTAAACAGATCCATTAGACTTCCAGATTATACTGTAAAAGTATCTAACTTAAAATGAATAAATCTAAGAGATGTGATGGCATTTACTAAACAGACCTATTAGACTTCCAGATCATATTATAAAAACATCTAACTTAAAATAAATAAATCTAAGAGATGTGATAGCGTTTACTTTACAGACCCACTAGACTTCCAGATTATACTGTAAAAGTATCTAATTTAAAATGAATAAATTTAAAAGATATGATAGCGTTTATTAAACAGACTTACTAGACTTCTAGATTATACTGTAAAAGCATTTAACTTAGAATAAATAAATCTAAGAGATGTGATAGTGTGTGTGTTAAAGGGTATTAAAGTGTTAAACTTAAATAATACGCCACCTGGTAACTTAAAGTGCTTAAGGCTCGGTACACTGGAAGCAGTATAAGGGCTATTATAAGGTTACCTTTTAAAGGTCCTTTCTAACAGGCAATATTACACCTTCCTGTATTGTGAAAAGACCTTTTTCCGTTAGGAAAAGGCCTTCTTATATTATAAAAAGGCCTTATTACATTAGGAAATAACCTTTTATTATAACCTGCACCTATCACAGGCCTTAAGAGGACTTATACAGGTTAAGACAGAACGTATAGTAGGACGTTAAAGATTAAGTGGGTATTCTGAAGATGGTTTGTTAAGTTAGCACTTTTAAACGGGGGTTTAATATCATTATAGGTTGTTATTATTATAATAAATAAAGGTGAGTTTAAATAGTAGGATATAAATGAATAATTAAATACTAGTAAAAGGAACCAGGAGCCCCTTACAGCTATCTTAGGCATAATGATGTTTATTTATACTAGCTAACTAAAAGGTACTCTGTACCTTACTTAGTGAGGTTCTGCTTAGCGAGGGACTAAGCACCCTACCACTAAGTACCTTCTACTTAGTGACCCTGTAAATGCTTAGTAGGTAAGCAGGTTTGCTAAGACTAAGTAATAACTGATTAGTCGTAGGGGCTTTAGGTCTTTACACCCCTAGCTTAGTGTGCAGCATTATATGTGCTGCCTCCTTACACTGTTCTTTCTACAGGGGTTTTATCGGGCGGTGCCGGCCTAAGTGACAGCCTGTAAGGTCGTCTAACCTTCCTGTATTAGGAAGACACCTTCTTACATATATAAATTAGCTATCTTATTATAATCCTTATATATGTTATTATTAGAATAATCCTATCTTTTATTAAAAGTCTTAATAAGTTAAATCTTAATGCTCTGTAATTTATATTAACTGCCTCTATAGCGCTTAAGTTATTTATTACTTAGCTGGAGAAGAAGACCCTTTAGGATTAATATCTGCTTTATGTAAAATGTTAAGAATCTTAAAATCTACACTTACCTTTTATTTAACTAATATATTAATTTAACTTATATCTTAAGACTCTTTTTGCTTTAAATGCCTTATAGTAAACTAGCTGGTTTAAAGTGCCGTAGTCTATTAACTATTACCTTTTAAAGTATTAGACTATAAAATGTAGTTTTATATATATTTATAATAATAATTATAATTATTAGTAGTAGTAATAATGTTTATAGAAGTGGTATACTATAGTGGTTATATACTGATATTAATAGTAGTTCTATATGTTAGTATTAATTATAGTGGGGTTAGAATATGTACACTTAAAGCTATATTTATTTTTTATATAAGTGGGAAATCTGTAGCTGTTAGCCAGTGCACTGTAGCAGTGGTAGTGGCTAGTGGGCTGGTAGAACGTATATATATTAAGCTGCGTTTGGTTTTTGCTTAGGTGGGGAGTCTGGCTTTTAGCTAGTGCACTGTGGTAGTGGTGGTGGCTAGTAGGCTGGTGGAACGTATATGCACTGGGCTGCATTTGGTTTTTGCTTAGGTGGGGAGTTTATGGCTCTTAGCCAGTGTACTGTGGCAGTGGTGGTGGCTAGGGGGCTGGTGGAACGTGCATGCACTAGGCTGCGTTTAGTTATCACTTAAGTGTGGAGTCTGTGGCTGTTAGCCAGTGCACTGTAGCAGTGGTGGTGGCTAGTGGGCTAGTGGAACGTGCATGCACTAGGCTGCGTTTGGTTATTACTTAAGTGGAGAATCTGTCTGTTTTAAGTTATTGCTTAAGTGGAGTATATATGGAGTCCTGGTATATATGTAAGTTAAACTGCTTTGAGTTATTGCTTAGGTAGGGTTTTAAAGTGGGGCGTTTTAAGTGAAAAAATGAAAAACTTGCACTTTTAAAGAATATTTAACTAATTAACTAAAATAGTTAGCGTAACACGGATTTAAGCTCTTTATTATAAATTAGTGAAATATCATAATTTGTAAATTCTATATAATTTTATCTTTAAATAAGCCTAACCCTAAGGCAGAAAGCATAGAGAGAGCGTAAAACGGATTTCAGTTCTGTATTATAAATTAGTGAAATATCTTAATGTGTAAATTCGATATAATTTTGTCTTTAAATAAGCCTAACCCTAAGGCAGAAAGCATAGAGAGATAAGTGAAAAAATGAAAAACATGCACTTTTAAAGAATATTTAACTAATTAACTAAAATAGTTAGCGTAAAACGGATTTAAGTTCTGTATTACAAACTCGTAAAGTATTATAATAAGTAAATTCTATATAATTTTATCTTTAAATAAGCCTAACCCTAAGGCAGAAAGCATAAAGAGAGAAGCTAAGGAGGAGAAGATATAAGAGGGAAAGGAGGAGGATAAGGAAGAGGAGGAGGAGATAGAGGAGTAAGGGTAGGGGTAAGGTTATATAACTATTATATAATAGTAAATTATAATAATAATAACCTAAATTTACAACCTTACCTTCTTTTTCTAACATTATTTAATAATCCCATAATATCTTAATAACCTTATATACAGTACTGTAAGAAGAATTTATAATAAATCCTAACTTATATAAAAATAATATTCTCTATTATAAAATTGCCAGGAGCGAAAGTGAGGAATGGAGCGCCCCGTAGCGTAGCGAAGGGCCGTCGCGGAATGACAAACGAAGCGACGCTAGCAGTTTTAAGTAAAGGAAAGCTATTTAAATGGATTAATAAATAGTAAAAGGTGTTTAAAGACCTTAAATATACCTTTATTATAGTATTAGTCCTAGCTCTCCTTAATTTCTTAAAGCTTTTTTATGTTAAAATAGACTCCTTAAAATTCGCAATTAGTGGAGAACTTAGCTAAATCTAAGATAATAGAAAACGTCACCCAGTTACCTTTTTATTAAAAGAGATCTACAGCCTAGCTTTAAAATACTTAATTTATAATAAGGAACTAATAGTGATTATTTAATACTTTATCAAGTAAGTAATGTATTTAAATGATATAAAGGAATTAATCTAAGTCTTTTTAAACTAATAACCTGTAATACTTTTTAATAAAGGAAATTAACCTTTAATAGGCATAATAGGTAAAACTAATAACCTTATTCCACTTCCAGATCTATTATATTAAGGGAAACTATAATAAGTAAGTAAATGCTTTCAATCGGAGACTGGATTATAAAGATATTAATCCAGTCTTAATTCCCATTACTATATTTAACGAAGCTAAGAACGGCATACTAAAATATACACCTTAAGTATTAAATAATTTAACATTAAAATAAACTATTCATATCTATATAAACTGATAGACAGAGTATAACATTTATTAGTAATAATAAGACTTTTAAGTAAAACGGTTAATAAAAGGAACCTGTAAGTATAAGTGCCCCTTAAGAGATTTCTTAAAGCACTTATAAGACTGTAATAAAAAATACTATATATACCTAAACTATAATGAAACTAGTTATTAACTAGGATAGCTGTTAAAAGGTGTAAACAGTATACTTAATTAAAAGTAAGGCTCTAGTATTAAGAGAAACTATATATTTATAACTTAGATAAACAGAAAGAGTATATATAGTAAGTTTATAAGTCTTAACTTAATAAGTACATAAGCAGAGCTAAGACACTTACTTAGACCTAGTAAGCGTACGCCACCAAGGACGCCGTAGACAGTGAACCCGAGTCATCTACCATAAAAACCGCCATTCATAAACCTACTTTGACGGTGCAGCTTGCTAAGAATGAGCACTGCCCCACTACCGACAGTAAGTCCTCGTCGATGTAGATTTGCTCTTAGATTTGCTTCCTCTGCAAAAATCACTAGCTATTAAACTCTCCCCATCGAACACATTACCACTTTTTGCTATGGGAACCCATAAAGGGACCTAAGTAGTGAGAGAAAAGTACTTAAGGTATAAAGTTACAGATATTAGCTAAGAGAACATATCTATATACTGTAAGTAGCGTCCCTGTGTATAGGGAATTGTTGGGTTTTTACAACCCTAACCCGGCCAGTGTGGTTAAAACAGTGTGGCTGGATCCACGCAGCCGCTCCGCGGCTGCATCCGTGGATCTGCACAGCCAAGAACGCCAGACTCCACTGCCAACCT
>Ga0247780_1000727_pt1 | contig 27517 bp, 35 predicted proteins | sample UWRJL079202R5_FD_179927 | JGI IMG/M metagenome (GOLD analysis project Ga0247780, IMG submission 179927) | Plant litter microbial communities from Arlington Agricultural Research Station in Wisconsin, United States - UWRJ-L079-202R-5 | ecosystem: Environmental > Terrestrial > Plant litter >... | reverse complement strand
TGGAGTGGATTTCGACAACTGCTGAGGCGGTGTTCAGGGGCCAAGAGTTTGGTGATATCCCAGTAGCCTACGACTTACTCGATATTATCTCTTCTCCAAATGGTAACCGCCACGAACTTCGACGCACCTCAGCTGATATCCTCCACGCATCTCAGCCCGAAGTTGCGGTGTCAACAGACCGTCAGTCAGGCAAACCGAACCACCCACTGAGCTTAACGAGGGTCGATTTCGAGCCAAGTTTCAAACCAAAGTTTCACACTACGGCAACCGACTTTCTTCGCCTCTTCAAATCTCTCAACCTTCCGCCCTTTGCACTCTACTTGATATCCCGGGACATCATGGCATTTCAGCAGCTTCGCGAGTTCGATGGTGGTGCAACAACCCAGAAACAGCCGCTTGCTGCATACTACCTGAATTACGAGGCCTTGAAGATTGTGTGGTCATACAATCCTACAACCCTGAGCACAAAGGGAATAATCCTCACCCGTGTCACTCTCAGCGGAAGGAATGCATACCAGCAGTTTTGTGACAAATTGGACTCACTCAGCCGAGGAGACATGGTCTATCACCCGCTGTTTCCGATGTTCGTCGCGCTCGTCGCAACCATTCAGTTCATCGACGATAGGATCGTTGCTCGTGAGCAGTCAATCAGCGCAACGGAGCTCAGAACTCCTTACAGCCCCTGGAGCTTGGACGTCCCGAGAGCAGATGATGTCAACGTGATATCGGAATGCTCCCACAAAATGGCCGCGGCAGTCGTCGAGTTGGAGGATGCTTTGCGTCACATGAGGCTGCTAAAGACAATGAAATTGGCTTTTGAAGGCATTGGGGTTACAGAATATGACATTTCGGAGGACAGCCAGACCCTTGCCGAATCAGGAGGTTCGGCCATGCGAGGGACTTTGGGATTGTTGTGCAATCATCTAGAAGCTGCAGAGACGTACGCGGGATATCTACGTGAGCGAGCGAAAATCCAATTAAGCATGGTTAGTGTGGCCCAGGCAAATTACCATTCGTTGATTGACTTGGAGAATAGCTCGTCCACCTTATCGCCCGAGGCGACGCCATGTCCAACATCGAGCTTGCACGCGCAACAAAGGCAGATGGGTTTTCAATGAAGGTCATCGCCGTGATGACCATGGCATTTTTACCCGGAACCTATATCGCAACCCTATTTTCTCTCCCCCCTTCTACAATGGGATGCCTCTGAGGTAGTTTCAAGGCCTTTCTGGTTGTATTGGGCAATCTCAATTCCGATCACGGTAGTGATTTTCCTCGTCTGGTGGGGGTTCGATAAATGAGGAGTTGAAGTCGTTCAGAAGCCAAAGGGAAAGGGACCTGTTGGATCCGCATCCGAGGCCATGGAGATGACTTTTCGGTGGGCCGAGGAGAGGGATTATTACGTTCGCCGCGGCGATGCTTCGGGAGTTGAGCATGCGCTTTGCCGCTGATTCCTAAATTCTTATTCGTGACCGGTTATAAGACTCGGAAACAGAGGAGTAGTTATAACCCTACCCCATGGCAATGAAATGTCAGCATGGCCGTCCCCTCACAGTGACCCACGCTGTTGACGCGCGTTATGTAATGCAGTTAGGTTCTATTTACGGCCTGAATGACCCCGCCGGATATCACTGAAATATCTAGACATCACCGCAGCTGGTGCACCGCAGGAGGATACGTGAATCCGGCAGAGCGGCAGACGAGAGATCATTCGCCCTTGCCCATTTCATTAGTTGCGTCGTGGCCTGGGCCGGCACCTGTCTTCCATCTATCTACCTACTCGCTGGGCTCCACCGGCAGCCATAATGACCCGCAACACCGCCATGTTGACAGAAATAGAAAAGCCAATGTGTTATGCCACGTTCATCAGAAGGGGCTTGAGACGACCCCAGCAAAGATCAGAAAGAAAAATCAGTATTGGAAATATGAAATAATTGGGCACCTGAACTTGGGTAGGTAGGTAGGCGGAAGTCCTTGCAGGACGCGGGACACAACTCGCAGTTCCGGTTCGTTACATCTTTTCGGCACCGATAGTATGCCCATAGTATTTGCCAAGACTGTTCCCAGATGGTCGGGTCGGTTTTGGAACTTTGAATGGTATTTGAGAGCGACCGTCGCTGCGGAGAATGTGAAATGGTAAGAATAAGCCAAGCCAAGCCTGCAGTGGATGTGACGTTGTGGCGCTGACGTGTGTCGAGGTTTACGGGCTGGCCAACCAGCATGAGACCTCGGGGCCGGAACCCGACGCACTGCATGGCTTTCCGGAGCCGAGGGGCGGTTGGTGTGGCCACTGTTAATAATCCTTACCCGCCCGACGCTACTAAGCGGGTGTAAGCGATCCGGACGTTTCCGGGGCTGTGAGCAATCGTTTATTTGCATTTGAGGGCAGGTTGTTAGAATTAGTGATTGCTGACAGCGGTTTTGCTAACAGCCAAACTCAGTAATCATTTCGAGACAAGCGCGAGAGCGGATCTGATGGAAAATGGCCGTTTGTCGATTTTTTCATCAGTAGAAGAGCAATGTTTGCACACCAAGTGAAACAACGACCCAAGGTGGTGGGTGGCCAGCGGCTGAGGACCACCAACACCACCAACACACTCACCTACTCGGCGCTTGTGATAGCCCCAAGTAAACCCCCGGCCACGTCTTTTACCTTGGACGCACTTCAACGTGGTTACTGTGGCGGATCCCGCCTCGGCTGTCAGAACGTAAAATGGGGCGCAGACTTTGTGGTGCCCAGAAATCACTCACAAGCCCGCCCTTAGGCCCTGTCTTGGGCACAGCAAGCTGCTGACTGCAGTGATAGTGGAGATGTGGCTTGGTCGAACAGGGAAACGGGTCAGCTCAAAATAGGCACCGAACCCGGTCTCAACGTGGCAAGCCTTTCTGGTCCTCAAGCCGAGCCCGCCAGTGAACAGCCACAGCACCGCAGCCGAAAAGATGCTCCGTCAAAACACGGCCGCATTTGTGTTTGTCATTGACCATGAGTGTTATAAGTTGCTGTCGTTTCTGCCACAATTCTCACTTGAAATCTTCATTCACACAGCTTTCAGTCTCCCAGTCTCGGTTTCTGATCATCTTTCCTCTTTTTTCTCTTTCTTCTTTTCTTTTGACAGTCTCTAGGTGTCGGCACTAATAGGATCAACACTCACTCACTTTCAATTTCTTCTCTCGACTTAATACACACCAGACTCCACCATGGGGTTCTTGGCACGGACGGTCGCTCCTCTCTCGTTCCTGGCCTCGATTGCCTCGGCGACTCACTATGATGTCACCGTCGGCAAGAATGGCCAGCTCCGATTCGACCCGGAGACGCTAAACGCGTACCCAGGCGACACCATCACTTACAACTACTTTGCGAAGGCACGACTCCCCCTCCTTCCCCTCCCCTCTTCCCCACACTAACACCCCCCAGAACCACTCCGTCACCCAATCCAGCTTCGACAAGCCCTGCCAGCCCCTCGCCGGCGGCGGTTTCTTCTCCGGCTTCGTGCCCACCGCCTCGCCCGACGTCGCCTCGCGCACCACCTTCACCATCACCGTCAACGACACCAAGCCCATCTGGGTATACTGTTCCCAAACTGTCGGCAACCACTGCCAATCGGGCATGGTGCACGCCATCAACGCCCCTTCCTCGGGCAACAACACATTCGCAGCATTCAAAGCCCTCGCCGCCAAAGCCCCCACCTCGACCTCGCCCCCCGACGGCCTCCCCGCCGGCGGCCTCCGCAAACTCTCCGTCGACGTCGGCCTCAACGGCACCCTCACCTACTCCCCCAACAACATCACTGAGCTGCCCCGCACGGTCGTCGAGTTCTCCTTCAACCCGCGCAACCACACCGTGACGCAATCCTCCTTCGACAAACCATGCTTCCCCCTCCCCAACAACTCCGGATTCTCCTCCGGCTTCATCGCCACCACCCAGTCCCCATCCGGCGCGACCTTCCAGATTGTCGTCAACGACACCAAGCCCATCTGGTTCTACTGCGGCCAGGTCAACGGCAACCACTGCCAGGCCGGCATGGTCGGCTCGATCAACGCCCCCGCCGTGGGGAATACCCTCGAGGCATTCATTGCCAAGGCCAAGGTGGCGCCGCCGCCGAGTGTGATTCCCCCGGTGGCGCCGCTGGGAGGGCGGGTGTTTGTCAAGGGGGTCGAGATCAAGAGGTTTAACTTGAATGGCGGGAATGCGATTGATGTGGATGCGATTTTGGGGATTGGGGCGCCGAGTACCACGACGAGTGTGGTGCTGCCGCCGGTGGGGACGGGCAAGCCGGAATGGACTACTATGATGACTGTTACGAAGCCGTATGGAGGGGGTAAGGAGGGATATAAAGGGTGTGACTCTTCGGAGGAGGGGAAGGGGTATTAGGTGGTGGTTGAGTGGAGTTGGGCGTGATGGGGATGGGGATGGTTGACAAAGACTGCAGAGCAACCTGATGCACTAGCGAGGGGCCGATGGGAGGCATTTTGGATTTAATACTTTCCTTTAGTTTGGGTTTTTGGAATTTGGTAAGGGCTGCATGGCATGGCGATCTAGACACTCCTTATTCGTAATGAATATCACAAAAAATTGCATTTCACTTGACGCTCTTCCTAGGGATGCGCGAGTAGGCGCGTCTGCATTGATGATGCTGGGTCATCTGGTTGCAGGGGGTAGATGACTTGCGCGTCCTGGAGAGTTCGGACATCTCGATATGGGTTACTGGTTGTTGGTTTCTGGTAGGCGAAGAAGTCTTGAGATGGTGTTATGGAATTGTTGAAAGCCTTGGCACATTCATACGAAGGCCGCATATTGCCAACGGAGCGCAGATGCCGGGGCATGGCAAGACAGTGAAATGGCGTTTGGAGTACTAGTAACTCCGAGTCACGTCTGGGAGGCCCTCGCGGTGGAAGAAGAGGGCGACGGGGCTGCGGGTATGTTTTGCGAGCGAGTGGGCGACGAATTTGCCAATGTTTTCCCCTCGAGGATGTAAATGGGCTCATCGGACATTTGGCGACGCGAGAAGCTCTTTTATGTGTAATGGGAGATTTGGGCATATGTCGACCAAACGGCCGACGAATTGTGCGAATCATCAGGGGTGTTTGAGGTTGTCAAGTGACAAAGTGGCCCACGTTTCGTCGGCCAGTTAAGCTCGCCCCCGCACGCGACGTGGGTGCGTTGTGAATCCTAACCCTTTCTGGTTCTCCTCACATCTCTCAACTTTTACCCTTCTTATTCAGCAATCTCATTAGGTATCTCGTTTACTGGCGTGCGCTTTCCAATCCTTCAAGTCCCAAACTTAAGCCTGACCGCCTTCCGGTGCCCAAATAATCCCAGTCTCTAAGCCATGTCGTGTCTTCATCATTCGTCCAAGGGCCTGAACCTCCTTCTTCGGACTGAGGAAAAAAAGCAAGAAAACAGGTCTAATAGTACCGAGCAAAAACAGACTGGTTGTCTGAGACGAATCTCAGCTCACAAAATTTCCTTTTTCGTTCGTAGTCCTGAGCTGGGATGAGCTGTGGCCGATTTGCCCTGAGTTTCCCAGATGCCCCCCTGAGCCCGTTTCCAGTCCTTCCGGCTAAAGTTGCCTTTCGGTTGAACAAGGATAGCTGTCACAAATCCCAGGTATTTAAAGGCTAGCTCTAAGTGTTCTAGAAAAATAGTATTATTTTAGTACAAAGAAGAAGAAAAGAAGGAGAGGAGAGGAGTGAAGCTCCCACAGACTTCGCCGAGGAAACAATGCCTCGTGGTGCGCAGGGTCCACCCCTTAGCTGAATTTTTCGTATTGCGGCTGATCTAACGCAACATCTTCCTCATTTTTACTATCCGGAAGACCAGCCCGTAACTAAACGCAGTAATGAGTCGCTTCCCACCCCCCATGAGAGCTCCGGATGTGTTCAGGGACTTCAAGGCTATCGGCTGATCTTCGGCTCGAGACAACTACCGGAAGACTACGACTGAGTCCGAGCTTCCTGCTGGATTTATAACCATCGAGGTAGCTGGAAACATCTCGATCATCGGCACCGAGAATTTAGCTAGCTACTTCTGGGGAGATTGCCCTTGTCCCGTCTGTCAGGTCTGTGGTGGCGACTTCGACAACGACAAGGGGCCCCCCACCCTAACCATTGATGTCCGCGGGACCCTGTCGTGCCATTCTGCACGCGGGCGCTGCCTTTGCTGACGCGCTGGGCTTGCCCGATTTCTATCTCGTTATCCATAACCGCCACCTCAGTTGCGTCGAGGAAACCCAGACCCCCATCATTCCTGTCTCGCACGACTGACATGAAGTTATCGCTAAGGCTAACGGCACCAAACAACTTAACGATAGGCTGGGGTACGAGGGCACGTTACCTAACGGTGTTGAGCTCTTCGTCTCCTAGGGGGCGAAAGATGGTTTACGGCACACCTACTTGCGAATGTGAGGTCAGGGGAGTTGTTAAGGTTTCTTAGTCCAAGTAACGTAACCTACTTTCACGCTATGTCTGAGGCCTCAGTTCGGCACCAACAACACAATGACAGAACAAACATCTATGTTCACTTGCATCGGCACCGGGGGTACCACCAGGTGCAGTCTCATTAGTTCCTTTACCGTGGACCCGGCGTTCAGACAGACTACTGTAGTGTTGAAGAACTGTATCCTCGGCCACTCTGGATTCGGTATCCATAGCGTCTGTTATATGAGACAAATCTAGGCACACGCAATTTCCATTTTCGGACCTCGCCCACCTGACACTGCTCCCCTCGGCTCAGGCTCGGCTCAGTCCTTGTTCAGGATTTGCTCAGGCTGGCTCACCTTTGCTCACCTTAATTACCATTTGCAGCATGCCGAATTGCATCAACATTAGCAGAGTAGGCCCAGAACTGGTCCCAGTATATAGAAATGTTCAAATGGGCGCCCTTTTTGAACATTAGTAGTCTTGACTTCACCTCTCATACAATCACTTGTCACGACCTAGCGCCACGGTCGGACTACCTGGGCGAAAGAGGCGCCATTAGCCATGAACCAATCAGCGCATGATAACGTCATGGGGCGCAATAATTGCTAGGCCACATTGGGTGCGTTAGGATGGAAGGCAGAACTGGAGTTGGTGGTATTGCTACTGTTTCTTGCTCACGTTGACTATCAGTCTAGTCAGAGCAGAAAAACAAGGGCACTCATGGATCGAACTAGTCCGAGTTAGCATAATAGCCACCATCTCAACCCTCTCGGATCATGACATTTCCGGCCAGATGGCTCAGTGCCTCGCAGTCATTGAGCATAACGAGAAGCCGCATACCCTGATCCTGTATGGCACCTGGGCCTTGGGCGACCATAGCATAGCTGAGAAGTCCATTACCTCAATCTTGCACCACATCATGCGCACCTACGACACCATCAAGACCATCGCCCGCCTGGAGTTTGGCGGCCTGGACGGCAAAGATCACAAGAGCAACCGCGACGTCGAGGACCGCGTCGACCGCGTCGCCGAAAAGTCGCAAGCTGTAGTTTGGGATCGCCATGGCTGCAAGTTCGCCCAGTCCTCATCAGAGCAGTTACTCAAAAGCGGAGAGCTTCGTCTTCGCCTGCCTGGCAAAAATACGGAGCAATACGGCCCCGAGGTCGTTGTCAAGTTCTCCGAGATCCTCCATGAGGTTCGCGAAGTTGCTAGCAGTGGCCGTTCCCTCACCGGCAACCCCACTCCGAACGATATCGACCCTCTTCGGGCTTCCGTGGTCCCACTGCCCGATTTCGTGTTTGGCTTTGCAGCCTGCGCTGCTCAGCTGTGCGGCCTCCGCGGTGGCACATCGATCCACCAGCTCCCATCCACGCCTAGCGCCCCCCCAACGCGCTATGCAGTCACCCATGGATCGCGGCTCTACCGCGTCATCAACCCGCTTTCCGCCGCGAGCTACGCTTCGGCTCGTCGTCTCCTCGGCCGGATTTCACGTCGCTAATTTTCCTCTCAATTGAAACAGAGCAGCCCAGGGCATGGATCACACGATGGTTTGGACGGGATGGCCTTGGGATTTCGCCGGTGTGAAACGGCACTGAGCAGAGCGTAAAATAGCGTAGCGTAGCATAGCACAGCGAGGGACTACGGGGATAGTTAGTTGGCTTTATGAAACACTCTTTTCTATCATTCTGACTTCCAAAACTTCTGGAGTGGTCGACATTGACAGCTGGCGGGGTTCTCTCGTCCTTCCTTGGTTCTTCTTGGAACCCCGGGTTGACTTGAAGCTCTGTTACTGCGTTGCAACCGTATACATGGCCTCGTAGGTGTTGGCCGCGGTTGGGGGATGCTGAGAGGAGCCAGAACGCTACTGGTACATGTATAACCTCCATCTTCTCAATCCATCACTTGTGGTCTCGGTTACGCGCGTCCGGAACGGGCAGCTTCATCGTCGCCTCCTCGACCTTCGCATCGACAACGGCACCAGAATTGTTCAAGCCAGGCCTCTGCCAATCCTATAAGAGCTCAAAAACCTGCTGCTTGTATACGCAGATCTCCCATCACTTGATCTCTTCACGGTTAACGTGACAGCGTTCGACGGCACGTCTTCCCTACCCGTGGATCGGGTACGGGTGGTGGCACCTCCGCACGGTTCGACAATTAGCAAGCTGATTGCCAAAGTCGACATATTGGTCGACACGCTCGCCCAAAGCAGACGGGCCGTCGGGTGGGTGGTGGGAAACGCTTCGAGCTCGGGATGCTGGGAGGAAGCCGACCAATCACGAACGCTTTGACGGTCAAGACTAGGATGCGAATCACGACGGGTTTTTCTGAGGCGGCCTTCCTGCCCCACTCATTCTTCACCGCGTGCCTCCTTAACCGTTGCCCTGCAGTCGCGTGCAGTGGTCCAATTGGCCCCCGAAGCTGACGCCAAGAGACGCAGCATTCATCAACTACGCTCAAAAATCCGATTTGTGCCCAAGACCTCACTCCACTGCGCCCTCTCGTCTTACTGCTATCAACACGAATTTCTGCACATCTCGGCGCCATGGCCACGCATACAAGTAGTCTTGGCGAAGTTGAGCCGCCGATGCGCGCGGTGGATTTCTCCCGGAAACCGACGGTGATGCAGGTCAGCACGTTGCTTCGGCGCATGTGGCTGGTTGACCCTGACGCCATTCCCAACCCTGCCGATGGCGCGTCGCCTCGCCCCCTCAAGCAGCTGTTTCGAGAGATCATGGATAACATCGGCGGTTGGATGCAGGATGCGTCCCCGGAAGATCGGTGGAATGACGAACTCTGGAAGTCCCACACCGGTTACACCCTGCTGGACCCTCCCGAGGGGCCCGAGTCGAGCACTGGCGCCCAAGATGCAGAGGGTCCACTCTTCACGCCGTTTCGACACTCCATCTATGCCGTTTACGACCACGTCTTTTGGGACACGTACCAGATGTTGAGGAAAGAAACCGAAGACGGGATCGGCGAATTCAACCCTCCAAACACCTCCGTTATGGTGTTGAGAATATCCGACGACGAACCCGCCGACATTTACCACCTGTTTCCTACCGACTGCTTCGTGTACCCTATTTGGATTGCATCAGGCACTTCATTGACGTTTTCCGTCGATGGCATGGAGAAATCAATCAGTGCCGACGGCGAAGCCTGCACCTTCTCTTTATGGTTCCGTGCCGGAAAAAGAGCAAAGATTTCACCTACCAGTGATGACCATCGCAGTCGCGTAGTCGCCTTGCTTGCCATTGGCCAATGCGAACCCAGACTCTTGCCTCCTATTCCACTTGAGGAACACACCATCGGCCCTCTCGGCATTGGGCCATCGGGGTCAAAATTCGGGGAGGAGGACGACGGAACCACCCCAGAGTGTTGGCCGGAAGCTGACCATCTCGCTCGCGCTGTCTTCCTCAAAGCCGGCGACGATGCTGAACGATGTGCCTTTGACGAGTTCTTTGGTAGCGTTGAGGATTGGCCTGAAGACGTACAGCCAAACACGGACAAGGTTGGGAGTTCTCCTTTATACTCGTCCTTGTCAGAGAATCGGAGTGTCCGGCTGCTTGTCATCGAGCCTGCTTCAGAGCAGGAGGAACTGCAGACCCGGCTGATGGTCGTCTCACTCGACGACAAGCCCGGCTTTGAGGCTCTGTCCTACACCTGGGGACATCCAAGCGATAAGACACTCCTACGATGCGGCAGCGCCATGGTCCCCATCCCACGCAACCTCGAGGATGCCCTCAAGAAACTGCGGCGACAGTCTACCCCACGCCGGGTGTGGGCTGACTCGGTATGTATCAACCAGGAAGACATTCCGGAAAGAGGTCAGCAGGTCTCCATGATGCGCGATATCTATCGAGCCGCCGACAAGGTTCTTGTGTGGCTGGGCAAAGACGAGGACGCCAACGCCGAGAAAGCATTCAGTGCCGCCTGCAGTATTGTTCGTCGCTGGCGTCCAACGGGTGATCGACTGGCATTCTCAAGCTACGCCAACCTATTAGAGCCACTGATGGAAGAGGATCTCGCTTCCTTCCGCGAAGAGATCGACGGAGATGCATGGCAGTCACTCCGTGTCTTGTTTGAGAACAAATACTTTGGACGATTCTGGATCATACAAGAGATTGCCCTCGGGGGCTCAGCTATAGTGTATTGGGGAGAACACCATATATCCTGGGGCATGTTGGGAATCTGCGCCTCCTGGATGATGACCAGCGGTTGGAACCTCCAGCCTGACCGACCAATCAACGCCGCCTACAACGCCTTCCTGATCTACCTTCTCCCGCTCGCCAGTAGGAGCGGAATATCCCCCTTCTCCAAACTTGACCTCTCTGTCGTCCTAGGCGCCACCATGGGGCGTTTCGAGTCCACGGATCCTCGAGACCGCATTTTCGCCCTCCTTGGCATGCCATTCGCCGGAAATGACCCGGAGGTTCGTACACTCTTGGCCCCCGACTATAGTCGAGACGTCCGCTCTGTCTACACCGAAGCAGCGCGACGCATTCTCGAGCAAGACCAACACCTCCGCCTCCTCAGCACGGTCCAGCACGGCCCGGAACTCGACCCGTCTTACCCCTCTTGGGTTCCACGATGGGACCAAACACCTTACGCCGAGCCCCTCGCCCTGCGAGACGAACAAGGGTACTACGCCAATGGCGGCGAGCTCTTCTGCCTCTCCCCTTCCACCTTTCACAACGACACCCTGACCCTCACCGGCCTGCCCTGCGGCACTGCCGCCGAAGTCAGTGAGGAGCTCGCCAAAGGTAACCTCCGCTTCGACGCCCTCAGCAAGGAATCCCACCGCCAGGCCGCCATGACCCTCTTCACCCATCTCAATGACGAAGGGAGCCAGTTCCGCGCCTCCTGGAGCGCCACCCTGGAAAAGTTCACCCTCTTCGGCTGCGCGGATCCCGAGTATCAGGCCGCGGTGGTCAAGAACGGACAGACCATGAGTGTGGCCGTCACCGCGCAGCCGGGCAAATACGGGATGCGCGCGTCGACTGAGATGTTGGATGGCGAGCGGGCGAGGACTGATCACCTGGGGGAGTTTCTGCTCTACTGGCGCGAGCGGGTATCGTGGAGTAAGGAAGAGCTGCGACATAGGGGGATGGGGTTGTTCTGGAGGACTGTGGAAGACCACGGGACACCGTACATGCAGGAGCGGGCGTTGTGTGCTATGAACGCCATGGCCGATCGTAAGGTCTTTGTCTTTGGCGAAGAAGATGATACCAAGATCGGTCTAGGGCCCGCGGCGATGAGGGAGGGAGATGTGGTCGTTGTGTTGTTTGGGGGAGTGGTACCGTTCGTCCTGCGCCCATGTGAGGATGAAGACGGGAGCAAGTTTTGGAAGTTGGTTGGGGAGTGCTTTGTGCCAGAGCTGATGCAGGGGGAGGCGGTGGAGAGAGCCGGGCTACTGGTTGATGGCACGTTCAATAGGGGTGAGCGTGGGGCGTTGTCTTTGACGCCGTCTGGGCAGGGCAAAGAAGATCCGAGGACGCAGAGGAGGGTCGGAGAGTGTGGCGTTTGCGCGTTTGAGATTCGATGAAGATCGGGATCTAGAAGGAAGAGTTGAATACGGCGATATTCCAAGTGGTTGATAAAGTAGATTTTTAATCCGGTATGCACGGCACCACTCAGCCGAAATCAGCCACTCGCTGATCGGTCACACATACATAACCCAAATCCTTAAACATACCGCTGGCGAAATTCACAAATTTTTACAGCTGCAGCAGGAGTAGCTGCCGTACTTATTTCCAAATATTTACTCGCTGGTTAATTTAGCCGCTGATGTAACCCGCAGCCCCGGAGCCCCCCGCTATCTTAGGGTGCACAAATAAGCTGTAGCTACACCATTACAGCAGCACTAGCACCGCCTTTAACCACTAATACACCGTAGAGAGAGTTTTGAGCACCCTGTTCCGCTCTAACCCTCTGTCTTTCCTGTCACCCTTGAGATCTTTTTACAGACGAACCGGCAGCCGAGGAGATCGAGATGCTGGACCGATACTGCGTGGTTTGGACCGCAGCGGGGAGGTGACGCTAAGGGGTCAGGTTGTATTGCGTTAGGGGCGCAGTGAATGAAGCAGTTAAGATACTGCGTGGCTAGCTGCAGCCAAGCATGCAGCCAGTCGATCCGCCAGATGTCGATCTCGGACAGGGACAAGTCATATAGCCCATTATAGAGTCGAGAGGAGTATGCAAGGGAAAAAACAACAGACGATTCGGAATTTCAGAAAAAGCGTATATTTTGTACTTGCGTCCATGAGCCATTTCGTAGGTGTCGCTGATGATAATGGCGAGTTTAAACTTGAGTAGCATTACTTTTTTATAGCTCTTTACCATCTCCCGAGTCATTACTGCCAACTTTATAGCTAACACTTTATTATCACGTACATGTGCAGCTCTGCACGGCGGCTGCGTTCAGCTGTGTGTCGCCTCTTTCAGTTTTTTCACTGCAGGTTACCTGACGGCCACAATTTCCCCCACGTACTCGAACCAAGTGCCGAAATCTCTCTCTCGCTGATCAAGGATGGGGTCTTCGGACTCGCATCCCACGAGCGAAATCGAAGGATTCCGATCGAGTCTTCGACCCCCTGCTTCTGGGCAGAGGTCAGTCCTAGGCTCTGAAGGGCGAGCTCGTAGCATAGGAGGGAAATGAAGCGACGATTCCCGAGCCGGCTTTGATCGCGGATGAGCGTAGCTCATGGGCCGCGTGGGGCGGATGTAGTTGATCAGATCGAGGATTTCTTGTCGCCAGATGTGCGCTTTGGCGCCGTCGACGACAATTGGAATTTTGATCTTCATGGTGTGATATTTGAAGATGAAGATGAAGAGGTTTGAGACCTGAGCAGGAGGAAGACGTGATTTATGTTCGGCCTCAAGGTTTGCTTCGGGAGAAGCCATGGCTTCACATGCCGAACATCTTAAAGGTGGCCTTAGAGGCTGAACCTACAAAGCCACCGTCGTAATTCTGTGTTTTTGCTTTGCAATTGAAGCCTTTGTGTGAAATATGCTTTGGGGCATGGCATTTTGTGTATCAATCGAACTGTCATCAGTTATTTTGTGTAGTTTTCGACAGAGCTGCGCTCTGTCAAGGCCCAAAAAAAATTGCCCCAACAGCACAACCCTGGCAAACACAACTCCAGCAAACCAAAGGCTAAGCGGCAAACTCCGAAGATTTTAAGCAAAACAAACTTTTCCCACCCTGCCTGCGAGCCGCCCACAAACGGCTCTACTGTAAGTTCTTCCCATCCTATTCCATTCAGACACTAATTAGCCCACCATCCAGCAACCTCCGCCTCCCTAGAGAAGATGGCCAATCGTGTCGACTTCGACCTCCACCTCGAGGCTGGTCACATCATCAACCAATAGCCTACGGCACGGCCCGTCATGGCCTACGGCGGCATAGAGGCGCAGCGCTTGGCCCTCACCGAAACCCACATCGAGTGCAACACATGCGGCTGTGGCTGCAAGACTAATTGGGGTACTATCCTGGTCCTGGTCCCGGTGATGGTTGTGTTCTTGCTAGCCCTCTGGCTTCTACACAAGGCGTAATCCTCGGCCAGAATAAGTACGTCCCTCGAGCTTTTTGTGTCAGACATATCTAATATCTTTACAGCTCTGATAATCTTTTCAGCTCTGACGAACCTTTTTCGACGGCGTTGGAGTGTGCGGCATTATGGGCTTGGCGTTTAGCAGGAGGCATCATGGGCATAGCTTTGGAGTTAGGGCAGGCATCATGGGCTTGGCGTTTAGGGATGTCATAACCCTGCAGGAGGGCATCATGGGCTAGCGTTCTACAGTCATGTAATTGCTTGGACTGCTTTTCAGGTTTTGTCACAGTCAAGTTCATTTGCGTAAAAGCTGAATCACCTGCGGCGACGCTACACCAAGCATGCAGCTAAACATACCGCTACAGCGCGTCAATCAGATGTCAACCCCGCCAATAATCTGTCTGACATCACAAAAGTTTATGGCAGAATTGCGAAGGCGGTGTGGCCGGCAAGGCCCCTTCTAAGAATTTAACACCAGCACATGCGATTTAAAGTCACCAGCTCTGTCAAGGTAGAGTAGCTTTAACATTTTTCATCACTAATCTAGCTAACCGCTACGTTTTGCAAGTCTTTTTTCAAGTCAACTTCGCCCATCACTTCCGGCCGCCCCGAATCGCACTGTGCATAGGATCGCTCTCCGGGGTTCAACAGACAACCGCTGGCAGGGGCTTAGGGGCGAGTCACCATTTAACATGGCCACGTCCTTCCGCGGGGCAGAGTGACCAGGGCATCACAGTGTCACCATAAAAGAAGAGATTATCATCAAAAATGGTGCGGGAAGTGGGGTGCGTCCTTAGTCACCTGACCGTAGGGAAATGCGCATTCCCACCTAGCTATGCCCGAATGCTCTATTCAAGGCTTTGGTCCTAACTTTGCGTCTTTGCGTATGCACTTTTGTGTAAAATTTGTCTTGTGTGACCCCGCTATTGTAGCTCGCTCGCTACCTCTGCTTTCGCACCAATTTTAGTGCGCTGCAGCCTATTCTTCTCCGCAATTCTTTTGCAAAACGTGTCGCTTTTTACCAACATCGTCGACGACATCATTGACGACATCGTCGCCCTAACGACGACTCAGCAGACCCGCATATTTGACCCGTATATTTGACCTGCAAAATGGCGTCTTCCCACACTTGCCCCCATAACTGCGCCCTCAATTGTCACAAGCAGGACAAGATGATTGCCGAGACCATTCAAGCTTTCTGGAAGAGTACGCGCTTGTCCTGCTTCCCATCGCGTCCTGGTGTTTCCCTCCGTCGCTAACGCTACCGCATCGCAGAATCGCCCCCCGCCCTCGAGGCTGGCGATGAGCACTTCAATGTCGTCTCCCGTGCCTGCGGCTTTGGTTGGGGCACCAGCGTCAAGGTCAAGGGCGATTTCAACGAGGCCACCACGGAGCGCCTTCTGAAGACCGCAACAGCTGCGCACACATGCCTTAACAACAGCGCGGCGGTCGCTAACAACGAAGCCTTCAGCAGCGCGGCCGTGTCGACCAGCGTCGCTGCCGCCATCATAGCGAGCAGCCTAGCCATCTAGATGACAGGTCGCCGCGCTCCCACAGTGCCATCGGCGGTATGTTGTCTGTTTCTCATCATGAACCAGGCTAACACGAACAGATGGTGCGCATCAAGCAGCCGAGGATTCCGTTTGCAATGCGAATGAAGACGACTAAGCGGGTGTAGGCAGGATGGGGATGGGCACTGCGCATGGAGACCGTGGGAAGCAGATCTCGCTGCGACACAGATGATGGGGATGGCACTGGATGGTAATGCCACCATGGGCACTGCAATCGGGCGAAACTCGTTGGGAGGGCCATGTCATAGCGCAGATGGCTGGGATAGCGATGATGCAGGCCATGCATTTCTTATGAATGCGATCACTCCAATGCTGTCAATTGGTCGCGATGAATGCGATCCACTGCAATGTTGTCAATTGGGTCGCGATACGTCAAACTGGAAACTTGCGATCGATCTGCGTTCTAAACAGTAAACAGATGTTCCTGTGCCGTTTGTTGCGCGCAGCCGAGGCCTTTCGTCCCGGCTCTCCAGGTCTATGGGCCACTGAGTGGTGCCTCTTGGAAATCGTATATGGCATTTCGTGCCGTGCTGCAACTCCACTTAAGGAAGGATGAAATCAAAGGCGTCAAAAGGGTTGCGGTGAATTTTCCTCATCTGGAGAGAAGAGCACTCGATTATTTGATGGGCTTTCTTTTCCCAGACACAATGCCCTTCTCTCCCTCGGAGATGGCGGCAGTCAGCGCCTCTGGCTACATAGGTGTAGTACTTTAAGGTGCAAGTGAACAAAACAATTGAGAAGGGTGGAGACCACCTGCTACTTGTTAGCATACCAAGGAACTTGAATCGCACATTGTCGAGCGCTGGGCGTGGCTGCTGCTTTAGTTCCGAGGCGTATCCTGAGGACAAGGCTCAGTCTTGGTATGGCCGTCTGTAACAATGATGTGGGGGGCTTGAAAAAAGGTGGCTAAAAGGTTATATATTGATGCCGTGAGCAACGCCAGCAGAAGAGAGGGGGCACCGCAAAATCATGAACCACGGTGAAGAGAATATATCTGGCTCTACACTGACCAAATCCAAAATAGCGGCCAAACAGCCTGGGTACCGGAAGGTATTTCAAGACAAATACCAAAATCGGAACAACAAACTCTAGATAGGTACACAAACCCCCTCCCCTCTCAACCTACACAAAAACAGGGCTGTCGATAAATGGCACATACTGCTGCCGGCATGTAGTATTGTCCGGAGGGACCACGCCCAGAAAGTATGCCTGAACATGTCCAAAGTAGCAGATAGATGCCCCCTGGTTGACGACCGTATGCTATATTCACGCCGCAACCCATCAGTTAGTAGCTTGAACTTTTGGTTAAGACCGGCTTGTGTTTGGCTCCAAAGAAGGGAAGGGGACAACTCACACCCACGGCTTCCTGCACCAGAACCGCAGATCCGGGAAAGCGAGAAGACATTGTACGTGCTCTAGGGGAGGATCAAATTAGTCAGGGGCAAGAGAAAGAGGAATTGCGAAGCAGGTGGGTGGAAACGCACGATAGCAACGGCGTTACGGGGTCAACGGTGTTGCTTGTGAACAAGATGGAGAAGGACGTAGGTTGTTGGAGTTTGCTGATTGGATCTGCGCAGGAAACGAAGTGGTTAGTTTGTTATGCTTTCCTAGAACGAGTGGGAGTGGAGAAACAGCTAGAAAAGGAGAGATGGAGGGATAGGAAGAGAAAGCCTACCTTGCACTACCATACTGTCAGGCAACTGCGGCCGAAACGACCTGCACAGGATCTGCTCCACATAGATGGGATAGATATCACCAACGTACTTGCTCTTTGACACCGTATACTCGACGTATCCCCTGAAGTCTTCAATGGAGGCAGGCCTGTTCCTGCCATACGAATCCGCGCACTGGATGATGAGACGGGCGTCCGAGGTGATATCCAACTTGTCGAACATACCCACAAGAGCAGACACGTCACCAAGCTCGATCTGATGCAGGATGCCGGCCATGACTGGAAAGAGAGCGGTGGGGCTATAAATAGCATTGAGGAAAAGTGCCTTCAGGTCTGAAACTGTGATCAATGATGGCAAAGCTCGGGTCTGAACTCCGCTTACCGGGACAGGATGTCCCCGCAACTGTTCGATGATGTTGTCCAATCTCGCAGTAATGTTCGCCGGTGTAGGTCCCCAGAAAAAACACCTCTCAGGACCTGCGGCATGACAAGATGTCGAGAATGTCTCCATCGCCTCTTCCATCTGCTCGACGTTATCCCTCCAGTCGTTATTGTAGTATTGCTCAGCGTTTACGACTCCATCGAGCACCATCCTTCCCACTCGATCCGGGAACATGGACGCGAAGGTGGTACCGACGACGGTGCCATAGCTGATGCCATAGCACCACAGCTTCGCCTCTGATGGTAACCGACTGGCCAGCTCGGCCTCAGCTTCGACGAAGGTGAGCAAATCCCTCGCAACCGCCGGTGTAGTGACGAAGTATCCATGAGGGGCGCCCTTCTCGATGGCAGTATTACACCACTCTCCGTAGATGGCGCTGGAATAGTACTGTTCCTCGAGCGACGAAGTCGAGACGTTGGTAGTGCCTGTTCTATGCAGTCGGTTGAAGGCCAATCTTGCTTCTTCGTTACCCGAGAAGCAGTCGAACCCCAGACGGCTGTTATTTACGCCGCGAGGGTCGAAGGAGACGAAGTTGTACTGCTCGCCGAGAAATTGGCCGACCATGGATTGGTATGTGAGGAGGAGCTCGACGCCAGAACTACCGGGGCCACCTGCCAAGCGTCAGTCCAGACGCGTGGGTTAATTGGGGTGGATCGGGCTTGGATCTCACCAGGGATGAGCACGATGCTAGGAGACTCGGCAGTGGCATTTTTCCCAGCAAGTTTGATGAAGGCAATGGATGTGGTCCCCAGGCTTGTGTTGGAATAGTCCAAAGGGACTTCTAGTCTCGAGCACGTAAAGTTGTCGAAGCATGGTGTCCAGGTAAGGTTGGCGGATGGTTTGATCTGGTCAAATCCATGGACCATGTCGGCCCGGGGAGTGTGGGAGCATCTTAAATTGGCTTTGCAAGTTGAGCTCCAGGTGGTGAAAAAGATAATGACGTTCAAAAGCCCTTTCATTGTCGCTGCGGGAAGCTGGAGGTTCGACTTTGAGCTTTGTCCTGAGGGGATTCTGCACAGATTTCTGCCCGCAGGAAAGACCGGCACAAGGACATACTTATAGCAAAGACCACAGAATTTCCCAGCACTTCCACCAAGTTTTCCAGTTTAGACCTCAGCGTTCGGTCCCTCTGGTTGCCGCCTTCCTGCAATTCAGCTCATGATGCCCGCAGCGTAGCTGCCGGTGTGGTAAGCTGGCCCCACCTGTACGGGCGAGCCAATCAGCTTTGCTCCGCTCCAAGACCGCCGAGGAAGACCTAACGGGCAAGACAACGGATTGACAGGAAATATCCCGCAGATGAGCCTCAGCGGTCCATGCGCGATGTCGATCTGGCCTTGCAGCTCCTGCGGCACAACACTCTTCCTTCTTGACGTTGTTCGTGGCTGAGCATCGGGGCCCTCTCCTTCCTTGGCACCCCACTTGTACGAACCAGCCAATCACTGCGCCTATTCTCCTGCCCCCTGGGATTCTCGGTCGGCCCGCCCCTGGGTTGCGATTTCCGATCTGCGGCTCGTGTTTCATCGTCAAATTCTCAACCTACATCACCCGTCAAGAATCCAAGAGATGCCATCCTCGCTGGATACAAATAGGCGAGCAGACAATCTCCCTCCCGCTAGGACCTGTTGACCTTTCTTTAGTTGCTCTTGGGTGGGACTGGGTGATCCCGGGGAGCCATGCGCTTGGGAACGCAGAGGACGACATGCAAAACGAGCACTCCAAAGCGGCCAACCAAGCTTGGAGAAAGAGGCCTCGCAGATTCGCGCCAAAGTCAAGGCTGGGCTGCAAGACCTGCAAGTGAGTGTCGGGTTCAAGATGTCGCTCTATATCAAGATTGGACTGTGTCTAGAAGCTGAACGCCTAGCTGACATTATGCGCCGCTTAGGATCAGACGAGTCAAATGTGATCTTTCTCAGCCATCGTGCGAGAAATGTCAGTCTACCGGTCGCACTTGCGACGGCTATGGTCAAACAACCCCGCTCATTTCCGCACAAAGCAATTGTGCCGACAAGGAGGCCGACAAAGCGGAGAGTTTCGACAGCTATCGCCCTTGCACCACGCTGATTTCGGGCCATTCAACACGATGGCATGCTCACGCCCAACTCGCCAGCCATATCTCGCAAGATCTTGGGCCCCTTCTTGTCCTACCAGCGACAGGGTCAGCCGAGAGAGAGTCAATGTCTTTCTTCGAATACATCTCCATCAAGCACCTGGACGAATACCGCCCCTGCGAATCATGGCACAATACCCTCATGCTCTTCTCCCAGACTGTGCCATCCATGAGGCACGCCGCCATGGCACTGGCCCTAATGCACCGTAACTACAGGGCCCTGGACCGCAGTCCCAACAACAACCGTCTACATTTACCCCCGTACGCGATACCCGACAGGGACCCCTTGTTTCACTACAATCGAGCCATTCAGCTCCTCCTAGACCAAGACACCGGCGACAGCATCGAAACCACGGCCATAACCCTCTTGGTCTGCTACGTCTTCATCTGCTTCGACCATCTGGCGCGCAACTACGTACAAGCGATGAAGCACTTGCGCGGAGGCGTGGAACTTTTGCGAAGTATTGACCGGGCCTCCCTGGAGAGGAACAACACGCCCTCGGGACTTCGTGCACTCATCTCACAGATCACCAGGCAGATTGGCCGGCTCGACATGCAGGCCGTGACGTTCCTGGTGGACTGGACTCCGGTCGATCTTCAGGAGATGCCCCTTCCTCGTGACATATCCCCAATCTCTGTGAACGCTTTCCACTCTCTCGATCAAGCCGCCGACCACCTCCAGATTATCGTCGCGCGGGTGATGTGGCTTCGCAATATGGAGCAGCAGCAGCCACAAGGTTCCACAGCCACGACAGAGAGCGAGGTCACACCTCCATCGTCTCCGTCATCGTCACAGATCGTAGGAAGTCTTCTTAACCAGCTAGAAACATGGTCAACCCTCTTCTCGAACATGCTCCTACAACAACCCCCAACACCATCCCCGTCTCCGCTAACCCCCCTACTCCACCTCCACCACACCATCTCATACATTCTGCTCCGCACGCACGCAGCACCCGACGGCGAAATGGCCTTTGACAACTTCTTCTCCCAGTTCCAGCAATGTCTTACCTGGGCGGATGAGATCACGATGGCGCATGAACAGACCTTAACCCCTGAGGTCGGAATCATCCCCGTGCTATACATCATCGGCGTGAAATGTCGCCATCCGGTGCTTCGTCGCGAGGCGTTACGCATCTTAAGACTTCGGCCGATGCGGGAGGCAGTTTGGGATAGTATTATTACGGCGAGGGTGGTGGAGAGGGTGATTGATATTGAGGAGGGGGGTGGGGTGGAGTTGGGCGATAATGCTAAGGGGATAATAGCGCGAGAGGGCAGGGATCCTGGACCTGAAGGGGTTCCTGTTTGGCAAAGAGTGGAGATGGTATCTTGGGTGCATGTTGTTGATGGTGAGGATACGACTGGGGAGAGGCTGGATATTACGTATACGGTGTGTGGGAGGGATGGTGCCTGTGTTGAGTCTGTTCTATTGTGATGTAGCGTTGGCCGGGTTGGGTGCCCAACTTCGAGTGGCATCTAGGTTCCTAAAGATTCTAGTCTACAGTACCTCGGCGTCTTATGCCTTGGCGCTGTCCCTGGTATGCTGCTCATACTGGTCGCTGATGTCGCGGCGCCTGAGTAAACGCAGAAGATTCGTGATCGTCTCGATGTGTATGAAAAGGAGATGCTTGAGCGCTTTGCCAAGAGAGATGCCGAGCTTGCGCACGCCGTGCTGCCTTCAAGGCAAAAGAGAATACCTCGGATGAGAACATGATGGCGGACTAGGCCAGATATGATATGCAACTGTCAAAGACTTGTAGCCCTTCAAAATCTCCGCATACGCCTCGTATAGCCACCAGCACTAATACACATTTAGGGCTGGCCGGAAGCTAAAGCAAGCTCTGCTGGTTCATTTCATGCACGAGTGGACGGATGTATGGGGCCCATCTGGAGCGGCACCTATGGTGTGGAGAAATCCTGCTGTCTCTGCACAACGCCGTATACGCCCTTTAGCCGGAACTCCCCCCGCTTGCCGTGACGGATCTGCTGCTAGTGACCACCAATGCATCTGCCTGCGCTCCTTGAAGAGTCGAAGAGATCGAAGACGGGACTTACCACTGCAATTACCATTATGACACGGTATATTTCGTCATCAAATATATCTCTATTCCTTCGGACTTGGTAGACCTCGTGCTTGATCAATACCATATCAAATATCCATTTGGTTTCTATCCCGTGGGATCTTGCTCATGAACTTGAGGGAACTGAGTCCAAGCTCGAAGCTGAGGATATCCCCTTTCTTTCGTAAGCAAGCGGATATTCTCGAACCGTTCCCGCACTCCCAGAGTCGTTGTCGTGTAGCTTTGGGCCGTTGATAGCCCCAGAATGTTTGATACCATCAAGAGACAGTCGACTGTATAGGTAGCCTGAGCTTGTTGAGTTTACAGCAAATCGCCGCCATCCGTCGGGTCCGCAGGAATAGCGCCGTATGAAGACCTTGGTGACTCGGAGCGTGGCCATTGAAACCCAGCTAAGCATGTCCTCAGCCTTTGCTTAGCTTTTGTCGTCGACAGCACTGGTTTTCTTCAGCTGTTCGAACAGCGACTTGTCACGCGACGAATCGTCGCTATGGCCTGCGACGTTCACCGCCCGTAAATGGATAACTGCTGTTTCAGCCGCTGCCGAGGCCGAGAAGAGCGTTGTGTCCGTGTCGTCCGGTAGCGCGCGGCCAGATCTCTTATTACGGTACGCATCTTATGCTTCTTAGATCTGCGAGAAATTAGTCAGCAGCGAGAGAGAAACTTAACGTCTGGGTACGCGGAGGAAAGCGACGTGAGACTCTAGTGTGCACCGGCGCTTGTCGGGATGCAGCCCCAGCACGAGAAGGGAATAGGCTGCATTAATCGTAGCGTAGTCGGCGTTGAGAGGGACCCCAAAAAGAGTGGAGAGCTCGCGACGAGAAATCATCTCCTTCCTCCTTTGCCCTGCCCGGCGAGTGGAGCCGACTGGGAGATGCCCTCAGCTCGCGACTTCCTAGTCTCATACCACGTGAAATCTCGTACATCATCACGCAGGTTTCTCGCACCCTTAACCTCACGCTGAGTCGGAAGTCTCCGGCATCGGGAGCATCTATATCAGCATTGTATGGATAGGTATAAATAGTTAAAGCCAATTCAGGGCGGAGAAGATCCCACATTGTGCCCTGGTCCGGGCCCCGAGGTGCCACTGGCATGGGCAGAGAATCGGTCCAATATCTATTCGTTAACAATTGGACGTTCATTATACCGTATACGTAGCTGAACCCTGGCTTACATAATGTGACTAGCGCTTGTGATGGAGCCAAGATCTCGAATTCACTTGGTCGCGTCACCAGGGCGCTGCTGGTTCTGTCAACTGAGAAGGCGCCCCGTTAACCTGCCAGAACCTTCCATCATAAGTCTACATCAGGTTTCTGACTCCCTGCACGTCATTTACCCACGTGTTGAGCGATCCCTCCTGGAATTTGCGATTTTTGTGGGTGCTGTTCCTCTTCTATCTAATCCGCTCTCCGTTTTCTTTTCCATCAACACCACACTGCAGTCGCTTCTTTCTCCCAGCGTCAAAATAGGACTTCACCATGTCCTTAACTCCGGCCGCCACCACGCCCTCTTCGGCGTGCCTGCTGGTGCCGATGGCGGCCCAATCAAGGCTCCCGTGACCCAAGCCGACGCGACCAAGTACCGCACAGGCTTCTCAGGAAGTTAACAAGCTAGAGCACTGAGAATACTACGCCAACTTGGCCACAAAGTTCCGCACCTGGTCCGCCGACGATCTTTCCACGCTGTTTCTTATGATCCCAAAACCATATCAACACATTATCACGAAGGTGAAGGAGCTTGCTCTTCTTTCTCGAAACCATGCGCACGTGAGAGCTATCGGAGACATAGCGGACGAGATCTGGACGGAGAAATCCGAGCGCCACATGATGATTGACGAGCGCGTCAAGTTGTGGAAGGCAACAGGAGGAGCCGGAGAAGCTCAAGACGCGGTGCGAGGAGCATATGCGCGAGTTGCGCGAGAAGCACCAGGATAGCAAGAGTCTGTTGGATGATCCCGAGTACTACGCTGCCATGGAGACGTACCGCCAGGCGTTGATCGCGTGCAAGGAGGCTGAGGCCAAGTGGACGGAGATGCAAAGCCAGCACAAGGCAGAGGCAGCGAAGGACGAGTCCAAGGACTGCTGGTACGAGTATGGCGCTGAGGACGACCTCTTCGCCCAGAAGCAGACTCTTCGTTGACAGCGCGCAAAAAATAACAAGAAACGGGCTTCCACCCTCCAGCAGCGTCGGAAGAAGGAGAGAGAAGACTGCGAGAAGGGCCTTTCCGGTAGAGGATTGCGCGCACAAGGTGAAGTACCAATATGTAAGATGTGTATATACTTGCTAAAGAAGAGCTGTGGTACTGGAAAGCCGGAGGAGAAATGGTTGGAGCGACGGGACGATGACATATCGGTGACTGGAGGAGGAATGTATTTGTACAATACCAGCTTAGATATCTCAAGCAGAACCGGCTATTATTACCATGTCGGCCGTCAGAAAGGCCCCACAGAATTTAAGACATCGCCAAGAATCTCACTCTGGCCGACAAAACCGGGTTCACATTGAACCCACCCGATACCAAGACCAGGTTTCCAGAATTGGGAGAATACTCCCCCGGATATTCATACTCCTTCCGGTGACGCGAGCTTGGCATCACGTCCATCCTGCCTGCCTGTCATTACCCCGCTGGTGATGACCATCAAGCATCTCGCTTGTTGGCAGCCAAGACATCCTACCCTTTCTATGAACTGCGGGAGCGGACAGAAATAGCAATTTACATAGCTGGGCAATTTGTATAAATATTTGATGGGGGTCGTCACTTTGCATGTGTTGTTCGTCACTCCTTTCACTTACAACCCTACGTCAAACAGAATTCCAGTCAAAATGCACTTCTCCCAGCTCCTCTCCCTCACGGCTACGGCCATCACCTTCCTCAGCACCGCCGTCGCCAGCCCCATCGAGATTACTACTCTAGCTGCCCGCGGCGGAAGACCATGCAATTTCTCGAACCCATCCACTGGTCCTTCTTGCCACAACACCGGTTGCCGATTACCTCACTACCTACTTCCCAGTATCTATATACATTGGAAAGAACTCCAATTCAGCAATCTCATCTGGCGGATTATACACAGCCACATAATCGACGCAACCAAGTATCGATAGAGGTAGTGAGCCCAGGAGAACTACTCGATTTAGAAATTCCGCTGCTTCAGAACCGATCTGTAGAGCGTCACTTGGGATCAGGCCTTTACGCTGTTCTAGCATGCCATCATCACCCGAAGCATCAAGACCTTTAGCGACGCGTGACCTATCTGTTCTCTGCCCTTCTACCTGCTTTTGTATTACCGCGGCGACTTGAGTTCCCTGCACAGCGCGCTGCAGAAACGTGGCAAGGCATGGAAGAAGTAGGTCTCAGAACCAGCTTCATGTAAGTGCTGCGAAGGTCCCGCGCGGCCACATGGCATCGTCATACCCAATGATGGCGAATATGTAAGTTGCCTCCCTGCCTGTGAAGTCGACCAGGGCCTTGGCTGACACACCACCGAAGCTGAGCGAGCGGGTGATAGTCGACGGGTGGGCATCGGTTAGCATAATAGCCTAGCGCCGTTCCCAGTTTGAAAACCACGTATGATCTGGCTTAATAGGCGGTACTAGCTACTAAAAAATAAAATACAAGGCCCTGTTTATAGCACAGGACTTAGCTCGACATGCGACGATTTCGACGACTTTACCCCAGATCGCAAGTTTAGTGATCTCTAAGCTAAGTTATATCTACCTACAGCTACTTACTATGCCTTGCAGAAACGAGACTGGTTTAAATACAATGTATAAAGATCTCTGAAGTGAAGTGGGGACTGGTGCGGTATAGAATCTGGTCATTAACTAAGACACTAAGCGGACACTTCTCTGTCTAGTTAACCGACATAAGAGGAATCGCGATAAAGGATTATCAGATTTCATCAAGCTCAAGGGCAATGGGCTGATTACTGCGATGCAGGAAGTGCGAATTGGAGCGATTTCTTCCCGATTTTGTCTTTTTTCTGTTGTCTCGAGAGCACGACACAACAACAAATGTTCTAACATAAAAAGGAGATGATTAGCTGATATTTATCACAGTAGAGACCCCAAAGTGGGCAAGACGCTCACGGCTAAAGCGATGGCCAAGCACACTAAGAAGCCGCTATACCTTATTAACATTAGTGAGCTGACTTTGAATAACGACATCGTGGAACAGCTAGGGGCGCATTTTCGGCAAGCGTCCTAATGGGATGCAGTCCTGTTAATGGACGAGGTAAACGTCTTATTGGAAAAAAGAAGTTATAAAAACTTAAACAGGAACGCTATTGTCTCAGTCTTCCTCACAATGCTTAAATACTATAAAGGCATCCTATTTCTTACCATAAATCGACTGCTAACTATAGACATGTCGTTTGAATCACAAATCCAAATCGCCATCCACCAACCCGATCTAGGTCTAAAGTCAAGGAGGCTGATCTGGTCCCACCTTATCCACAGGCTTGACGCTGATAAGAAGAAGGAGAAAGCTGAGCTAATGCAACGACTTAGTGACATAGCGGAATAGGAGCTTAACAGGAGGCAATTAAAAACATTCTTGCCGTAGCTAACTCGTTAGCGCTGGGCTCGCAGCGACGCTGGGGTGCTTTGCGTTACAAGATGGTGGAAGACATGGCCAACAAGCTTATGAGGTTTCGGGACGTCTTCGAGGATGGGGCACAAGAGAGAAAGGCCCAGTATCGTCAACCCTCGGCTGTTTCAAGAGCGCCCCTCGAGGTGGTAGGGTTCGTTTAAGTTGCCATTTCTTCGTTAATCCGAGATTCACCTACTACTACTGCCAATTCCCAACAATAGATTTGCACACCCTAAGACGCGAACCAACAGGAGCTCAACGACAAGACCCACCCTGTTTCCTGGCATCGCCTCAATTCGAGACATTCACTCTGCCTCGTCCGCAAAATTGCTCACCGACTGATCAAAGGAATTTCTCCCTCTCCTGCCTGATCTGTGGTGTCGTAAAACTTCCCGCGTCTACCACAATCAGGACACCACCTACCCCGCGTTACTCGTAGCAGAAGTGAGACTGGAGTTTCTTTAAACGATAAGCAGGCGAGACGGCTCGACGGCTCGTCTCAACATCGTCAGCTTATCAAGGAAATGGGACGCTGACAAAAAGCCTTTCCCGGTAAGGCTTACAACCGGTGACTTGTCGCCAAGAGCCACAACTTCACGGGCGGGCAGAGTTTCCCGCTAATGCTTAACGTCGTGGCAACAGCACGCACGGAATCCACGTCAGCGCAATATACTCCCGTTCCCAACCATGGAACCAAAAGTTTACGAGACGACCTTCAGCTCGCGGATTATCTCATCTTGGCCACTCCGCTTGCAACGAGGGTTGAATACTGCGTCGGCGTCGCCCCTTCTGTAGTACAATGTTAGAGATGATGACAAGGAGACATCAACCCCTGGCAACTGTAGCGCTCAAAGGTAGAAAGGGGGAAGAGAGCCCTTTTCGGCGCCGAGCAGAAAAGTACAAATAGATCCTTTCCGCCACGCATTCGCAACAAAACAAGTCACCATCTTCAACAAAACTCAAGTCCCATCCCATCCCCTTCAACACTCAGCTCCAACGCCCACAACCCAACTCAACAACCCCGCCATCACCATGAAGCTCTCCTCCTCCCTCCAAACCATCGCTACCGCCATCTCCCTCCTCACCCCCCTC
>Ga0247780_1000725_pt1 | contig 27581 bp, 34 predicted proteins | sample UWRJL079202R5_FD_179927 | JGI IMG/M metagenome (GOLD analysis project Ga0247780, IMG submission 179927) | Plant litter microbial communities from Arlington Agricultural Research Station in Wisconsin, United States - UWRJ-L079-202R-5 | ecosystem: Environmental > Terrestrial > Plant litter >... | reverse complement strand
CCCTCCTCTCCGTGCACCACCTCCGCGCCCTGGACGAAGAAAACCACATCATCCGCCGCGGCTCCTCCCTCGACCCCCCCTCCATCAGCCGCGCCGCCTCCCTCATCCAAACCCCCGAAGTGCAATCCCTCCTGCACTCCCCCTCCTCAGCCCTCGTCTCCGCCGACGGGCACTTCGACCGCGCGCAAATAAGCCGGGTATCGCCCATGTCGTACGTGTGCGCGACACTGGCGCACGCGCTGCGCAGACAAGGGAAGGCGGTGTTGGTTTTCTTTTGCGGGCAGCATGCTGGGGTGGATGATGCGGATGGGCTGCAGGGGCCGCAGGGACTGCTGAGGAGTTTGGTGGCGCAGTTGGTGCTGGTTTTGGTGCAGAATGGATGGATGGGGGAGGGGCAGGAGGTTCCGGTTGGGATGCCCGTGGATGGGATGAATATGGGTGGTTGGTCGGGGGAAGGTGGGGGGTGTGGGTATGATGTGATGGAGGAGTGTGAGGAGGAGCCGGGGGTGAGTCTTGGGGACTTGTGTGGGGTTTTTTATTGGCTGTTGGGGTTGGTTCCACGGGAGACATCGGTGGTTTGCTTGGTGGATGGGATGTCGTACTATGAGAGGGAATATTGGAGGGAGGACTATGAGATTGTGGTGGGCATGTTTGGGAGGATTGTGCAGGATCCGGGGCTGGGTGGATTCTTGAAGGTGTTGATGACGAGTCCGACGGTGAGTCAGGGGCTACCAGAGGAGGTTCCGCATCAGAGGATAGCTTTGCGAGGGTTGAGGGCGGGTGGAGCGGCGTCTGAGAGGGCGTTTAGAGCCGCGGTGCGAACTCGGGACTGGATGGAATAGCAAGAGCGGTATCCGGGAGTCTTGATAATTCAAGTTGTTCGTATTTCTGATCAATTTCCCATTAAAGTGTTGTATCGCCCGGCATCAACTCGTTTCGCCATGGCATAGCACCATTATCATTCGCCCACTTCAGCACCGCGTCATAGTCCTTGCACTGGTGTTTTGACCCCCATCCTGGCCCCGCCTCTGTCTTGCCTTCGAGATTTGTGTCCGCGGCGCACATGATGGACTGACGAATGTAGTCGAAACAATGTGCCGAGTGGTGGGCGATCTCCTTCTCCAGCTTGACGCCGCCGTATCCCTGCTGGAAGTGCTCGACGATGTATGAGAGGCAATGGAGCTGATGGAAGACGGACATCATGAATGTTGGGCCCTCCTCGTCGCGGCTGATTGCCGAAGTGTACGGATCGCCAAGGTCGTAGCGTTCTCGGTCAGCTATTTGCACGTATCCACGCGCCTGTGCGCTCAACTCGATCCAGTTGTGCAGGGTGCTGAGAGTCGTGCGGTTACTCTCGAACATGTCTTCGTGCACGTAGCGTTTGTTTGGATTAAATGTGTAGGTTTTGAGAGGGACTGGCATCAAGAAATCAGTCAGCTCTGGCACCGTCAGTGGCCGACCTGGACATGCGTGTACTCACACTGAGGAATGGGTGTCGGCCTCCCCCCTCTATTACACAGCGCGGCCGGTGGACGAAATAGAAGGCCGACGATGGCGAGCGCCATGGCGCATTCCAGCGCTAGTCGCAAGTACTGAGTCGGGTTTCGCCATACTCGTTTTCTGGGGAGCGGGTCATCTGCGTGTGTCGGGGGCAGAAACGCCTGGTGCTCCTCCCCTTCTCTGTCTTTCGTCGAACTCATTGTGATTATGATGAGTCGTTAAAATTGAGTAACATGAAATGCCACCAAAGCAAGCACGCAGGCGTGGGGCAAGGTGCGGGACACCGGCCTTATATTGAAGTCACGCTCATCGTTGGGGTTGGTTTAGGCTAATATCGCAAGAGCGCGGAAGTAACGGCGCGCCCCCAAAACCGGCTCAGGCCGCTTCGGTGGGTTCGCCACTTGGGACTGGCGATTGGCACGCTTGTCTCCATTCTCCACAGAGGCTAGTGAAAAGCCCTTGGCGTTCGTTAAAAGTCCGGCCGACTCCGCGGCCAAGATTCCGATTTGATGAATATCAGCAGATCATCTTGCAATCGGACCTGGTGCCTCAGGGACGTCTAAAGTTGACTTGATGGCGACCTTGGCCTAATTGCGAATGTGTATATGAGGCCGCTCACGATACAGCAGACAGCGAAGCCGAAACCAGCACGCGGATGCCAAATAGTCGAGATGACGACCATCGAAGTAACCGTGAGCAGGGCGATGGGTATCAAGACGAACGGGACTTTGATGATCGGCCTCTCAGCATCGTGGCCATCGGCGTTGGTCCGACACCAAAGCCGAAGATACAAGAGCCCTATAAGGGTAAGAAAGACCACGGCATACTCGATAATTCCTGGAGGGATGGGTCAGTTCTGTGAAATAAGAGCCAAGGTCGGGGAATTTACCCATGAACGAGATCAGAGAGCCGATATCTCCAGCAAGTACAAACGCAGAAGTGACCAACGAGTTGAACACGATACCAGATCTGCCTTGTTAGAGCTCTATGCTGCATCGAGTGGGTGCTTGGGTGTCGGGCCTGCTCACATTGGGATGCTCCCATCCCCAAGCCTCAGTGGACCGTGGAGAGACTCAAGGACTGGCTTTGCTGGATGTGATTCTGGCATACTTTCGTCGACATCATCATCCTTCTTGATACCGCCACGGGCAACTGTCTTCATCAAAAGGGGTAGATATCCGCGCTCCGCGGCCGCCTGTGTTAGCCGCCCGGCGGTAAACATCTTGACGTTCAGAGTCCCGAGAGTAGAGAGACAAATAGCAATAGCGTAAAGAATGCTGCCGGCACGTCCGAGGAAATGTTCGCTGAAGGTCTGCATACGATCAGCCAGTTATCACACCCTCATTTTATGGTGGAGAGAGCCCGTACCAAGCCGATTGTTGTAGAGCGAGCTACTTCGTCGAACGACAGAGCTGAGAAATAGGCCACATTGGCGAACAGCGTGAGAATAAGGACTATGCTCATGGAAGAATTAATAATGCGCGGGAAATTACGGCCCGGGTTTCGAAGATCTCCGCCCACGAGTCCAAGCTGGCTCTACGTTAGCCCGGGAATTTCGGATTCCTCGTCAGGGGGTTGAATTTACCACCTCCCACCCAGAGTAAGCCCACATGGCGGCCACCAATGCATCAACATAGCTGCCCGAGCCAAGCTTAGGGGGTGTCACGGGTGGCGGGTCAGCTTCGGCGGGAGGCGACAGCCGTGGGAAAAACAGCACGGCAAAGCCCATGATGATGACGAAGCCAACACCGATGGTCTTGCAGACCAGCAGGACTTTAGTCGAGACGTTACTGAGACGGTTGCCGGTGCAGTTCACAGCCGTCACAACCGCAACAACCATCAAGGCAACGAGACGATTGTACGACGCGATGTCCGCGGCATCGCACACGTAGTCGGCGATAAAGAGGGCGAGGATGGCCGAAGAGCACGGCTTGACGCCGAAAATGCAGCCCCACGAAGTCAAAAAGCCGAACAGATCTCCAAAGCAGTACGCAAGATACTCCTGAGGCCCGCCGTTGACAGGGAGACGCGTTCCCATCTCAATGTAGCAAGCGGCGCACGCCCAAGCCAGGAGCCCGGCAACGATCCACACGACGAGCGCTGTCGCCTCGGACCCAGTGTTCCGGGCTACCAGCGCCGGCGACACGAAAATCCCGGATCCGATCTGGATTCCAAGCACGAGGGCGACGCCATCCCAGAAGCTGAGTGTCGCCGGCTGCGGTCGGCTATCGACGGGCTCGCGCGCGTGTCCGTCGTCGAGTCCATCGCCGAGAAGCGGGGTTGTCGCCGAGGATGCCATGGTCGTCGCGGATTTGCGCTGTGGCACCGCCTTCAATCGCGGTCGTGTAACGGCGGAGCAATAGGACTATGGCGGCATCCGAGTCTTTCGATGACATAGTTTGGCCGGGAAGGACGGTGAGAAGAGCACTCGGGGCGCACGCGGTGGTCGTCATTCGCACGTGGCAGCCTGCAGGGGCACGCGCTTCGGGAGTGGGGCCAGAAGCCCCACTGAAAGACGCCCAGGCCAGTGCGTCGATGGACTCTCTCATTATCCCGTCGACCTCCTCTTCAACATTCCTTCTCTAACAGAAAACGTTGCTGCTCTTTTATCGGCTCTGCAAGACGTATGAATCCGCACAAATTTGTATCATGTAACATTTTCCTCACCAAATCATTCAGCGTATACGTTCCCCTTGCTGCGGAGCAGAAGGGAAAGGAATTGTGAAACGACAGCCCCAGAAAACTGCCAACCAGAGCTGGGAAATATCTATCCACTGTGCCTCCCCGACATTCACAGGTTTCGAATAATCTCCTCGCAGTTAGTATCAAACCTGTGATTCCATAACCTTCCAGCAGTTAGAAAGCTTTCAGTTCTCCTCAGCTCCCTCTCAACACCGAACATTGTTTCCACAAACTCAATGCCTCAAGCTGTAAATTCCTTTTCGATACTGATTCGAGCATGCGCTTTTCGCAGGCCTTTAAAAGTCTGCGTAGTCTAATATTCATCAAGGCTTCGCCACTTTTGATAAACTCCTTCACTATCTCAACATTATCTCTCGACCTAATGTTCGGCATTGCATTCTCGGCGCGTTTTATCTGCCCGGCCAGCTTGGTTAGGAGTAGCCACATCTCACCAGCCATGTCTGATATAGGCGTTTCTTGGCCGTGATGATGTACAGTCCATTCGCATATCCACTTTCCGAGCGAGTCCACGTCGAAAACGGAGCCCAGGAAAATAATGGGTCTCTCGGTGGGATCCCAATCTTTGAGAGAATACCCAGCAGGAATCCGGTGTCGCTTTGCGTCGGCTTCAGTCGCTATGCGCGGCTGCGAATCTTGTGTCTCTTCCAAGTTAACTTCCTTCTCGTGCTTGGGAGGTACCTGTGGTGTCAAGTCACCACCTGTTCTTGGTGTGCTGGATGATGCTGATCTAGATCTCGAGTTAGCCGGTTGGGAGTAATAGTGGCCACTGGCAGTTGCGTATTCTCCATTGGGGTTGTACCTTGGTGAACATTGCCCGGAAGTAGCGTACGTCCCGTCAAATTCACGTCGAGGGGAGCCTAAGTATTCCGTGGGGGAATACTTCCCCTGAAATGGGTCTGTTGGAGATGGCGGTTGGGACCTATCGTGAGCAAGTGGCGATTCAGAACCGTTTTCCATGTCAGCGACGTCACCTTCTTCTTTGGCGACATGATACGGTAATCTCTCCTTGTTGCCGGAGTCCTCCGAGTCATCTGAGAGAAGCTCTGTAACTCTCGATCTACCCGCATCTCCATCGTAGCTCCGCATGTTTTGGTCGCCCAGCTCACCAATCGAAATTGCTGTAAGCACATGAGGATCACCCCCAAGGAACTGACGAGCGATTAAGTCAAACGAGTTGGCTTGAGTCGCCTGAAATGGCTTCGAACCTGTAGCTGACAATCGCGTCTTCGTCGTTCGCAGTGTGATGTGCGTGAGACCGCTGACATTCTCTTCGTCGGACTCTGAATCTGCATCGGCCTCTGGTTGTAATGTCTTTTGTGTACGCTTGTCCAAGTGTCCGCCCTTTGACCGCTTCGGTTGGCGACACTTCGCACACGCCTCGTTTTCATCTTCATTTTCGCGCGCGCGCTTCCCTGTTACCCAGAACGAAGGCTTTCCAAACTGTACGTCGAAAATACGCTTGGATGTAGGTGCAGGTGGGGGGAATAGAGCGTGCTCATCATCGGCTTCGATGACCGCCCTCGTGAAAACTCTCTTACACGTCACACATTGCACCCGGGTCCCTAGCCTTCCTAGCGAAACCGCTTGGCACCAGGGGCAACTCGACAGGCCGGTATCTCCATCGGTTGTTAGCGCCTCGGGCGATTTGCAGATCAGGCTCATATCAATTTTCTGATAGGGAGCAAAGGCATCCTCAAAGTTGACTGATCGGTCGATCTCGTGGTGGCTTGCACTCTCATGAAGTGAGTAGCGTTTGCGGCGCGTCCGATGTTCGCCTTTCTTGCCCTTGAACCGATCTGTTAAGATGAAGTCGAAGGACTCCCATGAAGTGATGGTCTTGAAGTGAACGGGAAATGACCGGCCAGTCGCGTCTTCGAGCACGAAATGCTCGCCGCTGTCGATACCCCTGTCAAGTCGCAATATCACGGCTCTGATCATATTCAAGTCTCCCGAGACGGTGAACATCATGGTGAGCATTTGAGACGCAGAGTTCTTCAGGTCGATGCCGAGCCTGGAGATAAAGTCCAACTTGGAAAGAATGCACGGACCGAGGTAACCCAGATACTTCTCGATCGACTGGCCGTACCGTCGTACAGCAGTGGTCGTGTTCGTCTCTACTTCGCTTAGTTGTTTGGTCATGGGCTCGTGGTTCCTCTTGATTTGGCGCCTGAACCGGATGTTAGAAGGTTGGCATTGTTGCTGCCGAGAGCTTGAAACACCTACACCGACGTCACATCGAGAAGCATCGTCAGTGACATTGTGTATCCCGCTACTTCAGCGCGGAACTTCTCGGCATCTTTCTCTTCGAGTCTCCTCTGGATCCTTCTCGAGACATCCTTGAGGATGTTTCCTGACCCACCCTCGGCCAGGCTGTCGCCATACCTTTTGCAAATCTTATCGCGAAAACTCCCAAGGGACGTGCAGATCTGGGCGATGGTGGCTTTTGCGATGGTAACGAGGTCTTCCAATCCGTCAGGCAGCTGTGAGGCGTCGTAGACCTGTTCCGCTTGCTGGGTGGCCTGCCCGAGGAGAGTAATCCCCTCAATCAGATCGCGATACGATTTGGCAGAACCGCGACACTCATCAAGCGCTGAGATGGTATCCTTGATCAGCAAAGCAATTGAGATGAAGTCGCCAACTGCGCCGAAGGTCAGCGCGAGCTCCATTGCACACTCAACGATACCTAGTGGGTGGTGCTAGCTTGAAGTTCGTGGTTTGAGGTGAGGAGCTGAGGGGGGCGCCAATGCCTTCTAGGAGGAGGAAGGGGCAGAAATACCCGGCGGTCTGCCTGCAGCCGGTGGGGCTCCCTGGCCACCCACAGTCGTCCCTCAACTGAAGGCCCAGGCCAGAAGAAAGGGTATCTCTTCTCCGTGCGAAAATGCGTTGTGGCAATCCGCACACAGTTCTAATATTGTACATCTTCCACGTGTATTTTCCGTTGGTGTCTTTCATAATCATGTTTACTGCAGCGAAATTTTGGGCCAGCACATCCTGAGTGCCGAGTACCTGTTCGGTCCCTAGTCACCATTTTCCCGACCGCACTCCGCCCCCTTAAAATCCCGGCCACGCCCACCCTACTTTTTTTTTTTTTTTTGGAACACTTCCTTAAAGCATCTCACTCCTCAACGGCACACCAGGCGAAGCTCTAATCATTCATACTACGCAAGGCTTGTTGCATCATGGCCACTCAAAGTACCGACGTCACGTACAGCGAAGTTGACCTGGACGATGAGCAACAGATTCCATTCCTCCACGAAGGTGCGGAGACCAACTCGAGCCCTGAAAAGAGACCGACAGTCTGTTATGCCATTTCCTGGCGTTCTACTGCTGTCACATGGACCCTACTCTGCCTGTCGATCATCTTCTTCGTCTCCGGGGAGCGGGACCGCTCGCTCGAGGCAAAATGTATCCACAAAATGAACGGCTGGTGTAAATCTTGGAGGTGCTTCCTCTCAAATTGTTTTTCTGGAGGCTGATCGGAGGATTATTCCAGCACCCATGCTGGAAGCGGTCGAGTACGGCGCACCCGGAGCTCCCATTCTCACTACTCCCGCTGCGCTGTACACTGGGCATCCCACATCCACTCTTGAGAGAGCGTGGGGGGCCCTTTGGGAATGTAAGCCACCGTCCTCTCTCAGTTATTTATCCACGGTTGGGTACCCAACAGATCTGGTTTGCTAACCAAACTCTGCATCGAAAGTCGGGTCGCTGGGAATACAAGACGACCAGCTCCCACTGCTGATTAAGTCCATCTCAGAAAAGGATTGGCACCGCATGCCACTGCAGTCCGGTGGCGGTATCCAGGCCTATTTTGAAGGGTTTCATTATATACACTGTCTGGTGAGTAGCGGAATGATGCCTAGCCACTTGAGGGTCCCAGAGCATTAACAGAGTGCCTGTCCAGAACTTGGTACGGCAGTACACCTACAGGCATGAACACGATTACAGTCATGTCCATGCATTTCATAATCCAAACATTAGCGCTCTTGAGCACGTCGAGCACTGCCTAGAGATGTTGCGAGCAAGGATCCAATGTGAAGGAGAGATAGCTCTATATCCTGTCACGAATGCTGAGGCGGGAGAAAGTGGTAGCGGTCCTGATGAGAAGAGACTCAAGATCAGCACAGCAAGACCGAAAAGAACGTGCCGGAACTTCCCAAAGTTGGTGTCATGGGCGAACTCTCACATCACAATCCCTTTGGAGACGAGCATGGATTCCTAGGAAGGTACCTAGATGAGTGAATAGTTCTGCTAGAGGAGATCCGATATGTTCTTGCTTAAATGCACCGATTGCCGTCCCGCCCATTCCATCACCGTCTTGTAGTCTCGACAATAGTGAATATTTTCCATGACAGGAGCAAAGCCCCTGTAGTTACGGGGGCTGTTTGCGATTAGATATGGCGTCGTATCAAAAGCGCAGAGAAATTGGTCCCGTAACATCTCAATACACCTATCCGCGTGTTCCCTGGATACCGTGGAAATATGTAGCGTTTGGTTGCGGTCATGTTCTTGGTACACAAATTCTCTGAGAAGTCGCTACACAATTCGAGCCCAGATTCCAGATTCAGCACGCGACAAACACCGAGAAGAACTAGGTGGCTCAGACTTACCAAGCAGCCCATATGCAAAACTGCACCCGGAATCGCGATGTCCTCGGGTTGAGCGCTGGATTGGACGACACTAACGCCATCTAGTGCCGTCCAGTGTCAGCCTGCATGCTCAAAGGAGCCGTAGGCATAGATGCCTGACGGCAATAGATGGTTGACATTACATGGAAGGAGAGACACCCAGGCTGCTTCGCGCTGCGGCGTTGGTGGGCCTTTGTAAGTCTTGGACCGTTCGTAATACTCATCGAAATTGAGCCATCTGTACTGGGCTGCTTGGTTTGCGACGGCTAGAGAGGTTCCACGGGTACCGTAGTTAGGATCTCTTCGCCTTTGCACAGGCATGGGGCTGATTTCAGGTCATATCGATCAAGGATAGCGATGGTGGACTTACACCCTGGGGATCTCAATTCCGTACATAGATCGTCGGTAGGCACTGTCAACTTCCTCATCCCAAAAAAGGAAACAGAAGCTAGAAGACTGAGAAAAGAGATCGCAAGAAGGGCTTTTTGTTACAACGATATGACCGGGGCGCGGCCGGGACTGCCAAGCTTCGTGCTCGGCCTCATGGTGCTCAGGCTTCTGGTGCTGGTTCGAGTGGTGTTGGAATCAGGACTTGCCGGGGACGCCATGAAGAGGGCATGCTGACGACCTGAAGTAGAGACGTGGTAGTGACATAGACCCCGAAAAGAGAGACTGGGCACAATGACTGGAATGGCAAGCAAAAAACCACGCCGTGCTAAAATGGTAGGTGCGTGCACAGTGTTGATAGGAGCGTTGGTTTGTGCCGCGTGCCTGCATTCGGGACCAGGAGCCCGGAGAGAACAAGAGCGCCCATCATTATATCCATACAGTGCCAGAATACAGGGTGTGTTCTAGATGGGAGGCGCAGCCCAGAACTGGCGATTTCAGGCTGAAGTGGGTTGCCGTTAGCTGGCAGGTACATGTGTACTTCCCCGCACCTTCTTCGAGACACAGGGCACTGTTGGGTCCATAACTGGTGGTGCGGTTCAGTCATTGTTGCTCCATCAACGACGGGCCAGGTAGTTCCCTCCACTGCTGCCTTCAAGTTTTGGTTTTCGCGCCTCAAATCTTCAACGGTTTGCGGAACAAACTGACCGCACTGACTGCGACGACCACCTTGCACGCAATCTGCCCCCACCGCCAATCATCTCAGCAAGCATGAGTTCCGGCACCATCCACAGCAGGATCCCATCACAGGCACCTATCGTGTTCAATGCGACACCGTCGTCGTTGGTCCAGGAGGCCCAGGCGCTCATCGATCGGAGCAAAACCGTGTGGGACAGCGTCGTTTTCAGCGCGGCAGCTGACCTAGCCAATGTCACATTTGACAACACAGTTCGTCCCATCATCGACGACGAGAATGTCAAACTCGCCAGGGCCAGACTGTTGCGATTCTACGCATCCACCTCCCCATCCAAGGAGATCCGCGAGGCAAGCCATACCGCCACCACTTTGCTGAACAACAGCGACGTTGAGCTGTTGTCACGTATTGACGTCTTCGTTCTTGTCGACGCCGTGATGCGAAATATCGACAAGGACCCGTCATTGGATTTGGACGACCAATCCAAGTACTACGCGCACAAGCTCCACCGCGCGATGCGCATGAACGGCTGCGCCATTTCTGATCCCAGCATCAAGGAAACCTTCGACCAAGCCAACAAGCGAGTGAAAGAGTTAACCCGGAAGTGCCTCGAGAACTTCGAGGAGGACAAATCCGGGATATGGCTCACCCTAGAGGAGCTTGATGGAGTCCCGCATAACTATCTCGACCGGTTACCCAAAGGAGACGGAGACAACAACGGCAAGCTCTGGGTGAAGCTAAAGCCCCCGGGGGCGGGCAAAGTCATGTCATGGGCACATTCAGAGGCAACCAGAAAGAAGGTGTACTACGCCAGATGCAACCGCTTGCCCCAGAATATACCCCTCTTCCGTGAGTTGGTCCTTACTCAAGACACCGTTGCGAGATTGCTAGGTTTTCCTCACTACCTGGCCTACAAGACATCGCAGAAGATGGTCCAGACCCCCGAGGCAGTCACTACATCGCTGCAGGCTATCGAGCAGAGAATTCGCCCTGCCGTCCTGAGCGGGGTCGACGAGCTCCTCAGCATCAAGGCTGAAAAGGAATCCGTTGAGAGTAGCAGTGGTGGCAAACTCTTTCTCTGGGATGAGAACTACTATGATAGGGTACGAGACAAGCGAGAAGCGCCAGCTGATAACAACGACCTAGCCGAATACTTTGAGCTGTACCATACGCTCGACAGGCTCTTGTCAGTTTTCGGACGTCTCTTTGACACGCGGTTTGAGCGTATCACAGCGGAGCAACAAGAGGGGCTTGGCAAAGATGCAAGTCTTGCGGGGCCTTTCGTGTGGCATGAGGACGTGATAATGTATGCCGTGTGGGATATGAGAGGCCCTCCCTATTCGTTTGTCGGGTACGCCTACTTCGACTTTTTCCCTCGCGAGGGAAAATACGGGCACAGGGGTAATTATACAATTCAGTGGGTATGTTAGCCTCTAGGCGCCTTCCCCTGAGCACTGTTAGTTGACCAACAATAGGGGTACGAGCAGGCAAACGGAAGTTATTTGCATCCTTCTGTCGCCTTCGTCATGAACTACCCCAAACCAGTTGCGGGAAAACCTACGCTATTAAGTTTCGAACAAGCTCGCCAAATGTTCCATGAGCTTGGCCATCTGCACCACAATCTCCTCACCAAGGCTAAGTATGCCAGTCTTTCCTTTATCGATAGGGACTTTGTCGAAGCACCCAGCATCATGTTTGAGCAATTCTTCAGCAACGCGGCCGTGGTAAAGGACATTTCACACCACTATTCGTGCCTTTCCCCGGAGTTCCATGACGCGTGGCAGAACAGCAACCCAACCGCCGCCACCCAACCGCCGATCAAGCTCACCGACACCACGGCGGCGAGGCTGGTGGGCGAAAGCCGGCTAAGAATACAGGGCTACATCGACTCTCAGGCATTGAACCTCGCGTATGCCTTGTTCGACATCGAAGTGCACAGTCCCGCGTCACACGAAGAACTAGAGACTATGGACTTGGCCGCGACGTATAACAAGATACGGACAAAAACCACAGGACTGCAAGGGGGTGAAGCACTTGGGGAGGGTTGGGCTTGGAGTCAGGGCCAGTCCGTCTTCCGTATGATCATCAGCGGATATGACGCTGGCTATTATACCTATGTCCTGTGAGTAATCTCTCATTGATCCGAATCTCCTTCCCATACTATCACTGGTGGAGAACAATGGAACGAGAAGACGCTGACGATACTGGTTGTAGTGGAGATGTCTACGCCCTTGACATGTGGAAACAGGGAGGGTTTGCCTCCTGTGACGGACTCGAAGGGGCGAAAGAAGCCGGGAGGCGGTTTCGGGATGAAGTCCTTGAGATAGGAGGTCGCCGACCCGAGATGCTCACACTGACTCGTTATCTTGGTGGGCGCGCACCGAGCATGGAGCCGTACTTTCAGTGGCTTGGTGTGTGAGGGGTCGTACGTAATCATGGATCAAAGATACAGCACTTAATGGCAATTCTTATGGTTAAGCATTAGCCTCTTTCCAAGTACCGGAGGCCCTCCGAACAGCCTCACCCCTTACCCACCTCCGTCACAGACGTCTTAACCCTGGGCGACCCAACCCGAAACTCAATATGCCGCACCTTCGCCAAAATCTCATTTACAGTCGCCCCTCTTTCCATGATCTCAAAGATCCGCGCCCTCATCGCACTTGTCGTCTCTAACGGACTCAATGTTACCGGCTTCTTCAGCTGCCACCAACCCCACATTAACATAGCCACCAGCCTAAGCCCGCACGCCATAACTGTTAATCCGGTCCCTAAAAACCTTAGGGTCCCCAATCTCCGCTGGGACGACGCCTTCTTGCCGAAGCGACCAATACGGCACCTTATATGGTACCCAGAAGAAGTTAGGTGGGTTTTCCTTTTCGTTTGTAATGCCTTGGTCACTCGACCACGTTTCCATACAAAAAGTTCGAGATGCTGACCTGTCTAGGTGCACCAGCTGTCCTGTACCAAAAAACGGTAATAAGGGATCCTTGCAAATACGAGGCTCAGTAAGATATACGCGCCGTATCTCGCACGAGGGCGGCGCTGCATCTCAGAGATTACTCAGGACCGTATATCTGCGGCAGGTAAGGCGTCACCACGAGCGGGTGAAGAGGTTCATCCCGCCCCGCGGGGAGGTGCGGTATTATTGGCAATGCGGAGTGCTCGAAGACCACGCCGGCGATCACAAGCAGAACAGCATCGTGACTCAGAGAGACGTGAGCTTGTTTACCAAGTGAGCTCTTCACGAAGTGCGGGCTCAGCGGCCACCAGAGGCTCAGCGGCCGCCAGAGACCAGATGCTAACGAAATTAGCAGACAGTGTCGTTAAGGTCAGTCTACAGACGGTAAACCAACCAACAGTCTCAATCCCCAGCTCAGGGCATGGTGCTGATTTGCCACAGGGACAACTTCAACCCCATTCGTTTCCTGTTGGCAATGCTGCCAGAATCCACGTGGAGCCGCGCTCCGAGTATGTGATAAACCCAGCACCGTTCGTTGTTTTTTGGCCCGGGGCCGACCCAAAATGTGTTTGAGAGCAGGCACGCAGCACAGGCATTCGTCAGCGGTGGCCAGAACCCGGACCAAAAGGTCGAGGACAACCTTCCTGCAACTGCAGCAACCCGGGTTATTGGCGGCATGGGAACTCATTGGACCTGTTGCACACCGGGGCACTGCCCGGACATCGAGCTATCGACTCTCTTCAACACCCACGAGTGGAAGAAGCTGTACGGCCGGGCTGAGTCACTTTTCGGCACGACCAGCAGCGCTTTCAGCAGGTCTATCCGGCAGGGGTTGCTTATGCATGTTTTGAACAAGGGCGTCCCGAAGGATGGTCGTCGAATCAAACCCATGCCTCTCTCCTGCAAGCGCAGCGAGACGAACGACGAGTATGTCCACTGGGGCTGTACCGCCACGATCCTGGGCGACCTCGCCAAATCGGGACACACATCCCACGTGTTTCGAGCTCCGTTCTGACACTCAATGCATCAAGCTTCAGCGCAACCCACGGCTCGAGTCCTTGGGCAAAATTGAGTGGGCGCCTGTCAAGAATCTTCAGGAGAATCGTGAATACCGTATCAAGGCCGGCAAGTACATTGTTTGCGCCGGCACCGTTCTGACTCCAGGCATCTTGTTCAATTCGGGCTTCCGCGATCCCGAGTTCCCCGCGCTGGTAGGTTGATTGCCCCGCTTCTTCTAACAACTAAAGACTCTGGTGGCTGACTGCAATTTTCCCGCTACAGGGTCGATACTTGACGGAGCAACCCATGGCTTTTTGCCAGGTCCTCCTCGGACGCGACCTTGTCAAGTTAGTCAACGAGAACCCCCTAGATCTAGACTGGTGGGGCGACAAGGTCTCAGAGCACTCGAGGATTTGTCCTTCCGACCCCCTGCCTACCCCCTGCCTACCCCCCACGGAGATCTGGATCCGCATTGCTACTATCCTTTGTCCAAGGAATACCTATGGCATGGCCAGGTGCACCGAGACTTGTTCAGATACGGCGAGGTGCCGGGCCTGATAGACTAGCACCTGTTGTGGATTTCCGGCGGTTTGGATACGTCAAGCCTGAGAAGCAAAACTGCGTTATGTTCTCGGAAAAGATTGTGGATGGATACGGAATGCTGCAGGTACGTTTCCCGGCCGGCGCCTCTTGTGCAAGTCGTTGCAGGCTGACAGTGATTTTGAAGCCGACGTTCAGCTTCAAGATCAATAATGACGCAAAGAGGTGCAACGAGATGATTATCGAGTAAGTTTCCGCCCCTACCCCTTACTTTAGTTAAGAGATGATGACTGGCTGACCCTGAGCGCTTACTGTTGCGCAGCATGATTACAACCGCGAGGAAGCTCGGGGGCTTCCTTCCCGGTGCGGAGCCGAGGTACCTCGCTCCTGGATCGGCGCTGCACATTTGCGGCACCTACCGAGCAGGGGAGTTGGTGGAGGAGAGCGTCGTGAACAAGTACGGAGTCGTTCACGGCCGTCCGGAGTTGGTGCTGGGAGGCAGTGGAATCATTCCCACGCAGAACGCCAGCACCCCGACCCTGACCGCGGCAGCCTTTGCCGTCGCCGCCGTGGAGGAGATGTTGAAGGCTGTTTAAGATTAGATGCAATGCGGTCTTGTTATCTTTAGTACTGCCAGTTCGAGTGTCTAGGTAGTTAAGTACTCGGGCTGAGTTACCCTTTAGTGCTGTCTCTTGCCTGCGGATAATATCGCGCTCGGTGCTCGAAGTGTCACTGTTGGTAGATGGGGTTTCCCCTCCGTCTACCGTCTCTTAACGCCGCCCCTCGCTTCCAGGCTGAGATTAGAAGTCAAGAGTAAGCTATGGATTGTTAGCATCCTGGGGTATTTTGTGCATGATAGTATAAGGATTCTTTTGTGGATTAATAAGAGCTCGTGATAAGGTTCTTAAAATGTAACCTAGTGTATGAGTAATTTAGCTTTGGTGCTGTAATGGAGTTTTAATGTTAGAATTAGTGGTCGAACGTGAATTGGAGAAGATGTGAATGTCTTGTAACCTGAGGGTGATTTCTGCCGGCAGAAAAGCTATATGCCCGCTGTAGCGGAGAGAAAATACGGGCTTGTGACCGAGAAATGGGCTCGCTGGGCGGTAAGTTTCTGCGGACAGAAAAGGTACGTGGGCGCGGTGACGGGGATAAACCATTAACTCCTGGCCGAGAACTGGGTCTTTATTAGGCGTGGATATTCTGCCGGTAGAATAAGTATGTACCTAGTAGGAATTTAACCTTTGCAAAAGTGTACGTACTATCCGTACCTGAATATTGATGAGGTAGGAATTTCAACATAGTAGGAATTCTATCCTTAATATTAAAGACAAAAGTCCATCACAAATTAACTGCTAGTATTACCACTTAACTTCTTAACTTCTCCTTAGCACAAATCGAAAAGCTGTTAAGACAACCTATATATCCTTAATAGTAGAAAATGATACTTGTCAACCAGACAAGAGCACAGACGAGTAACGTTACCGCTATCGTTAGCGACTCCATCCATACCGAGTCCTTCTGTAGCATAGCATAATGACGCTATAGGCCTGAGATGGTGTGATTAGATCCTCATAGTTTGTTTGAATTCTTTAGCGAGGCGCGGGTTGCTCTGCTTTACACATGACACAAGTCGCACGCACACCTAGTACGCGCGTATATCCTAATTGGAATTGTTGCCTGGGAGCCATCCTTACAGATTACGCGTCATCTATCGACAGGAAACTTTAGCTAAGGGGACCGAAAGCAGGCCTCTGACTCCGTATAGCGGCCGCGTTTGGGATTATCCTGGCTCAGTGAAGAATCAGGGAAAACTCAGGATAAATCAGCCACAGCTCACCCCAGCTTACCCCAGCTCAGGACTACGAACGAAAAAGGAAATTGATGCGGTCTGTCAGAAGCACTGCCACACTGGATTCGGTAGAATTGATGGAGTTGCAATTGATGTGATTGTATTGCTTGTGTGAATTGATCTGTCTCTGGCTTTCTGGCAAAGCCAGAGAGCCTCTATTTTAGTTGTGAATGGTGGCAAAGTGGGTGGCAAATGGTGGCCCACACCAGCTGAACTGACTACGTCAGTTCCTCCTTTCAGCTCAGATGCCCACACCAGAGCTCAGCTCAGCTCAGCTCCATTTAGCTCGGTTATCCACACCTCCATGGTGTTTTGGCCTCTGGCCAGAACCCCCCTTCTTTCTGACAGGCACCATAGGTGCCGCATCTGCTTGCCTTCTAGTGACGAATAATGAAGGGAACTGGATACCGACGTTGTCGTCGATGTCCAGCAGTCAGTATCAGTCGTTTTCAGACATGTTGATGTCGTCGGATCCCGTCTATGAAGGGTATGTTATAGAAGAGGATGGCTCGAGGCTGTGGGGAGTCGATGATGCGTCGGCGTCCGGTGGTCAGGGGATGAGGTGACTTCGAGACTTGCGGGTCGTGACTAGGGTCAGTCTAAGTCCATGACTTCGAACTCTTTACCTATCTTTTCCTTCAGCTACTTGAGTCTGAGAATGTCACGTAAGCGGTCGGCCGATAGAGATTCAAGGTGGTCCAGGATCACGACGCTCGCTTCTATGCCCCAGAGACCACACGGGTAATATTTACCGATGTTGTCATGAATGCCCCACATGTCCATCCATCGCTGCAAACTCACTTAACTTACAGCGCAGGAGAGAACGAGCTCGTTCAGCGTTTCCTGCGCCGCGGCAACTTCTCTATGCAGCTGCCGGAGCTCCCGGATCCAGGACTTAAGGATGTTGATAGCCGCTAGAGAACCCGTCGCAGCAGCGTAAAACGCCAGTCCTTCGACTAGCATGTTGAGGGTGGTTGAGTTCGTTTGGTGCAAAACTCGGGTCGACTGGCATTTGCGGAAAGGACTGCTCAGCTGTGGGAAGAAGGGGTCTTCGTTCATGACCCCCCCCCCAAATCTCCGTGTGACACGTAGTGGAATCGAAGGCTCCAACGATGGATTGAATTGCTCTGTCTTGTTCTATTTTTTGGATTGAGCCGTGGAAGGCCTTTATATAATTCCTTGCAGTGGGCCTTCTGAATCGCTGGCTGGAGTGGTGATATCACCACTCTTCTGGTGGCTGGCGCTAGCAATTGTGGTGAGATCACCACAGTTGGAGGCTATCGCGAGGCCTGGATTCTGTGACACTCCGCACCTCAGCCGCACGGCGCTTGCGCGGAGAAGGAAATAAGCAAGCGCCATGGGCGTGAGGTGTGTCCGATTGGCAAATCAGCGCCTGCCCGCGACGCAGCCATGTCATGGATCAGCGCAATAACTATGGGCATCTATTAGGGACGCACCCCATTTTTCTTAGGGACGCATCCCCCCCGCCAGGGTTAGGGTTATGTATGGGGATAAAATTGGACGAGTCTTCCACGCATCTTGATGATTCCCAGTATTGCAGAAGTGACGTGGTATCTGTTCTTGCAGTAATCTACAGCTATTATTGATACAGAACTATAATCTACATATTTTGTAACACTCTGTTCAATGCCCTCGGCGTATCGCAAGGCCAGAACGCCAGAGATTAACTAGTAGTAATACGGCCAACGCGGCAAAAGGCCTCATTTCGCACTTAATAGCTTCTCTGTTGGTTTCACCGTACGGCCGCTCCTAGCCCTCTTCGCGGGCCTCTTAGGGCTCAAAACCAATTCTCCCACCTGTTTGTTCGTGGAGCTGCCCGTGGCAACCCGCTTTCTCGACTTCTTAGTTATCATTAACGAAGGGCGTCGGTTTAGGCGTGGATCGCTGTGTAGAATAGTCCTTCGGCTAAAGAGTAAGCCTCGGATTGGTGAACGGAAGGGTCTTTAGGCGTGTAAATATCGTTAATATCGCTGTAATAGTACTGCTTGCCGTTGCTATTATAATACTGGTTGTTGTTATCGGGGATAATGGGGGGCCTTGCATTGGTTGCCATGGTTGCAGCTGCGAAACTCGGCGACTGCTTAACACTGCGCGGGGATCTGGTGCTTCTAAAGGCTTCAGTGTATTAACTGGTTATATTATTAGCTACTGGAACCATACCAGGGCGATGCGACAAACCGCTATGGGTGTTTGGTGGCCTGGGAGAAGTTGAGAGTTTAGTGGCGAAGAATTTGCGACCGTAAAGAAGGGCGCGCATGCACGTTAATTGGAACGCGTGCCGCGTTGCGACCGTGTGTGGAGGATAATTTTCCCCCATATATAACCCTAACCCTGGGGGGGGGGATGCGTCCCTAAGAAAAATGGGGTGCGTCCCTAATAGATGCCTAACTATGGCTCTGAGGGTGAAGGACACGTGAGCCAGTGAAGTTCGCAACTTTCCCCGCCCAGAGAGAGACTGCTGTTGAGCAAGAAATACTGCACCGACAATCTAGGCTCTAGAGCATCTGCCCGCGACGCGATCAAGTGATTCTTGCACATCCTCTGTTCACCAGTGAAGCGGCAACAGCGTGCTCGGTATGACTGGAATCACGTGGGCCAGGAGGTGTCCCCAAAGCGACTGCGGACGCGTTCAGTACCGAGATGTGACGAACTCGGGTCCGTACCGTAAAACCAAGCGTCCCCATTCGCGAATCAAAATGTCAGTCGGTAAGATAGAAGGAGAAGGGTGCAAAGTGTAGGCAGAATCATGGAGACACAACTGGCGAGAGACACGGCCAAGGAGAAGTCGGGGCGCACAGTCGTCGGTAAGCATGAGCACCACCCCTCTCCCTTTTTTTCTCAGTTCCTCCAGCACCGTACTGACTTGGCAGACGAGGATACATGCCTAGAACTTATCGAAAGCGGTGAAGACCTCACTGTGCAGTGCACCAAATGTTTCGATAATCTCGATCGCTGTATCAAGGCTGCCGAGATTGCGGGCCAAGTGGATTACTTCTTCACAAGAACAGTCCTTGCCCCAATCCGCAATGTCATACATGAGCGCCGTCTTCGTCTTTCCATCTGGATGTCCGACTGCGGAGTTCACGGTGGCAATTTGTCCTTGCTTGATTCAGCTGACACCAAAGACTTGCCGCTTTTAGAGTCGCTGCGGTCGCTTTTCATGCGAATCGACTCGACGGCGCAATCTCTGTTCAAGGCCACACAGAGCATCAAGTCACTTGCAGAGCAGGCCGTCGAAAGTACAGATGACAGGTATGCGTACTTCTCTAGATGCGTCAATTCCTCTCGCTGCTGAGTCTTAACACCAACTGCCTGCAGGCCTTTTCGAGTCCTAATGTCGGAGCAAGAGGAGATTTTCGAAAGTTCCTGCGATAGCCTCAATACTTGTCTCTACGACCTCGCTAATTTGCAAAATTCCGTGCGAATGGCACTTGCAGTGCGAGGTGTAGGACCGGAGGAAGCACTCTACAAGAACATCAAATCCGTTCAGGCCAGCTTCCCACCAGACGACGAGATGATATCAACGGGAGGTGATCAAGCTTCGAAGAGGACCACGCACGAGAGGTGCCCAATTTGTGCCTTAATGTTTCCTGGATACACATTGCCCTCTCATCAAGACAGCTGCCTTGGACCAAAGGTTTTGGCCTCCAGGCCGAAGGCGGCTTCTGCACTGCCAACGAACCCCCCTCTCAAGGACCGCATCAACATCCACGGCAACGACTCTGACCTCTGGCACCCTGAAATCAACGATGATGAACTGTGGAGACTATGGTAACCATTGCCTTCCTTTACACTTCAACGCTCAAGGCGCCCGGGCTGGGGATGGCGTCTCAATCAGACTTGATGCAATACGCTAACACATACTGCGCAGCAAGTCCTCTCCCGTCATCGAGCGACAACTCTTATGCCTTCAATTATTCCCGAGCTACAACTGGGATATTCGCCTAGCTGACCCCGGCGCCGGTCGAATAGCCTTGGAACGAGTGTCACGTCTTGAGTCTGATAGAGAATGGCTAAGCGCAGTGAGTGTCGATGATTTAGGCCGGTATTGCGACGCCTTATGGCACTTTAACGTAGTTCCAGAACGGCTACCATCTTATGCAGCATGGAGTGAGCATAAGAGCGTGAGCAATCTCACGTCCGAAGCTGTCAACAGCACAGGAGAGGGCAGCTCAAGCAGTGGCTCGGCTTGGGTTTGGCGTGACAGGTTCACGGAAAAGTTCGAGGTATACAGACCACTATCAGCAGCTAGACCTGCGCTTGTTCTCGGGCGTGAAATGAGATTTAAGTCCGAGATTAAGTTCTTGGTCTGGAAGATGAAAGGGGATTACCTGGAGACAACAACAACCGTAGTGGAGCGGTTTAGTTTAGAGAGCCTTACAGTAACTCATATATTCCCCGTCTAAGAGGATTTGCCCTATCATTTAGGCCTCCTAATCGCCACTATATGAAAGACTATAGCCGCCGTCTCTATTTTAGGAGTGAGAGAGGTGAAGGGAAACTGTTGTAAAAATTGCCACAGAAAACAGTAAGAAATGGCCAGTCTAAGTAAGCATAGACGGTTCACGGCCTGAGGTTATGGAAGATAGTGAAGTGATATTATTAAAACTGGAGCAGCTATATGTGGAGCCGGGGCTACCATATATGGCGATGCCGACTTCCAATTCTAGGCGTCTCAACGCCGTACTCTATGACTTTAAGGAAATTTCGTGTGCCTAGATTCGTCTCAGATTACCAGGCTGTACTTCCCGGTCGTGTGCCCGTACGGTTTCAACTTAGCCATTACGCCTGCTGTTAACCGCGCAGTGTTGCGGCCCTGCACCTGCTATTGCCGGGCCGTACTGGTTAAGACAGATTGTAGGGCGGGGAGTATAAGCTAGCTTCAATCCTCGAGGCGGGATCAATCACTGCAGATCGTTGACGCTATGATACACAGGGTTGCACTGAGCAGTAGGACACAAGGAACAGTGAATTGCTAACGTGAGGAGCTAGAACTCCTAATCCATCGCGGGCACAATGATGTATCTATACTATTTTATCCGGAGGTAACCTGTACCGATCTCTGTACCGCGGGGCCTCTGTATCCTACAAAGGTTTCTTCCAGAGGCACCTTGGTCTCTGTGAGCTACCCAGTCTCTGCGGACAGAGACACCTCTTGGCGCAGAGATACTCCCTATTGGTCAGGGGGACGTCGAGCCACCGTGCCCCTGGCCCAGAGCACACGGTTCCGAGCACTGTCCTCCAAGCGCGGGACAACCTCGGGCTGCGGTGGCTCGCCACACGCAGCTTGCCGAAAATGTTGATTGATTTGGCGAAAATCATGATCAGGTGCCCGAATTACCCAATTTTTATAGCAGTCACCACCCGAGACCGGGTCGGCGACTGCTGATGAATAAGCACGGTGTTCGGCGACCTCGGAGTAAGAGGGCGAAGCCGTGTTCCACTTTGTCGCCGACCAAGTTTCTGACTATCAGTTACTGTCTATTCTAGCAAAATAGGATTTCAGGCGACTGCGGATATCTCTAAATCCCCTATTCAGACAGCTCAAGAGTTGATAAGTTTGAGCCTCACAGCAGTGGTAACTTCTCGGTTGGTTCCCGGACCCGTCAGGGGTTCTGTTGCCAGTGTACATCAGCGTAGAGCAGGCGGAAACAGGCCGTGAAACAGAAAACATTCTAGGAGCTGAACAGGCGACATCATTGAACCTGAAGCTCTGGACAATACAGGAGAGCCGATGGACTCTTTGTAGTGTCTCCCAGTAGGTAAAGTGACTCTGAGCAGATTATAAGGTGCTTGTCTCCGTATCTTAAGTGACGAAGCGCATTTAGAAAATTAGTTAAGTTAGCTGCAATAGGCTGTAGCCGGGCACTTAAGTCAAATAACTCCTATTACTTAATTGGGTGCCTTCGACCCAAAGAAATAGGCGCGGAAATAGATGCTGACTCTTGAGAAACGAGGCGCTGCCGTTCAACCCCGCTTGTGAGACCGATCGTCTGTAGCGGCGACCGCAATGGACACACCCCACTTGTGCCACCTACCAAAAGGTGTGCCAGAATAACAAGTCTGACCACTTGTCATTCTGGAGTGTGTTATATAGCCCTGACGGTGCCGCAGTCGTCACATCGTCCATCATTAGGCCAACAACCAAGAAGCCCCACCAAAATTACGGGAGACTAGGTTGGTCCACGTGTGCAAACTGGAGGTTTGGAGGACACCACGTGTCTCGGGCGGCGACATTTAAAGATGCATTCCATTCCTCCGGGTCCTCAATTCCCGCTCCCGCACGCCGGGCAACTGAATGCGACAGACAGAGCAGCCGGATGCCAACTCGTCTAGCAAGATGGCGGCTCCGTTTCAGCCCTACCGCTTGATCTCCGATTATTTCCAACCTTTACCCAGCGACGCGCCGCTTCCAGCCAGCGCACGGATCTCGACGTCGCCTACCAAGAGAAAGAGCGATGACATGATTGTTGTCAACGTCGCAGGTCGCGTAACTAATACAAGCCACCACGCTACCGCGCCAGGGAAGAGAAACAGGGCAGACACGCCCGAGGATTTCATCCCCATCAGCAGTGACAACGAGTCGGAACCCGGGGATGGGAATAAATGCAAAAAGAGACGTGTCGGATTGAGGTCCTTTGAGATCGACGACGACGAGCCGCCGTTGTGCGAAGAACAGCAGAGAATCGTCGATCTTGCAACAACCGGGTGTAACATCTTCTACACCGGCTCAGCAGGATGTGGCAAGACGCGAGTGCTCAAAACGATCAAGGCCGCCCTCAAAGCCCAAGGCAAGGAGGTCCGGGTCATGGCCCCGACAGGCAAGGCCGCTCTGGCAGTCGAAGGCACCACCACGTGGTCGTTCGCTGGGTTGCGCCCCGAAGACAATAAAAAGACGATGGCCGCTCTGCGGAGTTACGCCGCCGGTAATAAGTACGTCCGAAAGCGGTTCCACCGGACCGACACCATCATCATCGACGAGGTCAGCATGGTCGAAAACTTACATCTAGAGCGCATCAACCAAGTCATGCAGGCCGGCCGCTTCGATGACAGGCCGTTTGGCGGCGTTCAAGTGATCCTGACTGGCGACTTCTGCCAGCTCCCCCCTGTGAAGCCATTTCAACACTGTGCTCACTGTGGCAATCCATTCCAAGAGGAATATCAAGACAGCCAAGTGATATACCAGTGCAACATTTGCGACAGGCGGTATTACCACAGCGACAAATGGGCCTTTCGCAGTGCCGTCTGGGACCAATGCCAGTTCCAGCACATCAACCTCAACACCATCCACCGCCAAAAAGATCACCAATTCAAGTCCATGCTCCAAAAATGCCGAATGGGCATCCCCTTCTCCAAGCACGAGATCCACGTCCTGATGAACCACCAATCCAACACCCACAACGCCGTCAAGCTATTCCCCACGCGCGAAGAAGTCAGCCGAACCAACGACGAAGCCTTCGCCCGCCTCCCCGGCTCTCCCCTCCACTACACTTGCTACGATGCCTTCCTCGGTGCCGACCATCTGAAATCCAAATACGGCACCAAATCCCCCGATGGCTCCCTCTCCCACCTCGGCGACAACCACCGCTTCTCGCGCGACCTCGACCTTAAAATCGGCATGCAAGTCGTCCTCCTTACCAACCTCAACCTGCACGCCGGCCTATGCAACGGTTCCCAAGGCATCATCGTCGACTTCGAACCCTATAACAGCGCCAAACTCCCGCGCAAATCCCCCAACGGGACACCCGCCTCCGGCCTGATAGGCGAACACGCCTCCCTCAGAGAGCACTACATTTCCCGCTTCGCCTCCCGCCAACACCCCCCATCCCCGAGTCCATCAATACACCCCGGCTGGCCAATCGTCCACTTCTTCAACCTCCCCACCTCCTCCGGCCAGTCTGGAAAGTGCACACGGACAATCTACCCCGACTGCTTCGTCACGGATGTCAGCGAGCCAGAGAGCGGACAAGCACTAGTGTGTAGGACACAGGTACCGCTCGTGGCGGCGTGGGCGCTCACCACGCACAGGGCGCAGGGGATGACGCTCGGGAGGGTCATTGTGGATTTGACGAGGGCGTTTGAGGAAGGGCAGGTGTATGTGGCGCTGTCGAGGGCTACGTCACTAGAGGGGTTGAAGGTGGAGGGGGATGCCAGGGCGTTGAGTGCTTGGGGAGGTAACGAGGAGGTGAGGGAGTGGTTAGGGGGGAAGTTTCCTGAGTTGAGGGGAGTAAGTTGAGGGGTTAATTGTGGGTAGTGATTATTGGGTAGGGGGTGCTGGGTAGGTTACTTGCGGTTTTCTTACTATCACAGAGTCGAAGAGTGGGTGCGAGAACACCTCGGTGTTTGGTTGGTCCGCAACGGTCGACTCGAAAACGGCGACCCGGTATTTGGCCCGCTAGAAGAGAGGCATTCTCCATGGGGTTTCTTATTGTGGCGTTGCGCAACCATTGTCTTGCCAGGTTAACACGGCAGGGACAAAGCAGAAGGCGGGGATAGAAAGTACCAAGGATTCAATGTGAGAGTTCCGAGACACCGGCGCTGCCGTAGAGCTGACGGGGGAATATTTGCTACGTCCTTCCCTCATTTGAACTTTTTTACATATTTACAGGAAGCTCCCAGCGCCATCCTAGTACGATTGATCAGGAAGCTCCCCAGCCGCCCTCTCAATCGCCGCGAGTTCCACCAGCGGAGCCTGCTCCCAGCTTCCCCCTAGCTCGGCTGGGTGGTGCCCGGCTCCCAGATCATAACCGGGAGGCGTAGACATTGTTTTGTCTTGAGCAGTATGAACCTTGACATCCAGACCCAATCCCCTCACACCTCCTAGTTGTTGCCTCCTCCTCCTTGCACCCATCACGAAAAAAGCAATGGCGCACGCGAGCAGAGCTAATGCTGCCACACCACCGATGGCTATGCCCGCGACGGCTCCTGTTGACAAGGCTCCGCTTTGTTCGCTCGCCTGTGTCGGCGCAGCGCCTGGCTGGCCGGTCGTCGCTGTCTTAGAGCTCGTCGCCTCGGCGGTCGGGCTTGATGCTATCGTAGTCGATTTTATCCCACCATCGGCCAAAACGGTTTCCGCCTTCCACCTCTGCCCCGAGGCGTCGCCACTTGCGAGGTGTGGTTCCAGTGTGTCTGAGAAGACATCCAGGTGCATATCGGGCCCCGTGAAGTTATTGGTCAACCGGTAGTTGTAGGGGCCGCTAGACGGCCACTCATCAAAACGCCAGAACTGCCCGGCAGCCATGGCTGTGTCGCTGAGCCGAAGATAGATACTGGTGCTCTTGTCGCCGTCGTTTATGACGTCAAGCGCCTTCTCCCTTCCGCCGGCCGCTGTATGGAGGTAGTAAAAGGGTGCAACATCTGTCGCCCGCAGGAACCATTGTGCATTGGTTGGCGGAGCTTCCGTCGTGGCGAGTATCTGCGGCGTCTTAGAGTCGGCAGTCGAGATAGCAAGGAACTTCCCTGGCCCGGTGAAAGCATTTGTCAGTGTGTAGAATGAAATCGTGTCTATGCTCGCCATGGTAAGGTTAGCTTTTTGCGCAAGTACCATGAACTTGTTAATCAGCGCGAACAAACGCGGGGGATCTGGCCGTTTTGAACACCTCGTCAGCCGATATTTGGGCTCCGTTGTTCACCAATCAGCTTTGAGTCCTGCGACTTGACCGGTCGGAAAGGTTTCGCGGCCGGATCCGATCTAGTCGATTTTTCATCTTCCCAAAACAAGGGCGATGGTTCGCCCAGATTCGCGAGAGCTGCAGCAGTACCTGGGTGGATCTAATCCCTGGTTAGGTCCCAAGGGTCCCTCATTGGTGCAGGCGAAGCTCGACCTTCGGCGGTGGTTGGCTAGTTGATCAGAGCTGTGCTGGTCAGCTCGGTCCAGCACCCTGATTCGGTGGCAGGGGCGATGCCGCAGCGCAGCAGTGCAGTACTTTGTGTTTGTTGCGAGAATGGTCAAGTGTATAATGTGTCTCTGGTGACAGTGTATTAACTGGCTACTATGGCAGCAATGGCTGGCCGGAAGTATAAAAAGCTATAGATATTGATGCAATACCCGGCACCCCAGACAACAAAAACCAACCCTCATATACTTTTACCCTAGAATAGTTGTTACGGACTAACTAAGAGCCTACCCTACCTTACATGGAGGCTCCACCTCCAGGATATGGGGAATAAAGAGGGTAACCATATTTTTGACCTTGGCGACTTTTCTCTTGCGCTCAGCACAAAGGACATGGTCGATCTACTCGGCGGGAAATCAACTGAAGATTCGAGCGAAGTCTGGCTCACGTACCTCTTCCAGGAGCCTTTCCCGCGCTCCACAGCCGTCGCCATCCAAGGCTTCATCACAACCCTCGCCAGCATCAAGTACTAAGCCCGATGGGGTCAGTACGATAAGTTTGACAACATCTCGACTATCAGTTTCGTCAACGCCATCTCACCGGGCGGGGAATTTGGCTAGAGGCGGGGACCGACACGCCCTAGGCCCTCGGCGCCGTCGTGGCGTTCCTAGCTATCCACACCATCCTCGTCGCTCTTGTTCTCTTGAAGTTCTTGGTGCAATCTAAGACCTCGTGCATCGGCGACGACTGGAGAGGGGGGACAACGAAGAAGATATCCAGCGCCTTCACCTGGCTAGGGATGGAACCGAGTGACCCTCGTGAAAGACGGCGATGCAGTAGTGCGGAGCGGGATATGTGTTAGGCGCCACGAGTAACGCGTTGTGGAAAAGAAGTGTTGAGTTGATTGTTGCAAAAAGAGAGGAAAATCTCTGCAACCGCTAAAATACAGGCTTTTGGTGGCCAGTGCTGGCTTTCCCGAGTCTGAAGGAAGGATAATAATGTTACAGCCTTATCAAGAGAGCAGGGGGTTATTTATGTGTCCACAATGCTTGTTTACACAGTTGCAACCTATCAATTCTAACGCCAGATCAAAAGTGCCCTGTTTCCGACAAGAGTGGTCCAGGAAGTATGGGATGCAGTACCTGAAGACTTTGTTTTGCAATTGGCACATTCTATGCCCCACAGATTGAGAATGGTGACCAAGTGAGGGGAAATTTCCTTACTAAAGAGAATGTCTCTACGCACCGTACCCTCGGTCTCACTGCACCGTAACCCCACCCACGCGCCCACATATAACCCTAACCCTGGCCATACAATTGAACGCAGCCACTTGGAGCGCCAAAACGGCGTTTTCGCAGTAATTTCTCAATTGAATGTACATAATCTATCGCTTAATAAGCTATTTCCATGCCTCTGATTGGCCACAATGGCCGTCAACGGCCGGCCTGCGACCGAGTGACTC
>Ga0247780_1000724_pt1 | contig 27584 bp, 23 predicted proteins | sample UWRJL079202R5_FD_179927 | JGI IMG/M metagenome (GOLD analysis project Ga0247780, IMG submission 179927) | Plant litter microbial communities from Arlington Agricultural Research Station in Wisconsin, United States - UWRJ-L079-202R-5 | ecosystem: Environmental > Terrestrial > Plant litter >... | reverse complement strand
CCCCTCTAGGCCGCCTCGGCAAAAGGCTACCTCGAAATCAATCAGTGCCTCCCTATCAATGGGGCTGATGTTAGTGCTAAACACAGATATTACCGTACAAGAAAACAGATAATATTCAGTTTATGCTAGGTAGTCTTCAGAAAGGGATATAAGAGAGAGGTTCGAGTTCGAACTGTAGGTGTTCCTCTTGTTTCCAAGCGTCCTCGGACGGCCGCGCATATGGTGTTGTCACCGGGGGAACCCAAGGTGTCGGCGGGTGGATCCACGGTGTCAGCGATGCTCCCCTCGACCTCAGCAAGTCAGTCATGGATTCCAGCCCCTTCTTCTCAGCCCCCCACAGCGCACAGGCCATGGCGATATCAGAGGTAATGCCCAAGTCCAGAAGCAGTTCCACCATGGCCGTGTGTTCCATCTCGACGGCTCTCCTTAACATGTAGACCGCGGAGTTTGGGTAGTGGATGTTTGCGCCGGCGTCCAAAATCTTTCGAACCATCCTCATGCTCCCTGTCTTTACAGCAGCAGTAAGAGCTGTCCCAGGAAGTCCTGCGCGTCCGTTGGGATCCGCACCTTGCTCTAGCAAAAAATCCACAATGTCTTCTTGGCGACTCCTGACGGCCTTTGCGAGCGCAGTGCCGTGGCGGCCGTGGTATGAAATGTCGGCTCCCTTTCCCACTACGTGGCGTACCAAGGACATATTCCCCGTCCCAGCAAACGACACCAAGTGTTCATCCATAGACCTGTCCTCCCGGTAACGACTGACGTCATTGATGAGGCTCGAGAGATACTTGTAGACATCGAGCGTTCGAGCAAGGCACAAGGCAGACCCGATGATACTGCCTAGTGATGAACCTGCTGGTATGCTACCGGGATCAAAACCGGCTATTGAAGTATCCGCTTCCGAAGTATTCTTGCGCAATAAACGCGACGGTGGATATAGGCAGAGTCTGACTATGCCCATGTCTCCTCGGAAGGCTGCACCATGAAGTGACTTGTATCCTATGCAGTAACGCCAGTGACAATGGTATCCATCTTCAGGGTCAGGTAGCTGCTCCTGCATGAGCTGGAGGATATCCGCCTGGCCGGCCCAGGCAGCAATCAATATGGGACTGGGGAACATCCAGGACGAATTAGAGAGCGGATCATACCCTTGAGCAAGGAGGTTCCTAACGAGAGGCATATAACCGAGGTACGTTGCCGCCGATAGAAGTCCCAACCCTGTGTTGTTTCTCCCCTCGCTGTCTTTGTCGTCACTCCATCTGCGTCCGACCCACCAACCATACGGGCGCGGTCGCCATGCGCAGCTGTCTATCGCTCTAGCGCTCAAAATGAACCAGCAGACCTTATCGAGGACTGTCTCCCAGTCCGAATCATCATCACGCCGCGTGTCGTTTCGTCGATGTTCGATAAGAGCGTCGACAATGCTCCGCACCTCGACGTAGAAGTCGATAGTGTTGTCACTCCTGTCGCGACATCGGAAGACGAGGTATTCGTGCCAAAGCCGATCTGCGCAATCGTATCTTTGGCTATTCCAGACTTTCTGGGGGTGTTCGCGCCATTCGTGCCCCTGATTTTCAAGCACCCTTGTATGGAAAAGCATCCGCTCAACAGAGAGGGAGAATGATCCTGAAGGTGTTTGGTCAGAAAGACAAGCAATCGTGGGGGTAGAGACTGGAGGCAAAATTCTCACTGCAGACAAGTTTCAATCGCAAAGCCCTCGGGAGACCGCGGGAGATGATGCTGTAGTGGACAATCATATCCAGGAGCTCCAGAGGAAGATCAAGAATCTGCGTCATTGGAATGAGGTTACTTTGGCCGCGCGGTTTCTTGTGAAGTCAATTGTGGAACAATATGGATGTAGTCGCTGTTACTAAATGCTGGTATCAGTGGATTCACTTTTGCAGTGTTTTAGTGCAGCGGTCTAGTTCGACATCAATGTTATCGTAGTGTGAACTTTGGATGAAATTGTGAGAATCACCCATTAGTGGGACCACCAGCGATGAATTTTTATCGAACGCCGGGCGACAGGACTTTGCGGGGTTGCTGCCTTCCAGGTTCCCAAAAAGGGTGGTTGTTGGTGACCTGCGGGCCGGTTGGAGGGGGGGACAAGGTCGTGATTGGCCGGATCAGGGGCTTGCAGCACGGGGGTCAGAGGAGCCAATCAACCGACAGCTCTGGCCTGTTGGTTAGACAAGAATAGGGTTTGTTGATTTGCCGGCGGTGGGCATGGCGTCGATATCTATGGATTGTTTTCCCTCGGGCTTTGCGTGGCTGCACGCACGATTAGATTTTTCTAGACAACATTTGCATAAATAGGGGAAAGATCACGACAAACAAGGCCTCCCTCAGTAGCCAATTGGCCCACTGGCTTCACCACACTGAGCTTGCAAGTCGGCGTGATATTTGGTAGAGGGTAGCATGGAGTCAAAATCAAGAGGTTCAACAATCGATGAGGCATTGTATGAAGGGAGGATCTCGCATCCGTGCGGCGAAGACTCTAGGAATGAACTTTTAAAGTCTCCGTACCAAACTGCGACGACGTTACCACGCCACTTTGCACCACCCGCAACAAAAGTTCAAAGTTAAACCATGTATCAACATCTCTCTCATTTCGGCTAATCGTCACGAGGACCAATTCTGGGATTGAATTTTAGGACCCAAAGGTGGCCCGAGTCAATAGCCAGAACTGGGCTTATTACCACGTGCACGCCTCTGGTTCAAAGAGATATATTTTAGGCATTCTGCACAATGGCCCGAATCCTGAGCCAAGGCATCCCGAATTTGGGCAAGGATATACCAGTACATGCCCTGGGATGGCACACGATGTCCCAATTCGGAATTTGGGATGGTACAAGATGTAATGGTCTGGAATATACTAGTTATGATCTAATGGCTCAGAATATACTGGGACGTGATGTGATGTCCCAGAATATACGAGTATATACACTGGGATAGTAATATCACAGTACATCGCGTATCGCAGAATATCCAACATTATATGTCATTGCTGTAAGAGGAGTCGGCGTAGGCTAAGTGGACCTCGGCTCTGATCACAGCTAGGAGACCTACATATAGCAGGGGGGGACAGACTCTGGTTGATGGACCGAACTGGCTGAGCGGCACGCGTATTAACGACTGCGTCTTCGTCGCTGTCCAACGCCAGGCTGTAGTCCACCATACGCCCTGATGAAAACCTGCAACACCTTACGTTAGTGAATGCGTTGATCGATCGAGGTAAGTATGACAGTTTCACCTCGCGACGCCAAAAAAAGCGACGTTGTTTGTCGCCCCTAGGGCATCCGCTCGCGGCGTGGAACGCTGGCATCTTCCCGAACCGCAGCAAATTAGGGCGGCGAGGAGTTGTGGGGGTGACTGGGGGTTGGTGAGGGCAATCGATGCGTAGAGCCACTTTGAATGGTATTGTTGTTGCGTTAGCACGTGATACGTGAGGTACATCATGTGCGCAGTGATGCGCATGCTATGTACGCAGAGAGGCAAACATGATGTCATTTACGTGCATCGCGTACGTAGTACCCTAACCGTGGTCACCGCATCTCGACGTCCGGATCGAGCTTTGTCCGCGCGCGCCGGCCGCAGCACCACCACCTCCGCCTGCCCTTCTGGACAACCAACTTGCTGAACTCGCTCTCGGGGCCCACTAATGTGCGGCCCGGATGAAAGACGGCGAATGTTCCGATGGCTAGGACCATAGGCGTCGCCTCGAGTGTATAGAAGAAGACCTCGTTATTGGGGATAGGCCCATCGATGCCGGACGAGAACTCAACGAGGCGGAAGACGATGCGGACCTTTTACTGCTGTCAATAACTGATCTTTGGAGAGAAAGTGAAGGTGAATGGAGTTTCGTGGGGGAAAGGACTCACAGTAATGAGAGCAAGTGCAAAGTAGAGCGAGAACAGCTGGCGCCGCCAGGATGTGGTTCGTTGGTGCCCCGTTCGGCGGACTTCGGCGTGGAACTTGGCCATGACGAGGACGAATAGACAGACGAAGACCTGCTGGAGGCCGATGCCGCCCATATCTGCGAAGCCACGATCAGAAACCAACATGACACTGCGGACTGAACTGCCCCTCCTCCCCCTCCTCCCGCTGGATATCCACCAGAGGCACTCACAAATATGCAATCCCAGCCTCGCCTGCGTTGCATCCTCGTTCTCCAGCAAACTCCCGCCGGCCGCCTGCACGAAGAACGTCACAACGTCCAACCACACGAACCATGATGTCATGGTGCGCGCCCTGAGCCGCCCGACGGACTTGCCGGGCAGCCAGTAGTAGATCATGCGGCCAGCGAGCATGTAGGCAAACGCATTCACCCACAGCGGCGCCAGGATGACCAGCAGGTTGGAGCCAACGGCGAAGACCTGCCGCCGGGGATCGCGCGCGCCCAGAAGGCGGAATGCGAAGCCGGCCGTTTCCCAGGCGGAGGCCATGCAGACGACCCAGCAGAAGGGCTTGTGGTAGAGGAGGGCTTGAAGGAGGTGGGCGAGGAGGAAGGCGCCGAAGAGGGACGTGAGGGCGGTGGCGGCGGGGAGGGAGGGGCAGTATGCCCATTGCATGTCCGGGTCGTCTAGGGCTGATGCGGGTTAGCGTCCACGGGTCGAATATGGGAGAGGGGGAGGGCTGGCATGAAGTGTCCGGTGAGAACCTACACGGACATTGGCTCGTCGTGTTATCCATTGTTGACTCAGCTTTAACCTGGTGGAAACAGCGAGACTACAACGCGATATTTGAAGCTACCTAGAACGGAGGAGTAGCCGTCCTCGGACCGGCTTTGGATATAGGAGAGTTTCGGACCAGCGACGCGGAGATGGGGGGGACCACGACATTGAACAGTCAGACAGCAGGGCCGGATCCATAGAAATAGAAACCTCGAAAACCCAGCCCACAAACCGTCGTCGTCAGTGCGCACACGCTCCTAATCCGCAGCATCAAGGGTCATGATACATCATCCCCAAACGGCACAAAGTCTGAGGTTGGATTGGCCAGTTCGCTTCATCCTTGCTCTGAGCGTGGTTACCTCTTCTGCCACGCATCAGAGGCTGCAAGCGCCGTGATTGGCTCGATCGCACTCGCTTAAGACCGGGCAGGGGTGTCGGAATCCCCTCAGTCGTTTGGCATATTCAGAGCATTTCTGCCTGGCCGCACATCGCCGATTTTCAAGGAGTTAAACGACTGCCGGCGCGCCTGGTTTCGACCTCGCGGCGTCTCCAATTTGATTCTTTCCTTCTCCTCGCAGACGCGGTTACACGACACCCGTGCCCAACGAGCCACGACTTTCCCGTTTCTCGTCCCGTGCGTGTTGCGGCGTCCAACGGCTGAACGCGCGGCGCGTCCGCCGCCGTCCACGAGGTTGGTGATGGCGTCCTTGGCTAGGCTGGGTAAGACACCTAGCTCTCGCTTGAGTTGCGACCAACTCATGTGTGAAGTTGCCGCATCCCCTTGCTGACGACCACTCCCTCCCCCAGACGAGCCGGTACCGGCCAAGTCGCACCGAGCCAACCCCAAGCGAAGCCACCCCAAGTCGCGCACGGGTTGTCGGGTGTGCAAGTCAGTTCCCACACTGGCATCCTCTCTCCCAACTCGACCCCCAACACTAACCCACTGACGAAAACCAGAATCCGCCGTGTAAAATGCGACGAGACCAGGCCCTTCTGCCAGCGCTGCACTTCCACGGGGCGGACTTGCGAGGGCTACCCGGTCCCCCCGCCCGCGCTGCGCCCCTCTCCCGAGTCTCACCGCCTGGCGCCCGGCTCCGCACCAGCTTCGACGTCCCTCACGCTCCGCCGCTTGTCGTGGGGCGTGCTCGACGACGACGACGACGTCGAGCGGCGCATCTTCGGCTTCATGCGCGAACGCGCCATCTACGACGTCTCGGGCTACTTCGAGTCCGAGTTCTGGGACCGGCTCGTCCTGCGCGTCAGCCACACGGAACCGGCGGTGCGTCACGCCTTGCTCGGCCTCAGCTCGCTGTGCGAGACGTACGGGGAAGCCTCGCGCGGCCGGGGCTGCGCGTCGGCGGCGGCGGGCGACGAGTACGCTCACGGCCAGTTTGCGATGCGGCAGTACAACAAGGCCGTTGGACTCTTGACCAGCTCGCTGTCTGCCTCGAAGCCGCAGCTGGAGGCGATCTTGACATCCTGCCTGGTGCTTGTCTGGCTGGAGTTTATGCGCAACGACCTCGATGCGGGATTGAGGCACTTGAGGAGCGGGCTGAAGATCCTGGACGACTTTCGACAGCCCGGCAGGTCCAGCGCCTTGTCGTCGCAGCTCATCGACGCGTCCCTGATCCGACTGTTTGCGCGGCTCGAGCTCCAGGCCACCATCTACGGCAGACCAAGTTTTGACTTCGTACCCAAGCCGGGCGAAAAGGCTCGGAACGGCATGCCGACGTCGTTTTCGAGTCTAGAACAGGCAAGGCTCTCGCTGCACGCCTTGCTGGGCAGCGTATTCCGGTTCATCCGGGGCATCAGCCATCCCGATGCCAAACGCCACTCGGGCCTGGAGCCGTTGGTGGACCGGTTAGGTCTGCCTTTTGCCGAGGCGACGTGTCGTTCGCTTCTCCAGCAACTGCGCAGTTGGTCCGAGGCGGTCAGGCTCAGCCCAGCAGCCACATTCAAGTCGCCGAACACCCGGCAGTCGGCAGCCATGTGCCTCCTGCACATATACCACAGGCCGGTGACCATCGCGCTCGAGACGCTCTTCAGCCAATCGCAGATGGTCTACGACGGGTACGACGGCTGCTTCGAGCAGATCCTTACGCTGGCCGAGCAGCTGATCCGCAACTCGCAGCACATGCAGCGCATCATCTTCTTCGACATGGGCGTCATGGCACCCTTGTTCTACGTCGTGCTCAAGTGCAGGAATCTGGCACTACGGCGGAAGGCGCTCGCGCTGCTCGCGCTGGCGCCTTGCAGGGAAGGGATGTGGTACCGCCAGGACGTGATCGCATACGCCAACTGGAAGATCGGGATTGAAGAGCGCGGCCGGGCGGGGCTGCCGGAGACGGAACCGTTGCCTGAGGAGGCAAGGGTCTGGAACGAGCGCATGACGGAGGTCGTTTTTGATGGGCAGCAGAAAACTGCGATTAGTTTTCAGTGGCGGGGACCGGATGGCATTGTTAAAAATGGCGAAGAAATTACGGATCTGAGTTCAAGGATGGGGCAGCTGATATAGACCGACTCTCCTACTTCGAAGATAAGATAAAGATGTTTGCGTCCATGATTGGGTGCCCGTGGTGAAGCCAGACCTCGCAATTACCATTTCCCATGTAAGCAAGCGAATGTGCTAATCTTTATTATGTTGGAGGGATGAGGCTAAGAAACAGGCATTTCACCACCCTAAAATCGACACCACGAATTTCTCCTTCCTTCTTCGGAACTGAGCAGTTGCCTGAGCCAGACTGAGCGAGTGGGTCACTGTTCTGGGCTGCCTCGGCTATAGTTGCCCCGTCTAAAATGGCCGTGGGGTTGCGAGGACCCAGTTTTGGGGTCTCCTACCACCACACTTAACTGCGCTTTCCTTCACTCCAACGACAGCAGAGAAAAATCCTGCAATTTTAACATGTTGATAAAACATGGCATATAATATTCGCAATCCGAAAGTATTGCTGTAGACCTTTTCCAGTATCCCTGAGCCCGTTACGCCCAGGTCAAATTATCCATTTTTCTCGAACAAACAACTTCTCATTGCAGACACATCTTTCACAGAAATGCAATGATGAACAGATAGTGCGGCATGGTCATCACGGTTTAGCGCTATAACTCGGGATTACCAAAGGAGAAAGTCAGTTCGAAGGGGCCGCGACCTGCTCTAACCGCAGGTCGAACGTCGGTCACCGATGTTATCACTATGCAGACTTGCGAATATAGTAATGAATCGCCTTTCAAAGCAAGGAGACGTATCACAAGAAGCAGCTGCCTAAACAGGAGTTTGGCGAGGGCGGGAACAAAGACGAAGGATCTTAGCTGTAAGCCTACAACCCTGGAAGGTACTATAAGGATACGCAGCAGTGTAGAATAAGATCACCTGACTGCGAATTCGCCAACGTATATGGATGCTGCCTGGGCATAGATGCTTAGATAGAATTAGCAAGGCTAAGTTACGAGGGACGAGGACAAGTAATGTTGTCCAGAGGGCTCCCTAGTGTAGTCCAAAGTTACCACACAGTGGCGACCCGCAGACGTCACCAAGGTCGGCGCGGCCCGACCTTACACCGCGCATCCCCCACCGGCCTCGGAACAGTACGACACACGGCCAGGGGTACAAAGACCCGAAGCCCTTACCACCAATGGGAAGTTGATCACTCTGATCACTCAGTCTTGGCGGTGAGCACAGTGATCAAAGTACAAGTTACTTCTGCATTTCAGTATAGATACTATCATCGTATCTATAATAGAGCGTGAGGAATCTTAGTTCCTCACGCTAGCAATACACTGTTCGTCTGTGATCTACTGCAATCGCGCGCCTCTGGATCAGCACCCTGCTTGACAGTGTTTGTGTGGTACAATATGGTCACCTGGTTGGCCACGTGACTCGCCACCTTCCACCACTATATTACTGGCTCTCTGCCACCCTCTCCTTTTTATCTAGAATAAGCAATTCCATCACTCTTTTGCCGAACGGCCAGAAAACCGCTCTGTTTTGTGTTCCACAGTTTGCCTTGTGTGTAACGCAGGGTGCGTTGGGGTGACGAGGATAGGGGGCTGCACCGCAAGATGGTTGTTCGTACAATAGGGTGGGTAGATGGTCAATTGAAGCCTGCCCTTGCTCTCTGGCTTGGCCAGAGAGCCCTCTATACTTATGTTGGTCGCTGCGTGCAGTTTGCGCTCGTGCCAGCTGAGCCGAGAACTATCGGAGCTGAACCATGACCCAAGGAGCTGGAACTAGCGCGAGCAGCTCGGCTCCGGTGGTTCAGATTTGCCACTAGCCCAACCCGGCTGGGTGTTACGCAGTGGAATAGAACCCTATAGGGTATGGCGTCGAGCTAATTAGTGTGGAATACATAACCGGATCACCAATGGAGTACCCCAAGACTCTTGACTGCTCTTGGGTCCAGGACATACTGCATTTGTTATTGGTTAACTAAGCGATTGACTACTCGGGTCTTAGAGTGCCTCCTCTCAGATCACAGCGCGTGCGATGGAGGAGCAGAGGTAGGGGGTGGTGATGGCTTGATTGATTGATGTGTTTCTGTCGAGTGTTCCGGCGGCTCGGCAGATCGCCTGGTTTTAACCCTGCGCCACCACGGATGGTTCCGTGGTGGGTTGTATGACTAATCTGACACCTCCCTCATTGCCCCATGCCACTTTCGGTCACAAGTGTGGAAGCGGGCCAGTAAAAAAATTGCCTCACCCGCAAGTTCGAAGACCCTAGCACGCCAAAAGATAACGTTAGATAAGTCTATCGATCATTGGAAAGACACGTGACACACAGGCTTTTGCTTATTAGGCATCAACTTAGGCAACAGCGGACGCCCTGCAATGCGATAACGCAAACGAAAGGGTCGGGTCCTTTCCTTCTCTAATCATCTCAGCTTCATCTAAAGTTTACAAAGCCCAAAGACACGTTCCAACCTATCATGATCAATGAGACAGCAAACGCGTCGCAGATTATGAGCTGCTAGGTGGGTTGTTTTGCTAATGTATGTGAAAGAGGCCCGAGGAAGTGGTAGAAGCTCGGACGAAGCTCTAATGACGTGTCCTTGTCGACTGGTCCCAAGGCACCGACATTTGAGGGCGAAAAATCCGATCCTGCATCCATGCAACCCCGCATTACCGAAGCCATGCTAATATTACAGGTTGTCGAAATGGTTCAGCAGGTCACGTCGCTTGGAAGCTTCTTGACGAAGGCATCGTCCGTCGCAACCAAGATTATTCATCTAATAGACTTGACAGATCTCTGCGTCAGCGGAAGATTGCGTCTCATTCGGACTCCTGGATCCGAAACGTGCTCTAAATGCCGATACCCTGGAGGACTCCGATCCCGCCCATGCCACCCAGCTCAATCATATGCAGGTCTTGCAGAACTCCTCGAAGTATGCGGGCTACAATTTCGTCTCCCTCCTCAGCTGCCCGCTTTGGTTTCGCGGGAGGCAAGCGACTAGTCCTCTGGGCGATTGGGTCCCCAGGTATGTATCCGGGATTTGATTGGGAATGACCAAGTTAGGTATGGCTGGAGAGTTGTGTTAGATGTGCAGAAAACGCCTGATGCGGGATGCACTGGGAGCATGCTGTGCCTATCCCATCGGTACATCAGGGGCGCAAGCGGGATTAGCGTCTTAAGAGTGACCAGTCGCTGTCTGTAAGGGGCAGATAGCCTGAATCAATGACGGCCGCGACTACCTACGGCCCATCCCTGATCGCAGACCACATGTCATCACGTCACTCGATCTCAAAACAGAAGCTAGCTGTGAAGCATCTGAAAGAGCGGACGGCCGGTATTGGGCTCTCGTTCGGCCCGGCCATCAAGCAGATTGTCACAGTCCCCTGACTTTGAACGGCCTTCTGACATACAGTACTAAGTCCTAGTGGAGATAGTCGATCGACGCAGACCTTAGTTTCCACCATGGTCTTTCTACTCCGGTTTCCGAGCGCAGACAGACCTCCAGTTGAAGTACGCATGGCAATTCTTGTCACGAAGCTGCTTACGAAAGACGGCAGCGTAGACTCGCGTCTGTTCAGGCGACCAACCCATGACCTGCGTGAACATGAACAGGGCGTAGCCTTGGATAGTTAGTACTGAACGCGAGATGAAGCGGGCGGAAAATTTACTCACCTTCGATGTCCTGCTCGAATGCCACCTGGGAGTACATTCCAACTTCTCTCCATTTTGGCTCTGTCATCCAACCAGAGAGAGGAGACTTGCCTTCGGTCACCTTCAAGTCAACAAAACCGGCAGCCGTCAAACCTTTCTGTTGCAGTTCATCCTCATAAACGGTAAAAGGACGGCCGGATTTCTTGCCGGCTTCGATTAGCACCCTGCCCCATTCATACATGGCCGTCCCAGGTACCACGGTATCATTATCCGAGTGGAGCACCGAGGAGGCTTCGAAGCTTTCAATCCAGCCGCCTGGCTTCATAACCCGGTAGGCCTCCCTGAAAAGCGCATTCCAGTCTGAAATAGCGCCGTAGAGATAGCGCATGTGCACGAAGTCAAAAAGATCCGAAGCAAAAGTCCAAGGCTTCGTTGCATCCTCAATCTCGAAGCGGAGATTCGGCGGAACCCATCCGGGTTGGATGGGCGAGATGTCGGTGCCGATTACCTCGCAGTCCGGGTACTCGTCTGCGAAGTCGCTGGGAAAAGTCAGCGTGGAAGCTAAATCCGCGATAGCTTTTTGGGGATCGCACATAGCCCATACACCTGAGGTCTTCGTGTCAGTTTATGGTCTCTCCCGAACACGCTGGTAAGGCCTTACCCGTTCCAGTGCCAACATCCAATGCGTTCTAACAACACCAATCAGTCACAACTGGCGTGTTATCGGCAGGTAGCAAGGAATTCATGCCTTTATGCCCTCCTTTGGCAGGGGTGCAGAAGTGAGTTTACCATCGAATACCATTGTCAAACAGTGATGTCTGTGGAATCAGCAAAATACCACCCACCGACAGGACCGAGCTGCTTACACAAGATCGGCTGATTGATTGTGCTGTTCGTCATTGGGCCCCCTGGAAGAGCGAGTCAGTTCATGCCTGACACGACGCGAGAGTAAGTTACACCAACCAATATTCGTTGTCAGTCACCCGATCGCTATGGTATGTCCTGCCGTGCAGAGTGCGGTACGCGAGGATGCTCGACGTGATCGAAGCAGTGGAGCTCACGGCATCTTCGCCGAGACTAGAATCAGCATCATCGTTGATGACTTGCTCCTCCCAATGCGAGGCGGGAAGGATCCCAGCTGGCGGTGCTGCCGACGGAGATTCGGGCGTTTGTTCGCTCATATTCGAAATCCCAAGAAAGAGATGGAAATGTATGGATCGACACGACAGGAATTTGAGAGTGGGAGAAAGGGCAAAGATAAGGTAAATACCTGGGTTAGGTACCGAAGGTAGGGTGCGGGATGCAGGGACCGTCAGCCGGCGAAATCGCCAATCCCGCTGCACCAGTGGTATCAATGAAGGGCGGATGCGGAAGCGGATGCGGATGCGGATGCAGCTGCAGTCACATTCGTGTTTCCCAGTAATGATTCGCCATTAACTATCATCTTGCGCCTTCGCCCGCATTCCATTGCATACTGAGCGCATTGCAGTCTCGGATGTAGGCTTGGAGGCTACGACTGAGTCTCCCCAAGTTGCTCTCGTGGTGGTTTGATTAGGGCCAAAATGCGGGGTTTCTGTGAAGCGGGAGAGTTTTGGGACTCTGGCTGCGAATCATGACGGCCTAGGAATTCACCTCTGATTGGCTCATCTAGCGCCGTCCTCACGAATCAGAGCCCTTGGAGGCTTGGCGGTATGCTAATTTCGAGGGTGTTAAGCGCCAGCAATCCTAGGCAAACCAAGCTCTCTCCTATTCGGAGTGGTTCCCAAACGTGTCTCGAATGCGAAACTCACCAAGGCAAGGATGGGTATCCGATTGACACGTAGCACCGCGCCCTAGTCTCTCTATCTTCGCCAAGAGGGATCTGGAGGATCCCGTACAAACATACACTGATTAGGATTGCAATTCGTCCTCTCGGGAAGAATACACCACACAGACTAGCAGTCGACGGACCCACTTAGGTGGTTCGAAAATCCACCACCCGAGTGGGTTCCACTTTACGGACTTCCATTAGCCAGAGAGAAGATTAATCTCCATTCGGGACCAACCTTGTGGTTATGTGCACTCGCGTCTGCAACGCGACTCGCCCATTTAAATGGACACCAAAACGCGTCTTGGTTGGCGCTGAATGCAGGTCCTATCACTTTAAGGAAGCGGAAAAGATGATGACCAGGAGGCATTCATTACTGACGTCCCTGAAAACTATGCCTTAGCTACCCGCTATGGTGCTTGAAGCGCATCCCTGATATAATACGTTGTGCGACTGCAGTACTAACAAATCAAGAAAGCGCAAATGAACGAATGCAGTAGTGAATTGCAGTTTGGGAGAAGCATTTAGAAGGAAACTCTTGGCGCTTATGCGTGGTGGGCTGGTCTTGATTGGGCTCACGTGCTGTGAGTCATCTCACATACGTTCGTTCCATCTGTCAGCATGCTCTGACACTCCGATCTCCAAGGGGAACTTTTGTCCAGATGCGCATTGGATCCTACCGCTTTCGCAACTAAGCGTCCGAGGTTATTGGCAATAAAGATAATCAGCCGTCTTAAAAGGTATGCAAACTGTTACCGGCTTGTTCTTTAACATCCCATGGTCGATAGCTGCATCATGGACCTCTCAGTAGCACATATTTGTCAAGCTCGAACAAAGCGGAGACCATTACGGAGCTGCTTTACCGCTTCTTTAACGCTTGCTGTGTTTCTTCATAATAGTAAGGCGTCGTATCTAAATGTTATCACCAGCGCTCTGGGTAATCTGTCTGGCAGAAGTCACAGGTGTCACATGTTATTCCCACTTGGCCACAAATTGACGAGTTCTCTAGCGATCATAGTTCGCTGCCTGCAACATAGCTGTCTGATAGCATGCGATTTTCGAGTCCAGCTTACCGACCTGTCATGCTTTGCTTTTCTGTATGGTAGACGGCAAGAGCATGTCCAATACATTGCAGAGCTATGCAATGGGAATGCAGAATTGTTACGAAAGTATCCCTTGTCCTTTTTTGCTCTCTTATCCGAAGAACTATACGCATGTTGGATTGAATGATTGCTGTCACTCAAAAAGAGGTTTCGGAGATTGTATCCGCAACGGGAATGACCCGTGAAGGATGGAGGACTCCTGTTTCACCTGACCGACTCGTGAAACTGTTAGACATCGAGACGTTGCCTCGGATCATATGCGGAATACACAGTATCGGAGACGAAAGAAAGCCGAAAGCAGAGCTTAGTAAGATGCTAAAGGTTCTGAAGGAAGCCGAAAGCAGTGCTTGAAAGCATGAAGCCACTAGATTACAGAGGGCTTTGCTCTGTAAATAAGCCGGAGAGGCGTTACTAGCGCTGTGGAGAAGAGAATGAAAAGAGTGGAGTTGATTCAATTGCTTAACTGTTACTTAAAGAGTGCTTAGTGAGTGAAGAGCTATGTCTAGGAGAGTAAAACCCCTATTATAGGCTGTAAGAAAGTCTTTAGAGCCACCAGAAACAGTTGTTAGACCAGACTATTGAAGGAACTACTAGCTATCATCAAAACTCCATGAGCGTCATGGTCAATTCTGGAGAGCCAAAGGGCCAGGGAGCCAAAAGAAGGAAAGAAAAAAAGAGTCCCCCAATCCTCTCTCCTCCAGAGAGGGATCCAATCCATATCCTCCCCAGTCCTCATAGAATCCAATCGCCATCTACCACAGCTAGCAGTAAACTCGCAATCCTACATGGCATTATCAGTTTGTTTTGCACCAACAGCCATTATATCTCCCCGCTGTGCACCGTCCGTTGCTTCCAGGGCCGTTGCATCCGTTTTTGAAGCAGGAGTTGACCGAATTGTTACATACGGCCTTGCATGGACAGCCTTCGTAGGCGGCCGTGCAGGCTCCCATCCCGTTCCACGGCGTGTTTCTGCCCTCGCACCCATTGTCGTCGCACCAGCCCGGCTTGGGGCCACACGCCTGGCGAGTGCCGAGAACTTGGTGTTGATTGTCGGTAGAGAGGGAGAGTATGGCTCCGCCGAGCCCGGAGAGGGCGAGGGTGGTGAGGAGAGGGATGGTAAAGTTGAGCTTCATGATGTCGAGGGGGGATTTGGTGTCTTTGGATGCGATGAGAAAAGGCGGACGACTCTTTGCTTGCTGTTGTGATGTCAGCTTGCTACGATGAGAGACAGTGACAAGAGGAGGCGACCTCCGTATTTATAATCATTTTTCACTTTTTTTTCTTTTCTTTTCACTCTTTGTCTCTCTCCTCTTCTGTGACCTAGCCTTGCCAGACATGATTATTTGAACATTCATCAACAGCAACCACGCCGCGAGGGTCTTGTACGAGCGTGGCATTCCCCCACCATCACAACTTCATCAATCCAATGGCAACATCTGAAATAAGCCTTTAATGGTCCCTCGTGCCTCTTATTCTCTACTCGGGAACTGCAGAGAACTTGTGTTAAAATTCATGTTGCTTACTCGCATTATCCTGGCACTCACTGCGGTGGTATTTTTGCGCACAGATGTCTTGGTTACAGGTAATTGGCCGGTCTATTGTAATTTTGCGGCGCGGATTCCCTTTTAGACAGACAGTATTGGCATTTCAATGCAGGGTTTTGGCAACTGCCTCTGAACCAGACTTTGGTACAGCTGGGGTCCGAACTATCTGCAGTCCTTGCCCTCAGTTGAACACAAGACCAAGGATGGCCAATAACGCCAAGCTGAACGAAAAGTTCCGCGTGATCAACGACGACTTCCATAAGCTTGGGGGTAAAGTTTTACGCCAATGTTAGGAAATCCCTTGGAGGATGAGCACTCAGGCCGCCTGGCTGGACGGCGTACTTAGCGGAGAGCTAGCCAATCCTAACGTGGGAGAGCCTCACCTAGAGAGGCCCCGATTTGAGTAGGGGGAATGGGATAGAGGAGAAAAGGTCAATATAGTCTCGGCAAGACGGGGATAGACAAGTTTGTCTTAAACTAGGCGGAGACTTGATGCTAGAAATGGGGGCATGGACTGTGAAAGCTTGGGTATTCTCAGCCGAAAATATCAATACTGGAGAGCCGGCAATCTTGCCTTATCCATAGATCTACCCATACACTTAGCCATGTAATCAAGCCAATCATGGGCGGTGATGAGTGGCGGTGGTGCAACTCGGGACACCTTGCTCCAAGAGGTTACTGGATGATGAATCTGTAATGAGAGCAAAACAGAGAATGAATGATCTGAGCTGCCAGAGTACAACCGGGAGCAAGCTACGTACCTACCTTGCAACAAATCTCTCGTTGCCGCTGCTCGGGCACATGGGAGTATACGCTACAAGAGAAGGCCCATGTTTTTTGTGTTTTGTTTTGTCTCGTGGACTAAAATATATATTTTATAGTCTATACTGAGGAAAATCGGCCAAAAGATTAGGAGCTATAAGTCCTGATTGAAGCGGTCAATATCTGTAGGACGCCGAGACCAAGATTGACCCAGACGGGCCTCTTGTTTTCGTCTGCCCCATCTATAAAGAATCGACCGTCGTTGGCTGGGCGATTCCCCACACCGTCCCCGTCGGCAACATCTGCTCTTCCCACCAGCAGAAAGTAGGGAACTTTAACAGACCCGCCCCTCTGCAGTTCGTCGACGTAGGCCAGCCGCATGATAAGAGCAGCATCGCAGTTCCAAAACCTCACAACCACATCTCCGACCGCGGCTGATGGTGGGACGAGAGCGACAAGGTGTTCTGTGCCAATGCATATCCTCGGTCCGTCTTGGGCCTCGTCTCGGACGCTCTCCATCCACCGCTCGCGGGCGTCATCCCACATCTGCCTGTATTTCTGGTCAAGCTTTGCATGGTCAGGGTGAAACCCGGTCCTCTCACCCTGCCATGCAACGACACCATAGCTTCGGATCTCCGTGATGCGATTCAACTCTCTGTCTCCGAAGCCTAGGATTCTTGCCGAGTAGGAATCGTTAACGGCGCGGACTATTTCAAGGTCGTGCGGGTCGTTAAACATCAACTCGCAGGTGTTGAGCCATTCTTGTTGTGCTCGAAACGAACCAACGAGGGAGCTATAGTCTGGCCCCAGTTGCGTGATCTCGCCAGCTAGATAGCCCATGGCTTGAATGATGGGCCGTGGGGTAACCTGAGTGCCACACACAAACTCAAGCTCAACGTTGCCACCAAGAGCAGCTTGAATGACGCCCGCGGTTCTGACGATGGAGATCGACCTCTCGTGTGCTGGTGGATCCAGCCCCTCAATTCGGCTGGTTATGGGTCGCACTCGGAAGAAGACAGCCTTGACCGCCTCTTCCCAAATGTCGTAGTACGACCGAGAATAGTCGACACGAAGCGTCCCAGAACCCCTTTTGAGTTCCGGCTTACCACAAGAGTCTCCGGAGTCTAACGGCTCAAGGTACACCTCGAGCAAACCGTCTCCATCCCCAGCCGATGCACGTATATCAGTCGCCAAGCCCAACAACGCAAACAGCCTATCCCTCGCCTCCTGGCATCTCTGATCCACAAACCTCTCCACCAAGCTCTCAAACCTCATCGCTTCAGTATGCCTCCCCACCCTGGCTTCAACAACCTTCAACATCCCCCTCGCCTCCACCCTCTCATTCCCAGTGATCTCCCTCCCCACCTCTTTTGCAAGTTTCCTCGCATACTCCAACATCTCCCACCTCTCAACCTCCTCAAACCGCCACATCTTGGCCCCAAACACAAAAACTAACTCCCTCGCCAAACACGCCTCCTGAACAATCCACAACCTCGTCCAGTAAGAACTCATCGCAATCCTCGGAAAATCAAACGAGCTCCGTCCTGGCTCCCGCGAAGACGTGGGTTTTCTCACCTCCTCGATCGAAGCAGCGAGATCACCAACCGTTCCGTCTTCCCATTCTATCGCCATGATTCGAACCGGGTCCGGAACAGCGGGATTTATCTCGCGGAGACCCAGCCACGCAATGACTTTTTGGGCGCGCGAGTAGATGAAGGACATCATTGCTACTTGGGCGTTGCGCTCGGGCATGTCGGATTGGTTGATGCAGATTGCGTCGATCCAGAGGTGGAGGGGGTGGGTTTTTGAGCGGATGTGGAGGAGGGCGAGGAGGAGGTTGGAGTGGATTTGGAAGGGGTGGGCGTTGATTGTGAGGGTCGTGAGGTCGGGTGAGCGTGGGTATGAGGGCTCCGAAGGTGAAATGTTGCTGGCGATGGCCTGGGCGAGGGTTTCAAGATCGGGGTACGGGAGGCCCCAGGTGTAGGAGAGAGCTGCGTATCGGGGCTTGGTGCTGAAGGGTGCTGTTGTTAGGGTGCATTTTAGCGGGTCGGTGAAGGTGCCGGGTTCGATTGTTAGGATGCGGATTGCATCGACTGAGGGTGGCAGGGGAGGATATGGAAAAGATTCTGAAGATGACATGTTGGATGCGAGGGACTGTTTCTCATGACCGATTGTGAGACGGGAGAATGAAGGAAGTGTCGTTGGGTGGAAGTTGTGCCCCTCATTTGATATGTGGGGCATTAGCACACTCCCAATCAGGAAATTTAGATCTGCGGCATCAGATTTCGGATTTCACTGGTGCTTGCACTTAACTATCAGAGGCGATTTTGCGTGAACCCAAACTTCTGAGACGGTTTCAACAACGGCGACAACGCAAGAGGTAGTTGCGTATACGTATTCACACCGTCCCGAAGATGTTTGTCACCCACCGAATCCTTGGCCAACACTGCCAGAATATCCAAAAATTGGCGAGCCGAAGCAACCCCTCTCAAATGAAACATTAATGGCCAATCGTTCAACATCAGCGTAAACTCGTGGGGCTGTGGCCCAGAAACGCAGATCCTGCACAGTGTTGATTTGCCTGCACAGCCACGATGGTCCCATCACAACAGAGTCTTCCTCACCCGAAATTCGAGCACACAATTTCCCTCGACCTCAATACCTGAGAGCATGATGGCCACAACCGACGGCGCCGCAACCCCAATTGAGTTGGACCCAGTTCTCCTTCAGTCTGAACAGGAAGAGGACACAGACGCCGACGAAGCGGTGCTGTGCGAGCGCTGTAAGAATTTCGACATACAGGCCTTCGCTCGCAGCGAAAATCGCACCCGCGGATACATGCTGCACGACGTGCAATTAGCTGCGACCAACGCTGGAGATTGCGCCGACTGTGCGTTCTGCTCGCTTGTGCTTCGCAGCGTCGAGGACGTCGAAAGACCAAAGGACACAACAGAATGGGAGTTGAATCCATTCCGCATTCCCATCGATAAAGATCCATCCATGTACGTGCACATGACGCCGTGCGCAGACAATATCATTACAGCTACAGATCCGACGATCACCTCTGGTCTAAGAGCCAACCGCCTCCGGGCCGCCGTCGCGGACCGTTTCAGCGAGGTTATGAATGCATCCGAACATGAGCTGTGTCTCGTGGCCGACCCGGATAGCCCAGCGGCACACAATAATGACATAACGGGACGCTATCTCGGCACAGATCCCGACTCGCCCGCCCATTTCGATAGCATTCAGGCCTGGATCCGCGCCTGCGAGAGTCACCCCAAGTGCATGCAGACCGTATCGGGCGTACCGATTGACGCCCACCAAGCCGAGCTCCCGGCGCGCTGCATCCGTCTTACGGGCCGCGGTCCAAACATCGTCGCCCGGCTTGCTGTGACCGAAGGCATGCGCGGCAGCTACATCACCCTGACGCATCGCTGGAACGGGGAAACAGAGCGGTGCAAGACAACGACAGAAAATTGTGAACAGAGACTACAGGAGGGAATCGACCTGCAAGGGCTCCCGAAGCTGTTCCGCGACGTCTTCGCCGTTGCGGCCAGGCTGGATGTCAGCCACATCTGGATCGACTCGCTCTGCATCATCCAGTCCGGCGATGGTGGTGCCGACTGGAAGAAAGAGGCGCCCCGGATGGCGCAGTACTACCAATACTCGCTGTTCACCGTGGCAGGAACCATGGAAGACATGAACAACGGGCTACTCCAGCCTTACTCGGAAGGCAACGCGCCCTGGGGGGTCAGTAACACGCTCGTCCGACTACCATACCGAGACAAAACCGGCTCACAAGCTGGCCACTTCTTCGTCTACCGCCGCCAGATCCCCGTCGTAAACGACTACTGGACGACCGTGCGGAAGAGCGTCCTCTTCCGTCGCGGCTGGATTCTCCAGGAATGGCTCCTAAGTAAACGCCTCGTGTGGTACACTCCCAAGGGCCTCTTTTTCGAATGTCACACGGACGGCCCGCGGACTGAATACCAAGAGCGAATCCTTGTCTCGAACGCACAGCCGCATCTGCGCGCCCAGCTCCAGATGAAAGCGTTGTTTCATTTTGATAATATCGCCATCCTCGATTTCTGGTACCGCACCATCGAGCTCTACTCGTCCTGCAGCCTGACTAAGCCCGATAAGGACCGCATTTTGGCCGTCGCCGGCCTGGCTAAGGAGGTGGGACGTATTCTAGCCGACCGGACAGGGGAAGTCGCTGTGAACGGGATTCATCACGAGACGTACCTCGCCGGTTTGTGGCTTCGGGATCTTCATCATGGGCTCCTCTGGGAGGAAGACCACTCGGCTACGCCGTGGGAAACGATTGTCGAGCAAGCCCCATCTTGGTCGTGGGCGTCGCTGATGACACTGGTCAAGTGGCCGGACAAGGACAAGGAAGCCGAGAAGGGCTTGCGTGTGATGGGGCTCTGCCTGACACGTCAAGATCAAGACCGAGACGGGGACGATGATCATCACCAACGACAGGGTCACGCTGCTGAGTACATCATCGAAAGAAGAGGCTGGGCGGTCCAGCGACGACCCGATCGTCCGGCATTGGCACCGCGAAGGGCCCAGTTCGATCCAACCAATATGTTCGCCTGCCTTCATATCCGTGCAAGGCTCTGCATCGTCCATGTTCGCGGGTATCTCGGAAGAGACGGAAGTGCCAGGGCTGCCGCTGCCACGGCTTATACCAACCGGCCACCATCCGGCAAGTTGAGAGCCCTATGTTCTGCGACCAATCCGGAGGTTATTGCGGGGTGGGCATCTGCCGAACGTCTGAAGCAGCCAGACGCGATCTGCGCTGACGCCGGTGTGGCTGTTCAGGTACTCCTTGTCTCGACGAGGTTTGTAAGGAGGGGGGTCTTGCTGAAAAGGAAGGATCGCGTGCTGGACGTCCTCCTCATTGAGGAGATCGATACAAGGAATCATGTGTTTCGGCGTTTGGGTGTTGGGAGGATATTTGACAGGGATTTGGTCGCCGAGTTGGAGACGGCCGAGGAGCGGGATATTAAGTTTATCTAGGCAGTAATTTTAGAAAGATTTGATAACAATGAGATTACGTAGGCAGTACGTTACATAAGGTACCACCCATCTAAAGCTGTATCTGCCGGTCCGGCTCCCTCCGCCCCGTTGGCGTGTACTTCATCATGACATCCACCCACAGTCCGCAGAGCCTCGAAGCCCAAAACAGCGTATAAAAAAGAATAAACAGGACGAGAGGTGCAGTTCCTGTCATTAGCTTTAGCTTCAGGTACATGATCCTCAGTTGCCGCTCGAGGTCATCAGCGGTAAGGTCCGGTCGCTTGAGTTCGTCGTCGTACGCATGCGTTGGATAGTTGAAGATGGAAACAACACCCTTAGCAAACAAACCAAACGACAGACCCAGAAAGGCAAATCTGTACACGACGGGACGGATTCGGAAGTCCGCGGAATGTTTTCTCCCGCGGTGACCCCAGTACTCATCGCACTTCGAAGCTGTGGCGTTGTATTGCGTGATGTAGTCTAGGCGTTTGATGGGGACGCGGAAACGGGGGTCACTGTCACCCTGAGCAACGGAGCCGTCTTCGGAGTTTCGGAAGATTGATCGACCTAATAGAGACGGAGCCATGACCCAAGGGCGGGGAGGAGGTGTGGAGATGCGCGCGAAGAAGGATGTGCGGATGAAGCGCTTGTTTGCGAAGGCGCAAAAGAGGAAGACGCCAAGCGGGGCATAAAGGCTGCTTTTTGCTTTGCTAAGGTAAACGTCATATATTAGAATCAGAACTTTGACGGTAGATAATAGGTACGAAAGGAGGGAACATACGATGACGGGAGTTTCGAAAGATTGTTTTCTTGGATGAGCAGATACACTATCCACGTAATCGCAAGGCCGTATATCATGAGGCCAAAGGAGATAAGAGGATCGGAAAGTCGCGAGTCAGGCATATAATCGAACCAGGCTATTGTTTGACAGCGGTGTGGCTGCTCCCGATCCGAGTCTGACGGGTGGGAAACGCTTTCAGGTGGATCGGTTGTACCTCGACTGCTTGCCTCGGAGGATATCCTTGACTCCACTGTTTGAGTCTCTGAGTCGGAGCCAGTCTCATTCCTGGACCGGCGGCGGATTGTCTGCTGCGCATAGACTTTCGACAGTGGACTGGACTGCTGCGACTGGAATCGCGCTAACGAATTCAACCCGGACGGCATGAAATCGGGAACCGTGACAGTCTCTGCATCTGCACCCTGGAGATTTGTACTCCCCTCAAGCGGATACGGCTGTACAGTTGGTTCATAGTGCTCATCATTCTTTCGAAGAAGGAAACGGCGCACCATCCAGACGTAGAGGCTGATAGCTGGAAGCAGCAGAACCATTTGCAAAATTGTCTGTCCGTAATCGATATTTATCGTCCTGTGAGTGTACCCAGCGGCGCGTATCATGGCCACGTGAAGGATGAACGCAGGAACAGTCGTCAGCACCGATACCACCGTAACCGCCCGACGATATTGCACGCCCGGCCGTCGACAGCCGAAAAAGCTGTACGGGTTCGCGAAGAGGGCATGCCATGTGAATCGCGTCGCGAGGGCCACGGCGCTCGCTGCCCCTGAAAGCACATTCAGTCGGGTCGCGCGTGGGCCCCAGAAAAACAGGTCGACGACAAAACGGCTGAAAAGGATGGTGAAGTGCATTGCGCAGAGAAGCCTGAGGAGGTGGCGCCATGACTGGGGCCTGTTCTGGAAGAGGCGGCGAGTTTGTTCCTTCGTGCGACGATTGGCATTCTGGATTATGTCGTAGTCCCTTCGCAGCTCCGGATCCAGAGGTGCGTTGGCGTTGATCGGGTCGCACATCTGGAAATAGTTGAAGGGAAAGCATTTGAACCTTGAGGCTCGAAGCTTTAGTAGTGACAGGACGGAAAGATTGACGAAAGGTGCGACGTCCGCATGGTGGCTGTGCACCCTTTCCTCAGCTGCCGCCGCCAAGACTAATTTCGGACGAGATTCAGGAGTGGTTACCCCACTTCCCGATTGATTGCCTCTCAACCACTGCACGAGCTACTACTGTGACAACCGCTTTTGAGCTTCCCCGCCTACCACGCCTGCACAAGGAGGACGCTACACGCAAGAAAACCATGCCGCTCGGCTGTGACATTTGAAGCTCGACATGCAACACGTCATACTCTGTACATGCTTCGGATCAGCGATACACTGCCGGACACCTTGGATACCCTCTTATCTGCTATGTCTAGCGGGCATCTTCTAGAAGTCCACTAGCGCGGCGATTCTGTTTTGCTCCGCCGTCTTTGCGGCGGAAATGTCTGCAAAGTCGAAGCCGTGCGGTAGCCCTGCATACAGGTGGAACTCGACCTCGACGTTCGCAGCTGCCAGACGAGCCGCATACTAATGACAAAGTTAGTCATACGTTCCCAACAGCCGGGAAGGGGAATGAAATTCAACACACCGCAATATCCTCTCCCGCAAACAGATCACACCCTCCCACATCGATATAAGTCCTCGGTAGCCCCGACAAATCGTCCATCCTTGCCGGCACCGCATAACTCGGCACCTTGGTCTTATCAACCCCCCCAAGATACGCTTCCCACCCAATCTCGTTATTCCGCAGCGTCCATGTTAGCAATGCCGCTAGCGGGCTGTCGGTGGCCAACTTAGTCCGGTCGTCCAGCATCGGATACACCAGCAACTGCTTCGCAATCGGGGGCGTCAGGCCCCGGTCGCGCGCCAGCAGCGCCACCGCCGCCGCGAGGTTCCCGCCCGCGCTGGCGCCGTACACGCAGATGCGCGCCGGATCGATGCCGTGCGTCGCCGCATTCGTCCGCAGCCACTCAAGCGCTGCGTAGACGTCGTCGAGCGGCGTCGGGAATGGGTGTTCAGGCGCCAGCCGGTAGCTCACGGCGAAAATAGGGCGGTCGATCTTTTCTGCGGTGGCGGCGATAGCGGGCGACGTGATGGGTACGCTGCCTGCGACGAGACCGCCGCCGTGGATGTAGAGGATAGCAGGACCTGGACCCGGGGCGGTGGTGGGTGGTGCGAAGCGCGTGATCGCGAGCGAGGCGCCGTCCTTGGAGGTAAAGTGGAAAACGGTCTGCACGACGGAGGGCGCCGGTGAGACCCTGCTGAAGGCGAAGCGGAGGATGAGGTCGGTGTTGGCGCGTAGATCGTGTGCGGTTTGGGCTTGCGGCAGCGGGACGCCGGCGAGCTCTGCGACGACCTTTTGATACTCGGGGTCCCACCGGAGGTTTGAGGGTGCGGCGGACATATTGATGACTGCGATTTTTTGCTGTGTATGCTATGCGAGAGGTGTTTTGGTGGACAACTGTGTTTATTGCGTATGTGTATGTATTTTGAGAAGTCAGTTGTAGACGAGTCCCAACGGAGCGGCAGCGGATAAGGACACTCAAAGAAGCCGATCCTGAAACCAACCCGCCGCAGATTTCCGTCTCGGTTTGTCAGGCTCTGGAGCGAGAATCCCAGTCAAAATACAGGGTGCCAAGGCTTGCCTGCAGGAAGTGCCTCTGTGTGGGCCATTGCGCCTTCTTTTGCTCCACAATAAATGGCCAGTAAGGTGCTTGCTGCTTGATACTCTGGACATCATAGCATGGTTTGTTGCTGTGACCCACGACAGGGAAGTGGGGTTGCTCGGCTCGATCCTCGGTGTTCGGCTCGGAGCCGGGGGTTAGAACTACTGCTGTGTTTCAGCCCCGACTGGTTAGGCAGCGATATGTTATTAGGTAGACCCAGAGAAGGGGCGGAGGAATATTTACTGCACTCCAAAGAAACGCCGATGTATTGTCGTCTCCTCGTTGGGGTGGCCGTTTTAACCATAAAGTATAATGTTAGTTCGGGATAATGCGCCTGGGCGCCGGCGATCTCAGTCGGAAGAAAAGACCAGTAGCCGGTCGGACTTGGCACCTACACGCCTTCTTGGCAGTACCTTTTTAGGAAGTCTTCTGCATCTGCCCAAGATACTTGGAGTTCTCTAGTAGTGATCGTAGTGGTCCCAGCACTAGGTAGATACGCCTGCGTCGATACAATCCGCCGCCATCTTCGGGAGGAACGGCCATTTTCGACTTTGTGAAACTGTACCCCCACTTCCACCAAGCCGGGTACAAAATACAACCCGGTATTGCGAAGTGGATCCAAGATAACAGCGACACGGTACTTGGATGGCTCCTGCATATCCTGAAAATCTCGTCCAAGGTACTTCGAAAACACTCGGACCGGCTCAAGAGCGAGCACCTAGACAATGCCACCAAGGACTGATTCGCAGGTACTTTAGTGCGTACCGCCTGGGTAGAACAGGGACTACTCACTTCACTCTCGACAAGGAAGGAGCGAGCGAGCGAGCGTTGCCATCACCGGCTGACTGGAGACGATCGCAAGAAGGAAGAAGGGCATTTATTTTGGGTTCACGTTCGGTCTGTTTTTTTTCAGCATCAAGACTCTACCATGTGTCAAACCGCCTCCCAGAGGTAGGACGGAGGATCACTGCACGCCCGGGAGAACATCTGGAACATGGACAAGTCGATACCCGGTGCAATCTTCATGTTTACAATCTTGCCGGGGCGTTTCGGCTAGCAGGTGATGCGAAAAGTGCCCCGTGCTAAAGGTTGCCGGGACATTGCCGAGGTCAGTGACAAAGCTCTTGTTGGCTTCCCACCAGGTCCCATTTGTCGCTGCGATGGCGAACAAATGGAAAAGGCTCGCCAAAGTCGTGCATCGGCGCAATATCTAGTTTGGAAAAGAATCTGTGCTTGCAGAGACAAGGCCGCAGCGTTTCAAATGGTGACTGGAGGGATGCCGGTCTCCTTAAATTTCCATTTGCGTCCCAACGGCCGTCAACCGATGATGCGGGAGCTAAGTGGATTGGCCGGCCCAAAAAGCCTGCAGCCCAATTGGGAAGTTGCGGGGCCAGGATCTTCAATGTGTCTGTCCCGCTCCAGACAGCCACTTAGGATCGGCCCGCGGCGACATGAGCTGCCGCCTTACATGTAAGAGAAGCAGGCACCGCCGTTATCTGTCTTGGCAGTGTTAGAAGGCCCGAAGAAGGGGCCTCCTTTCGACTTACATCGCTGCTGTGTTTGAAGTCTTTCCACGTCCGCAGTTTTCGCGACACATATGCATTGCCAAGAGCCCATCCAACACCTGCTCGCCTGCTCGCCCCCAAGCCAGTGCTGTTCTACTCGGCGAATCAACATGTGATCCGCAGAGAAGATAAGCTCTGCTCGGGATTTCACTCTGGAAGCTGATGGACGATCGATATTACCAGACTCAGAGGAGTCCAGCGAGGAGGCAGTAACTGAAATAACCTCCCCAGTCCATCGTCAGAGTGGCTCACCCTTGAACTCGGCTGTCGCTAGTTCCACGCCTCGATCCACGGATTTCCGTGCCACTAAGTTCGCAGACAAACATACGGCCGCCCACTGGTTCCTCGGGACCGAACAAGACCAAGCCGACCAACCAAAAACAGCTACTAAGCGAAGCCACGCTCTCATGCTCCAAGCAGCCATCATCACCACTGTCCTTCCCAGCAACATATGTCTCACAATCTTTGCGATGGTCCGCTACCTAGCCGTTGGCGGCGTGGGCGTGGTCTACGAAGGCGCTTGCTCAACGGTCAAGGATCTCGACCTGTGGATCCACCTGCTGGTCAACATGCTGGGGGCGGGCAGGTTATCCACCTCAAATTACTGCATGCAGCTTCAAGCAGTGCCGACGCGCGCAGATGTTGACCGAGCTCATTATAAGGGGACATGGCTAGATATTGGCGTACCAAGTGTGCGGAATCTGAGGTATATTGGTGGGTGGCGACGTGTTTCCTGGCTGTTGCTGGCGGCGAGTTCTTTACCGATTCACCTGATGTACGTCGGGCCTTTGCCGTTCCCTCCCCTGAGACCCCCTTGGCAACGTGTACGGCAGGTTGAACTCGACCATCTTTCACTCCCTCTCGTCAAATGACTACACTGCCGCCGTAGTCCACGATTTCAATGTTCAAAAACTCTCCGCACGGGCCAGTTCTACCCCTGACACAGTGCATCGCTGCCCACTCCGTACCAGGTACAATGGGAGCCAAAAAGCGTCGGACCCCCTTGCGCCCCAATATTCCATTTTTGGACACCCCGCTAACCCAACACCCCTCTTCTATTGAACTGGTGCGATGGCGCAACAGGGAAGAAACCACAAAGAGAACCACACCCACAGAACGTTGTTGTCGGCCTGAAAGGCTGACTCCCAGACTACTGGTTCTCCGATCGGAGGGACATAAATGCAACTGACGTAGAAAAACAAACACGTACCTAGTATGGAACAAAACCTAGTATGTGACGGAGCCTAGCATGGAACGGAGCCTAGCATGGAATAATAAAGGAAACGCGACCGTGGATCAGGTCATCTTCCTTCGATCGAAGGGCCAGAATGTCACTGGGCTTTTAATGGGAGGTCTTCGTGGTGAAAATCGTCGGATCGATGATTGATTGAAAGAAGCACGGTTTAAAGAACCGCGCGGCGCGGCCCCTTTTTAACGGTGGCACGCGCCAGAGAACGCATCGCTATGTACATAAACGGCTACAGTAATATTACACACAGAGCCTAAAAAGAACGACAGGGTCG
>Ga0247780_1000721_pt1 | contig 27653 bp, 17 predicted proteins | sample UWRJL079202R5_FD_179927 | JGI IMG/M metagenome (GOLD analysis project Ga0247780, IMG submission 179927) | Plant litter microbial communities from Arlington Agricultural Research Station in Wisconsin, United States - UWRJ-L079-202R-5 | ecosystem: Environmental > Terrestrial > Plant litter >... | reverse complement strand
CCACAGAAACTGCTAGAAGAATGACTTGGGTTATATTTTCCCGTATGCAGCTAGCCCAGATGACCAACCCTTGTTATCACCCCTGTAAGTCACTCGAGCTAACAAAACAAACCCCGGCGGAGGTGTAGTTGATTCTGTGGGGCAGTAGCCCCACTAGATTCAGGGGGTTCCACCCCCTTGAATTCCAGAAGGTTTGGAGTAGTCCAGGGGCCCCAAGGGGCCCTGGAGTGTGTTGGAATCTTCTGGAACCCTCTGGTGTTCCAAAAGATTCGGCTGGTGGTTTCGGGGTACGCAACTACATTACAGGGTACTAAGTGGCTAGAAAAATTAACAATAGTAATAATAATGCTTATTATAAAGCTAGTCTTATTAAAGTTATACAAACCTTCGTTAACGATATTGTATTTAACCTTAATATTATATATAAAGGTAAACTACTTATGAATAATCATTAGATCTTCACATTTAGCCCTCTAATAGTTATATTTACATATAAAACGCGTTTAAAGTTCTAACTAGCGCTTAACGAAGTTATAAGCCTATCGTACACCAATAGGGAGCGTGTTGCGTTCGCGTAGCAATCGGTTAGCTATATCTTCCACGTAAGAAAGCCGGAGGTGGAATACGTGTGTATATAACTTAATTATGTACTGAATAATCGTTTTCTCTTCTAAATCCATAAGCTTACGTGAGTTAGCCGATATATTACATCTTAAAGGCCGACTGGCACGTCAGTAGCGAAGTGTTGCTTCTGGAACATCATATACTTTAGAAATAGTTAGGATATTGGGATCTTAGCTATTTTCAGTTGCTCTAAGAGCTAAAAGCATCTGGGCTTGTTTTGAGGGGGTAGCTAATACTTGTTATAGTAGAATTGAGGATTAAAGGTAGAGGGGCCGCGTCGCGTAGAAATTTCGTCACTCGCTTATTTTCGTCGCTCGCTTATCATGCACGTTAACTACAGCTCTAAGGTAAATACAATCATTAACCTACAGATGCGATGTTAGCTAGCTTTTTCTACTCTTACACTGCTACATCCACCTCGTCGGCCTTCAGGTATGCTAAAACTCAAGCCCAGCTTTTCCGTCCAGACTCACCTTACAACAGAGACAATCGTAAGCCGTCTCTTTTATAATTTCCATTACCTGCCAACTTGTTGCTGAAAAAAAAAAACTCGGTACCTGAAAATACATAGCTACAGACATAGTTCTCTATTCAATCAAAGTTTCTCTATGTATCACTTTATTAAATCCAGTTATCTAACCCTCGTCAGCTAACACGGCTTTTATTCGCACTACTATAAAATCCACCATTGTATTAATGCTCAATTGCGATATTCGTGCCTAGTCAGCTAAAACAAGCTCCCTTAAACCAAGGCCTATAATACTAGCGTTTATACAAACGTACTACTTTACTACCCTCTAGCAGTTCTCAATTAGCAATAGGTTTAGAGAGCCACGGGTGTTAAAGTATGCTTTAAACCATGCTCTTCCTTCTAGGCCTTTGCAATATTAGTAGTATATTATCCTGTTCCATACCCCGAATCCCTATCTTCTTTAAACACAAAATGTTAACCTGTATTAAGCCAAGGCTGAACTACCCCTTTGAGGATCTCATCGCGATAAATCTGCATACTCATCTTACCGTTTATATTCATAGAGACCTTATAGAAATACAATTTGACCTTGAAGTTATACCTAACAGCAGCTCAGACGGGATATCGCATAACCGAAACTAATTTATCATCTAGCTCTTAGTAATAGATACTGTCAGGGTAAAGCCTTTACCTGGCTTCTGAATAATTCGAATCATACCTTCGTAAGAGATAGTAAAATGGCATTCGTCTGACTCCAGAATATCACGCCAATTCTCTAGGTTTAAGCAGGAAGATAATACGCGCTTAATATCTTATATCCTTCTTTTAGCATTAGAAGGTAAAACCCAGCTTTTCTCATAGGCGATACATTTCCTATAATGAAAGGTACACGTTACTCTTTTAACGGTTTAAAGACTAGCCTTAATACCGGCTTCGTAGGCAAGGGCTTGCTAGCTAAGCTATGTGGCGCTAAAACTGTATTTTTAAAAGATTTCTTCTATACTTTATATGTCGGCTAGAGATATAATAGGCTTTCTAACCATCGTCTCAATAATAGAGTGCCTTTGATCAAAGCCGTTGTAAAGGATTACCCACCCTCTGGTTTTTCCGATATAGAGGCCTTGAAATAAATCTGATTTAAAAAATGGAGCCTTATGGTCCTCAAGATAAGCCATAATACTAAGGAGCCAGCATTTAAGAGGTGTAAGAAAGTGAGGAGGCATTGTGAATGGCTTTAATTTTCAAGCCCTGAGAAGAGAAGAGGTTAGAAAGTGTTAGTGGTGGTAGTAGTGTTATAAAATTGCTAGTGGGCAAGCCATATCACCCCATCTGCTCTACTATTGAGGCTGCATTTTTTTGACCACAGGTTGCCTGCTAGACAAATGCTAAAGTGGATAGCAGCTTATTTTCCAGATATATAACTTCTATGTAATTACTAGCCTCGTTAATCACAAACACTAAAACATGCTCTAGCTTTATATACAGCCTTGTAAAATACAGTAATTAATTTACAAACTAGTTAATTATCTTCTATATATAATACGTATGTGGTTTAACTTCTTTCCAGAGTGGAATCTTCCTTCTTACGTTGCCTTAAAGAAAGAAAAGAAAGGTTAAGAGGAAGAATTTAAGATTAAAAAAGCTACTTATCCGAGATTACGCTTTTTACAAGGAATCGTTATCCTAGAGTTCCTTGGCAAACTTAGGTGTGATAACACTAGAGCGCTGCTATTATCAGATATTAGTGATATGTTTCTGGCTACACCTGAGGGAGCTCTGCTCGAGGTTACAGCATCACGGAAGCGAATCTTGGTATCACCTGCGCCTGCATCGTCACCCTGCGGCTACTCAAATAGAGAACTTGATAACGCGCTAGTTTTACCAGTAAAAACCCCGGGCCAGAATTGCGCGAGCGCTGGATGATACCGCTCTATCTTCCACACAGTAGCAACTAGGCCGTCAAGATGAGGGCTGACAAGAAGCGGGGAAAGTCCAACGTGGCAATCTCCTACTCGTTGGCTGCTCCCTACCCACCTCTAAAATCTTTCCCTTCCCAACCTCCTCCCGTCGGCTTCGCGATCGCTGCCATCCACGTAAGCCCCAGCGCAACGTTTTTGCAAGGAAACGAACTTTGCCGCAAACATTTTTTCTGCGAACCTGACGACGATAACGGTACCTTTGGTCCCACTGCTTGCTGAAGTCGATCGGGCCCTAGAGACAGCGACAACCGGACCACAACTGCGGCCCGCCCAGCTCTACGCCACCCTGCCACTCTTGACACCTCGGAACATCAGAGTGTTGGATATATCACCTACAAAAAACCGTGCAGAGCCTCTCTCTGGTACACTAAGGGTGGTCGACCTCGCGAACAGCCCACGTTTCACCGCCCTGTCGTATGTATGGGGAGATGGGGCACCTTCGCCAACTTCGTCAGCCATCGCTCCGACTTCGAGCATGTACACTCTGTTCTGCAACGAAGGGCTTCAAACCCTGCTCACACGCAATTGTTGGGAGGCTCTGGTTTCGCTCCGGCATATTTCAGGGAAGAAACGTGGGCTCACCGTCTGGGTGGATGCCATCTGCATCAACCAGCAAGACGACATGGAAAAGATGATGCAGCTCCCGCTTATGGAAGAGATATACACCTTCGCCGAAACAACCTGGATATGGTTAGGCAGCGGAAGCGACGACACATCCTGTATCTTGAGCTGCTTTCGGCGATTCAATTTAGCTTCAGGTCTACCCTCGGTTCCAGGGTACCCCTGGCTTCGGGGAGCCAAGCGACTTCCTGTCTGGAATGAAGTAAGGCGGTTTTTGCGTGACAACATCCTATGGACATACTTCTGGCAATTTAAAGTGGATTCATGGGCAAAATCGTACTTTTCAACTCCAGGATTCAAGACACAACTGGCGGAACGCGTCGACATTTTGGCCTCTCTTTTGGGTGGCAGCTGGATGGAGAGGGCGTGGACATTCCAAGAAATCCTTCTTGCATCAAATCCAGTCATCGTTTGCGGCCAGGACGCAGTTGACTGGGTTACCTGGCAAAGAGGGGTTCACCTTTCCCTACTTATCGGCCAGAATCCTACGGATCTTCTGTGGTTTGACCTACGCTCAGCTCTCCATAATTGGGTGGGCCGCAACAATGGTCTTCCTTATTGCACTTTTCATTCCATCCCTCCAGGTTCTGAACGTATCGGGACAAGGGCGGTTCCCTGGCTGCGGCTTTTCAAACTCTATGACACAACATTGAGGCCAATTCGTTGGAACGACAGGGAACTTCGCAACAGCCCTTCTTCCAGGGATGACGGCATGTGGACAGCCCAAACTTACATGAGAAAGGGCTGTTTTCACGCTAGGGCCATCACCTTTTCCCTGGTCATTATCGAAGTCGCCTTTATCCTGTTCCAAGCATGGCTAATGTTCTGGGTGCGAGTATGGTCCGACATCCGGGGTAGTATTTGGGGGTTGTTTTTTCTCCTTTGGGGGACATTGGTTTCGGCCCCATTGGGAGTTATCTGGTGGCGACGTTGGGGGAGACATATCAGTGGGAAACCACACAAGAAACTCTTCAGTGGGAAGGTAAAGGAGGAGGAGACTTTCGGGATTCCTGAACTCGGTTCGATTGAACTGACTCCAGCCGAAATCTATGAACAATGGAGGGCTGCGCGTCAGACGGGTATATCCATATCACCAAAGCTGGGTCACACAGCGCCGCTCGGATCGATATATCAGGCCGGTGTCTTGGAGGCACTCCGGGAGCGCCGAGCAACTGTTGCCCACGATAAGGTATTTTCACTATACGGCGTCATGAAGAGAATGGGAATTCAGCCTCCAACACCCGACTACTCTGAGTCTGTCGGAGATGTCTACCATCGAGTCCTACTGACGCTAATCCAGTGGAACCCATCGCTGAGCGTCCTGTTACTGGACACTGGCCTGGGTACACAACTTGCTGGGGTTCCATCCTGGGTGCCTGACTGGACAACTGCCGCTGAGCGGTCGTGGATACCGAGGACATACATCTACGGCTCAATCACCGATAACAGACCATTTGGGAGAACACTCATCCCCATGCCAACACCAATGGCCGTCCTTTCTCCATGCAAAAGGCGGCTAACCCTCCGCGGGGCAGTTGTTGGGAAAGTGACGGAAGTCTTTGGGGCCTTCGAAAAAATCAACATCGGCGACTCTGACTTACAGAACTTTGGCGTCGACAACACCCCCCTGTGGCATGCAATGTACGTTATATCGCAGTGGCTTATGTGGGTCAGGGTGGCCGCGCCTCTTTTGGAGACATACGAAACTATGCCAGCTGCCGTTGCCGCTGTACTGTCCGGGGGCACCGAACTTCTTCACTTGAAAGACGGAGCTGGAAACGGGGCCTATCGAGACGCTTTCAATCTGTGGTATCAGGCAATGCTTAAATCCCAGAAATTGGCCTACTTGCAAACCCAAGAAGAGGGTGGGGGACTGGCTTCGAACTCATTGTCGTACTCGGCCCTTGACGTTTTATATACACTGGATACCTTCACGAAATTTCTACGACGAGAACTCCTGAGCCAGCAGAAAGCCCTCCGGTTCGCTTTCGATTGCGTCAATCAACTTGTTGGAAAAAGAGGTCTGTTCTATTCAGTTCAAGGACATATAGGGACTGGACCCGTGAATGCGGTAAAGGGAGATAATATCGTGGTCCTTCATGGACCGACAATGGCTATGATAACACGTACCGAGGCAGAGGGACGCCATGTAGTGGTTGGGCCAGCATACGTCCCGGGGTTAACGTTTATGAATGAGCACCGCGATAAATCAAGAAGGTACACCTGGGAGGACATCACTCTTGTGTGAAATATTTTTTCCTCGGTATTCTAGGATAGACGAAAGCCACAACCGACAAACTTACTCCGTAAGTCGCGGCTGCTGTCAGTAGAGGTCTCAGAACTAAGTTTTCGCATCCACGGTTGGCAACGGATTTTTCCGGGACGAGATGAGATGCGTGACGCCAGGTGAAGTATCTTCCAGCTCTCGCCTTTTGAACGGTGCATCAGCTGGGAGACTGTCTGGTAGACTCGGGGTGGACTATGACGTCGTGATGTCGAACGACTTCCAACCTCGGATATGAATGGTGGGGAAGGTAGCTCGGGCTTGTAGCCCCTCATTGTAGCTCTGGCACATAACTCCAGGTTCGAAATCTCCTTCCGGGGGCTCCCGGTCAATGTCAATAAAGTCAAAGCCGGCATTGTCTTTACTCGCCTGAGGACCAAGTACTGCCCATGCACTCTGTGGAGCTGTGTTGCCAGAGCCCGTACCGAATAGCTGGTCTTCTGCCCAAACCCTGTCAGCAATAAGGAGGAGTGGAGCTATTGAAGGGTTGTCGAATCGATAGGGAACACAAGAGCTGCCGAAAGTCATTGGCTCGTCAAGATCAACTCAGACGTGGACGAGTCGGCGGCCCTAGTTGCTTCAGGCGCTTCTGGGTGCTCAGGTGTTTCAGACACTTCTAGCAAGACTCTCTTCTTTGCTGATGGCGATTGGATTATTCGAGATGGGATAAAGCTTCTCTAGCTTTCCTTCTGATTACCGCGCACGATACGTATCGGTATATGATCATACGATGGTTCTTAGCCATAAGTCTGGACAAGTGACATCCCTACACTTCTCTTCTGATTAAAGGAAAAAGCATGTTAAATATATTTTTAATATCTTTAGTCAAGTGAAGCGCCTGGGAGCACAGCTTGATTTATATTACTCTATTTTTGTCACTGGTCTTATGATAACAAATACAACTTTGCCACTGGAAAGTTAACAGCTTTTGTGATTAGACCATATAACTGTATAAGCTGCCGTAGAGGGGGAGCCGCGTGCCTTCTCGTCCTGCTAGTAAATATAGCTATAAGCTGCAAGGGGGACGACGATCCTGTTGACAGGATGTAGATTATCGCCTTATCCTTAAGGCTCCATTGTCCTGAAAATGGCAGGTAGCCTTCCACGTCACTGTTACGAGTATATAAGTCTGGCCTTGGACGCCGTTAAACTAGTCCGTTATGGAACAGGGCATAATCTTTCAACAAGTGCCCTAGTCCTCAGCGTAAACGTTGTCAGTAAGAATAAATACTACCTTACTAACTATCTCTCTTCACTTAACTTTTTTAATTAAATACTGTATCGTGCTGTTAGCTGTTAGCTTTAGGATAAGCGTTGCAGAAATGGTTCTTATGGTCTTTATACTAGGTTATTTTAAAATCTTAAGATAGTAGGAGTCGCTCTTAGCTAAGGACTTAAAAACTACTTTTTTAATCTTAGAACTGCCCGGTATGGAAAAGAGCATCTTAAAGACGTTATAATAACAGTCTCTATACTTAAAACCTCTGCTTATATTATTAGTAAGAAGCGAAACAACACAAGTTATATCTAGTTTATAAGATACTATCCTAAGTCAATAGTAAGGGTAAAGTTAATGTTAAGCTAACAGAAGGTAACCGTACTACTTTAATCTAACACTGCTAAAACATACTGTTATATTCTAAAGATATATATCAAAGCCACGCTCTTGCATTACTAGTAATATAAAATTGCTGGCGTCGCTTCGTTCGTCATTCCGCGACGGCCCTTCGCTACGCTACAGGGCGCTCCATTCCTCACTTTCGCTCCTGGCAATTTTGGTGTGGGGTATTAAGCTTATTTAAATAAGTGCAGCGAACAAAGTGACAGAAACCTGTCCGGAGGCTAATACATCTATTTAAAGAGATTAAACAATAATTAAAAATAAGTCCTACTTTTTAAAACTTTATTTTTTAAGATTTAAAGACTTTATTTTATACAGTATACAGGCTTTCTTTTACGGAGTTTACAAGCTTAATTTTACAATTTACAATTTACAGTTTTTTTTTCACTTTCACAAATGCAATTCGAACTGGAAAGCTCTTTAATTAATATTACGCTATTTACCACTATACTATTTCTATTTCTATCTGTGAAAAACTAAAGATTTTTTTTAACCTAACTAGGTAAATGAGAGTAATAATTTAATAATTTTTAATTATAAGCTTACATAATCAAATGATATGTTTTAATACGCATTATATGATGTAGAATCCGACTTTTACAATATTTTCAGGGTTAGGGTTAATTAAAGGGAGATATTCAGGTTTAAAGTGAAAAAACCATGACTTTCACAGTTATTATTTTAGTTTATAATATAGAAAAAGGTAGTATTATACGTATATTTTAACTGTGATTCTTAATCTAAAGCCTGATTTGGAATACCTATTAAAACCAGAGAGATATTGAAGTTTATATTAATGTTATTATTATTATTTAGGTTTAAACAGTCATATCTTTGTTATTATTAGCCGTATAGTAAAAAGAGTTCCAGCTCTGTATTCTACATAATAAATTGTATAGAAAACGTAATTATTACTTCTTAATATGCTAATCATTGACAGGTTATTATTATAATAACTATTATTATCTAACTTTAAACATTAATATCTTTCTCAATTTAAGCAGTATGGTAAAACTGTTTCCAGTTTTGGATTCTATGTAATAATTCATATAATAAACATAAGTAATAGAACTTATTATATTACATATTAACCAGTTATTAATTAAATCATTATTATTATTAGACTTTACACAGTAATATCTTTCTTATTATAAGCTTTATAGTAAAACGAATTCCAGTTCTGAATTCTAGGTAAAAATCTACATATAAAACTACCTTCTTTGATTAGATTTAGCCTTATTTTTGTTTCCGAATACCCATTTGTTTAATTTTTTCAAACGCTAATAACTCCTGAGCCATAACCCTAACCCTGAATCTGACTTCAGATTTGGAATCCTGGTCACGTGACGTATCTGAAAACATATCATATCACGTGATTTGGGGCCCGAGTAGGGGCCCGAGCAGACCCACTTTTGATAATGAACTGACCAGTCCTAGGTCGAGTTGAATTTCCTTATCAGTTTTGACTGAATTTCCCATAGTAATTTTTTTTTAGACCACCCTTACAACAAATTGTCCTCCGGACAGGATAATATTGTAATTTTAATAAGATATTAAACATCACTTAATACTAATATTTACTTTAATTAATAATATTTTTATTATGTTTAGGGAGCTTTTAAACTAGTTTAGCTTAGCTCCTAAACAGCTTCCTGACAGAGCCCTTATTTAAATTAGTGTGGTAACGTAGTAGAGAAGAAACTAAAAAGAGAACTACACCTATATAATATCACAGTCGGCTTAGAAAGCCAACTCCCAGACTACTAGTTCTCTGATTAGAGGAATATAAATGTAACTAACGTAGAAAAATAGATATATACCTAGTATGGAATAAAACTTAATATATAACAGTGCTTAGTATAAAACGAAGCCTAATATAAAATAATAAAGGAAACGTAACCGTAGACTAAGTTATCTTCCTTCAATCAAAGGGCTAGAATGTTACTGGGCTTTTAATAAGGGGTCTTCGTGGTGAAAATCGTCAGATTAATAATTATTAAAAGGAAGCACAGTTTAAAGAACTGCGCGGCGCAGCCTCTTTTTAACAGTAGCACGCGCTAGAGAACGCATCGCTATATATGAAAGCAGTTACAGTAATATTACACACAGAGCCTAAAAAGAACGACAGGGTCGGCCTGAACAAACACCCCGAGTTAATAGTATATAGGGGGGTTTAAATTTATATTAGAACTGTTATAGGTAATTTTATTATTAGTAAATCCTTTATAACGTCTTTTAAAAGTAAGACTTAAATGTCTGTTATTAAAACAGCTACTCTAGATAGAAGAAGACTTATACTAGCTATCGTCTTTAAAGGGCTATGTTATAAAGCTAATAGTACCTTAAGTGGCTTAGAAACTAAGCTGAACTTTGCGATTAGAAGTATAATTACTTACTTACAGGGTAGAGTAATAGTATTATTACGTTAAAATAGCCAAAGGAAATCTATCTACTGGAAACTAAGCTCCTAAACCCTTTAAAATGGCGCCTCTTTATTATAGACGGCTATATTAGTTACATAACCAATAATTTCCTATATACCACTTACTTAAATAAGGTTTTCGTACTTGTTGGGTTTTCACAACCCTAACCCGGCCAGTGTGGCTGGAACAGTGTGGCTAGATCCACGCAGCCGCTCTGCGGCTGGCTCTGTGGATCTGCACAGCCAAGAACGCCAGACTCCACTGCCAACCTCGTATTCAGTCAGCCAACCTCGCTTCGCAGAAGCGAGTGTGGCCAATGCACTTTGTGCACTGGCCACCCTCACGGCTATAATACCACGGCTTCCGCTCTCGAAGATAGAAATAATTGATCACCGTCAACACACACTGCTTTCCAATGCCTTAACCCCTTTTGCATTTTAACAGTACTCTTTTTACTACCTTACACCTCTTATAAGATTTAACTCCTCGATCGAAGCGTTTTCTTAGTTTTAAAGAACTATTTCAGACAAAATACAAAAGCCATTACCTACTATAAAAACTCCATTCTGGCTAATAAATAACGATTCTTACTTTATTATAGAGACTCCTTTAAGCGTAACTGTAACTTTCAGAATGTAAGTAGTGGCTTTAAAAAGACTAGTATCCAACCTTTCTACCCTTATGTAGTTACAGATAACCCTAAGGCATTATTTAAAGACGCCCCCTCCTATTAATCGTACCCTTACCTTTAATATCTATCCCCTTCTAGACCTTATAGTTTTCAAGATTCTTAAGAATAGTTAAGACGTTTATATAGCCTTGATTAGAGTTACAGGTAACGTTAACCTTAGTAATCGCATAGTTAAGGCCCTTCTTCGTAAGGTAGAAAAGGCACTTGACGAAGGTAACGTAAAGAGAGCTGGTTTAAAGGTAGAAAACGACCGTTTAGTGGATGATTCACGCGCCGTGGAGCCCTATATTAGAAAGAGGGTCTATAAGGCTGGTAACGATAAGTTTACACGAATTGTGGATATTATCAAGGCCGAGGAAGCGGCTTATAAGACCCTTAAGTGAAGGAGAGTAGTTAAGCGAACACGGACCCAGAGCCAGTAGTTGAGGAGGTTCATAATATGATTGTTTATGGCCTGGATAGGCTTTATGGGATCGAGGAGGTGTAGAAAACATCTTGTTTGGTAGGATTTACTATAGAAATGGATGTGTTGTAGCATGGTGACGATTGGGGGTGCCCGTGCAGATCATGTTGCAAAGTCAGGTCATTGCATGATTAGGTAAGCCTTTCTACCTCACAGATGTGCTTGACTGCTCCTTCCTTGCTTTTTGGGGCCCAGCGCTACTAATTTATGCTTCTATCGGTACAAAGAGCCCCTATAAGACCGGAAATGGCCATACCCCGCATCGATTACGCACCCTTTTCGGCTCCCCTGCTTATAACTCTTCTCTGCCTTTCATTCCCTTTCAACCCCTTTCTTCCATTCAATTCCTAATCTGGCCTCTGATTTCTGATCGCCCGGTTAGCAGCGTTCCCGCGCCTCTTTCTTCGTCGCTTCAACTGCTGGCTCCTGCGGCCCAGGCTTTTCAGCCCTGAGGTACTGCTGGCTCTGACGGTACCCCTACACGATACGAAATCGTTCCCTGCACGATATGGGAAGTGAGAAATAGAAGAGATCACGTGCCGGTTGTACAGTGCAAAAGCCAATATCGCTGCCCGATGTCTAACCCAAGATGAACTGCACCCCAACAAGTAACGAAATTCTGCGGGACTTTGCGGTTCAAGGGAAAGGGAAAGGGAAAAAAATGAGCGCGACTCTTTGCAGAATCTGTAATAACTTTCCCTGGGACTCGTTAGACAGGGCAAGGATTTTCCGATTTGCCTGGTGGAAGACAGACAACCTCCAGGTCCCCGAGGATGAGTCTATCGACTGTCGGATCCGGATCAGTCTTGGGCCAAGCCAGCCTGGCGGTGAAGGCAGCGGCCACGAGGACCAAGACAAGCAAATGGAACCCTTTCGCTATCATGCGGATATTGGCAGCATGAGGAGCGCGTCGGCCAACGGTTGTCACATTTGCAGTCTCGTCTTGAAGGGTTTCAACGACTACTCGATGGACGCCGTAGGGCCTGCACGTCAAGAGGATGCAGTCGCTTGGTATCAGCAACAGAATTGCCGCATACACATTGTCCACGAGCCGTCGAGCGGCCTCCTCAAGTTCGATTTTGAGACCGAGTCAGCATCGAGAAATACGGCGTTGCGATACTACTTTGTATCCCGTAGGCACCATACAAACCTCCCCACGTCCGAACCTTTGACTGATCATTTACGCCTAGCCAACGTAAAGGATACTGCAGAGGCCTTCCGGCCCAAGCTGAGCCGCTCAGCATCGTCAGATCACACTTTCTCAGTCATCAACTATTGGATCAACAAGTGCCAGCGCTTGCACAGCGGATGCGCCAGAGACGAGGCTCCCCAGCTCCCAACCCGCGTTATCGATGTTAGCACATCAACGCCGTTCCTCCATATTTCTACCGCCCCGGAAACCGGCCGGCAGAGGGCGAGATATACAGCGCTGAGCCACCGCTGGGGCGTGGGCAGGATCTGCATGACCAAGAAGGGTAATCTCGATACCCACTGCGCCGCACTACCTTTGGACCAGCTCTCAAATGTCTTCCTCGACGTCCTCACGGTGACAAGACGGCTTGGTATCTCTTACATCTGGATCGACTCCCTCTGCATTATACAAGACTCTCCACAAGACTGGGAGGTCGAGTCGGGCAGAATGGCCGACATTTACAGCAACGCTTTCCTCACCATCTCCGCCGCTCTCTCGGGCGATGAGGATCTCGGCCTTTTCGCACCGAGGGACGACCTGTTGCGGCGCCCCTGCAGGGTAGAGCTCGCAGGGCCTTCTCAGACTAACGAGGGCCACCCATCGGGTATCGACTGGGAAACGGTCCGAATTTGGAACCAGACCGACCTCGCACCTCTTAATCTAGCCTACCTATATCCACTCTACACCCGAGCTTGGGTGTTCCAGGAGCAAACTCTGTCACCTAGGATACTACACTTCACGTCGGCCGGGGTGCACTGGGAATGTTTATTCTCAAATTACGCGGAGCCCGAGCCTCTCCGCCACCGCGACTGGAACGACGCCCCAGTCAAATTCTCTCACAGACAACAGACAGCCAACGATCCTGCCTCACACATAGAATCCCCTGTGGAAATCGACCCAGCACACGGGAAATGGTTGGAGCTCATCGAGACGTACTCCGGCCGAGACATAACCTTTGATAGTGACCGACTGCCCGCCATGTCTGGCATAGCCAAGGCGTACAAAAGTTGGATGGGCGGCTTGACATCATATGAGGACTATGTCAGTGGAATGTGGTCCCACAACTTCTTTCCCAGCTTGACCTGGTACCCCAACCGATCAAGATTGAGATGGAAGTTGAAACGACACGAGAGGACATCTGCATATGTCGCTCCGTCTTGGTCGTGGGCTTCAGTCAATGGGCCAGTTTCCTTTCTTGTGCGCCACCGAGGGAGTGCCTGGAGGTATACCGACTCATTGACGAGCGAAAGTAGCTGGCAAGGCGATACACAGCCATTGTGCACACTCCTCGAAGCGAGGTCCGTTTCACGAAATTCCGAGCTCGATCCAACCGGCCGGATTCGTTCAGGAAGGATCGTTGTTCTGGGGCCGGTCTGTGAAAGCCCATTTATTTTTATGGCTTCACACCATGCCGACAAGTCCGGTGGCGTCGTCTTTGCGTTGGTCAGGAGAGACGACCCCACAGCCACGCCGATCACTGAGAGGAAGAATACACCCTGCGAGCTGGACGTGCTCCCAGTAGATGGCAAGGAGACGCCGGCCACGCATCTGACTTTGCTGCGAATATATCCGGAGTTTGCACTGATACTGGAGCGGATCAGAGACCTGAGCGAGGGGGTCTTCAGCACCTACAGGAGAGTTGGGTGGTGTCTTATCAAAGGTTACGACTCTGAAGCGCCCCTTGTCCGCCCTGATCTTTTCCAACGGGAAGAGATGCTTTCAATCATTTAAATAGTAGAATTAAAGCAGGGAGTAAGTATATACGATAACAGACACATTTTGCAAAACCAACAAGCCACAAGCAAATAACAAAATTTGAGAAAGAAAATTCAGTTACCATTATGACTAAGGGGCTATACTGACTGAAAAGGAGGCGGCTGAGACACTTGCTGCTGAAGAAGAGACAGAAGAGAACTTAGCGTAAAATGTGCAAAGGGGAGAAGCGAGATGATATAAGGGCCAACAGTTTACCTCCTAGTTATCGTGATAGATAACATCTCTTATTATCCACGCTCGCCCAAAACACATGCTGTGTCGGCAATCTGCAGTGGAGACTGCTGAGCGGAAAACAACAGAGTTAAGGTCATAAATCGTAGCTTTTTCAGACTTCGAAGGTTGGTTGAGGGCGAAGGACACGCCCAAAACATTCAAACCTAGTCAAAAAGCCTGTTTCCTAGTCCATCCCCGATTCTCCCCTCCATCCTCCCACGTTCTCGTGATTGCCATCACTTTCCAGCTTGGTTTCAATATGGATGGGGTACTTCCACAACCCGCTGGCGATACACCACGCATATGTGGTAGCATACCAGTAGTTCGATGTGAACGACCATTTTCGGCGCTCCTTGATATCGGCGCGGCGCTGCGGCGGGTCTTCGAACGTGAACAAGGGAGCAAGCTCCTGGGTGTTGGCCCTCGCCGACTCGAGTGTAGGCGCGTATTGCCAAGCTCCGTAGGATTCTGTAGGCGGTATAGTACCGCTCTTCCATGCGGCGAAAATCTCGTTGGCGGACGTCTGGACGGCCGCCTGGCACCGCTTGCGGTTCTCATCGTCTTCGGAATCCAGGAGCCTCTTGTCGCCGTACATCTTCCACTTCGCACCTTGGGGATCGACAACATCGAGCCCGATGGCATTGTCTTCGTCGTGCATGAGCTGGATAAAGATTGTGAGTGGATGCCAAGTACAAAGGGACTCGGTTGTGTTACCTTGGCGCAATTATCGGCGTCGGTGAGCTTGCTATGTAGCTGCCGGCGCGGAGTTCGAGTGTGACCAGCTGAGAAGGAGTCTTCGAGGAAATGGTCGGCAAAGGCGTTCATGGCGTAGGCAAGGAGAAGAGTCCCCTGATCGGTGGCCTCGGTAGCCTTTTGGAGGGCTACGGTGTGGCCGGCATCATAAGCGGTCCTGGCGTCGGTGCCGAAGTGGTCCCAGTTGATGAGGGCTAGGCCGGCGTAGCTGGGTTGGTTGCTGGGACGCCCGATGGTCAAGGCCGTGAATTGGACACTCTCGTCGGGGAGGGTTGCGTAGACCTTGGATGGGTCCTCGTGGTTGGCGAAGGCTTGGTTGATCTGGTCTACCTCGCTGAGGAGGAGCTGCAGGATGCTGGTCGCCTCGCCTGGCTGACGGGTCGTGTCCACGCCGAGGGCTGCCCACGCTGCCGAAAAACGAGTCTGTTGGTCCTTGGGGGTAGCTCCATCACTAATAGGTTCGGTAGTGCCGTAGAAATCGCCCGCAAGCCCGTTGATCTGGCCGTATGTCAAGAGCAAGCCGTTTGGGAGCTTGATCGGTAGATTAGCAGCAAGGGCGGATTGGCTGCCTGCGAGCTGCAGGGTGACGCCGTCACCGAGAAATGTATGCTCTGCGTACTCGAAGCCTGGGAAGGTGCACCCCATGTATCAGCACCGCCGCTCAAAAATACCACACCCGAAACAGGACTAACCCAGTCGGTCTTTCTTCAGCGGCACGCCCAGTAGTGGCGCAATGAGTGGAACATGGCGGAATGACACTGTTGCACCGGTGCCTTTGGCCTCAAGGTCCTTCAAGAGGTTCTGCACTTCGGTCCTTGTGGATGCCATGATGCAGGAGGAGTGCTAGTGGAGGAAAATGTGGTCCCATGCAAAGATAACTTGGGGTTGATCTTCTGGCGTCTGCCCGAACTGCTTCATGGGGGTCTTGTCAGCTGTTTGTATACCCGAGCCACGAGCGAATACGAGCATCCCACGAAACCAATGGTCCATGAATGAACTCGCCCTTCAAGAGACCTGTTCTACTACAATGAGGAAGACGCAGGCTCGGTCGCAACTTGATGCAGGAATCCAAGAGCGTCGCATCCATCATCCTCGCTCAGCCAGCCTCGTCCCGTCAGATTGAGGTGGATAAAACCCGCGCTTTAGCATAGCCCCGTCCGGAGTTGGTACAGTTAGAAACTTGAAGGTTGTTTTGTGTTGCATCGCTTTTAGGCGTAAGTTGAAGTGGACGAATAGTAGCACTGCCTTTCAGCCCGTCAGGCGCTGTGGCGAGCTGATGAGCCCCGCATTTTTCTGTTGAAGGCTGCCGCTGCACTCGTCGAAAGAGACATTGCAGCAGCGCAATGAACGGCAGTTGTCAGCCTCTTCTGATTCGTTCAGATACCACCAACGTTGTCAAAACAGGCATCGCCGCCCTTTTGTATCTGCCGTTGGAAAACCAGTCAGCAAGCCAGACCACATCCTAGTAAGCTGAAAAGGCTCTTCTTGTCAAGGAAGAGGGGATGCCGGCAGCGATCTGACAGCCGATAGTCGACTGCAACAACGGAGCTGAGGTGTCGGTGGCTTGCTAATGAGGCAAAATTGCAGTCGGGTTGGTTGGGAGGCTCGGACTGAAAGCTCCGTAATCTCACCACTGGGAGGTGACAAGACTCTTGTGTCTTTGCCTCAAGCACTCTAACATCAAGAACAAGGCAAATATGGCACCGATGGGATGTATTTCAGATACAGTTGATGTCCGTCCTACTTCGATGACTGGATCTCGAAACGACATCCCCGCCGGAACGAAATCCTCGAAATTCCAATAACATATCCGCTATCAACTATAAGTAGCAGAGACAGCCATCCCCCCAGGTAGCAAGGAAAGTCCACCGCCAGAGAACCCTCTTTGCACAATTCAACAACCATCCTATAGCATCTTTCACGGGTGACCCTCTCAGATCGTACCTTCCCCAACACAAGCACTCTTGATCCTCTTATTAGCACAGATCCTCCCTTCAAGCCAACATGTCTCTGCGCATGAATCCGCTGGTGCCGCCCAAGGCTTCCGACAAGATCGAACTCACCGATGCCAACATGACCATCGCCAATGATTGGTCTGATCACATCACTGTCATCATTGACAACGACAGCACCATGGGCCAATCATTTCCGTCACCGGTCAACCTTGATTCAGGAGCAACTGCCAGCGGTTATATCCAGGCAAGCCCCTGGTATGTGCCAGGCCAGTCATCTTTCGATATCACCTTCCACTCTAGTCATAAGATGACAATCGATATCGGCACGGGCCTCTACGTCACTGATGCGAGCCCGCCCGCCTTTGCCGATGGAACGGTCGGCGCCGTCTTGGCGCCCGGCCAGCCCTTCAGCACCGGCACCGACTTCAACTTCCTCTTCTTTGACGGACCTGGCATCCTGCCACCGTTGATCAATAGCTTTGTCCAGGCCAACCTTCCCGCAATCATTTCGTCCATCAACGCAACCGGAATTACCATCAAGGTGTCGGACAGCATTAGTTTCAACATTTCGACCCTGCAGCTCGATCCGTCGTCTGTCGTGTGCACCTATGCCGGCGCTCTCCCTAGCGAAGACGCCAACGTTTGGAACGCTAATGTGGTCGTGAGTGTCGGGGCCGCCACCATCGTCGGCTCCGAGACAATCAGCGACCAGACCGGATCACTCAATCTCTCCATCACGAACCTCGTCCTATACGCCCAGGTGGCTTTCGACACCACTTTTGCGACGAAGCCCAAGGTGAAGGCCTTGCAGTGTTCTCTCGATGACTACAGTTTGTCGGGCACGCTGTTAGCCATTCTCGAGGTCTTGTTTCCCGAAATCGCCGCCTTGGTGGCCTTGGGGGCCACTGCTTACCGAGTTGCTGGGTTCATCAACACCACATTCAACCAGCAGATCATAGACGCCATCAACTCGGCCATCGGAAATGTTTTGAATCCAGCCGTGGCTGTGGGGAAAGCGGACCCTGCAAAGGACATGGGTTCGCCTCCATCTTCGCTCGCCCCTTCCCCGACCGCAGACTTGAGCACGTGGATGTCGACTCCTCAGATGCAAGCCAAAACACTGGGACAGATCAAGCTGCCCGCCACGCACGATAGTGCCACGTACGGCCTGACATCGACCCTGAGCCAGATCGCGTATCCCGACATTCAGTTTCTGTGGTATCTCAGCGACCAAGCCGCACCTGCCAACAACACCTGGCCTGTCACGGTACCACCGACAGCCGCCAATCCTGCTTATCTGGGATCTTATCTCTACGACTTCGTCATGAGCGTCGGCGTTGGCTCTGCCGCCCGCACCCAGGATCTGACCATTCTGCAACAGCTGCAGTCGGGCATCCGCTCCTTCGACTTCCGCGTCTACTTTGACACACGCGACAACAGCTTTTACATTCAACATGCACTCCGTGGCCCGCTGTTCCAGGATGTGCTTTCTCAGATGCAGATGTTTCTCCAAGCCAACCCCACCTCGGGTGAACTCATCTTGGCCACCATCTCCCACACCAACCTCCAGGGCTACCCAGACCAAATCGCTGCGCTGACGAAGCTGATCAACTCGACCATCCAGCCGGAAAATATCTACTACCGCGCTCCCGACCAAGGCCAGCAGCAGTGGGACTTCCAGACGCTCGCAACCGCCACGCTGGGATCCCTCACGTCAGGTGCGCCAAAGATCATGTTCATCAACGGCGATGGCACCGATGTCACCTACCCCGACACCATCAACAACACCAACGGATATGCCGGCGTGCCATGGGACGGAGAAAAATACACTGTGCAGGACATGGCCGCACAGCAGGGACCCGCTCTCCAGAATCACACCGAGGCGCTCTGGTCAGTAGGCTGGGTCCTCGGCGCCAACAACACCGCCATCATCCAGAGCGTACTTGCCGCCCTTAGGGGGCAGCGCGTTTGGACGCTGCAGCCCATTGCAACGCAAGCGAACAGTGCCTTTCAGGACTTCCTCAGCCAGTACACCGGCGGCTCCCTTGCTGATGCGAGATTCAACCAGGTTGTGGTCGACTGGTTGGAGTGCGGTGGCTCCCCTTCCCTGCCTGAGTTTATCATTGGCTTGAATTCGTGATTTTGCCTTTCTGGTATCTTTTCTTTGGACCATTTGTTGCACCCTTGTTAAGCTTAGATAATAGTCTTTCGATGGAGAGTCTGTCTTAAATCAGAAAGGAGGTTCTCGGAGAATTTGCTCCTACTGGATAGGTTCTGGATACTAGTAAAGAGCACTCTACCGCACGCTCGCTAAGTCGTGGCTATGTCCAGAATGTTGCAATCGGCGGTCTGAATCCAATATAGTTGAGTAGATCGCTTCTTTAAAAGCATTAATACGGTTGCATGCCTTGCCGAGTAGCCAACGTTGTGCTGAAATACTTAAATGGCAACATCTCTTCCCATCACTCCTCCCCTTTGTCAAGGACACCACTCAAGTTCTGACCCGACTTCCTTGAACAAGATACGGACAAAATGAAGTCTCCAACATTTTCCTCCTCGCGCTGTACGCACTTGTGGCGGCAGAGAACCGTAAGTACACCAGTGAAAAGAACGGAGTGAGTTGCCCCTATTGCCCGTTGTCCACGGCCAGTACCTGACGTACACCACAGGTCATTAAAGTGAAATGCGGCATGCCTGGCAGCTGCCCAGGAAAGATGGGCTACATTGTGAAGAACCTCTGTTCAGGTGATTCAGACAATGTCTGTTATCGAAAGATTTCTTACCAGCCCACCTATCGCCGACTCCCGCTGCATTCACGAAAACGAAATCGAGAGAACAGTCTTCTTCCATCGTACTCGACAGCTTAACTGCTGCCATAACCACAAAACATCGATGTATCTGAAGGTTACCAATCCTCAAGCCGGAGACTTATGGGACTGGCGGCTGGTAGATATGTTTCCGCCTCCCTTCCAACTACAAACCAGAACGTAATATTCCAAGCGGTCTCGGGGTCTGGTTCATACCAGACAGCCGGTTTTCGAAAGGTCGCCCTCTCTGGACCGAATTCATCATTGAGCTCCGCGGCCGCGGTCCTACCCATCTGCTCCTGAGCGTGCGGCTCTTTTCCGACACGGATTCATCTCCGGCCGAGAGATCGTATCAAACCCGCAAGGAGAGACACGCTTCCATTTTGGACTGGACAACGGGTATCTAGAACCATGGAGCGACATCAGGATCGTCGCCCCTCCAGATTCCGTCGTTAACCCTGCTGCGCGGCGGCCTTACCGTTACTCCATCCGAAGCAAGTTTGCTCGATTTAGCGCCCACAGAAGCTCCGACAATTGTTCTTGGTCGACGCGGTCAAGGGTCAGGTCATATACCCGACGTGCTCTCCTGCCGCGCAACTTGCGAAATCGCCGAAAAGCAATGTGCGCTCTATACATATATCGAGATAGGTTCACAAACACCACAGTGAGCGCGCCATTGAGGGGTTGGAAGTTCAGGAGTGGCGGTGGCGCCAGCAACGAGAACATGAAGAAGTGGGGACCGGAGGGGGATATACGTGGCTCTTAGGTATCGGTGTGGTAGTGACAACGTGGTCGCCACCGTGCTATTCGAACAAAACCGCAACGCTGTACAGAAAGTCCGCGTTGAGTTCGGGGTTGCTGATGCCGACCTGCAGTTCAGCTTGCTCGTTTGTCGACTGTGGAGAAATGGGTTGTTGTGTGCGAGTGGTGAGGACTGGAGGACTGAAAATTGTGGGGGAAAGTGCACGGACGCGGGACCTTTGACCACCAATTATCGCACGTGCCTAGGTAGTAGTCATTCCTGCTGCAATAAGATTGGACAGTGTTGCCCAACTGGACACTGTAACAGGGACTGTGGATTCTGCACTCCGACGCGCCGTGATGGCTCTCGTGACGCCCGCCATGTATCACATTTGTTTTGAAAGCAGGGAGCTTGGGATCCGGCGACCAATGGTCAACCGTTTGCAGAGTGTTACAGGAGGATAGACGTCGCAACCACACTGGATGTGGAGGCCGCCCGATGCAGTGCTAAGGTCGCATCCATGGACAAATCTGTACACAATTTAGAATATATTATGGGGCGTTGCACCTGAGGCGAGCGACTCGAAGCTCGCGCCTACCTCTACCAATTCACTTATATCAGCCGTCACTCGCTTATAGAAGCTGAGCTGCCCGCACAGCATACATAGACAGTCAATACTCGACATGGACGACATCGCATCAACGGAAGTAGAAGCGGATGGTCATATTCAGCGGCTGCGGGAAGCAAGAGGGATCAAGGGGACAACCGCGATATCTCCAACAGCGTACTTGTATCCAGTCTCAATGAGGCTCTTAACCTGTGAGTGCTCAGTCGGCACAGCCGTGGAGTATCAGTGCTCTAAACCAAGCCGAAATAGCCTCTCCGACCAGCTCTACACAACACCGACGCACTTCCTGCTCGAGCTGATTCAGAATGCCGACGACAATACCTACCCCGGCGGAGTTGTGCCGAGACTTCACTTATCATTATACAAAAAGGCCCGCAAGGGGCTTTTCCGATCTGACTGCAACGAAACTGGCTTCACTTTCGGGCAGCTAGATGCCCTGACGCGAATCGGGAAGAGCAGGAAGAGGGCCGCTGACGGCTGCAAGGGGTATATCGGAGAGAAAGGCATTGGCTTCAAGTCGGTCTTCAAAGTCGCTGACGTGGTACATGTTGCAAGTGGCTACTACGAGTTCAAATTCAACCGCCGCGATACCATTGGCATGATGCTACCTATACCTTGCAGCTTCCCTTCAGATGACCGCGTCAACGGCCATACCCAGTTCTTACTGGAATTGAAGCGCAACTCGGATTATGCACAAATTAGAGAGGACCTCAGAGGAATCAGATCGGAATCTTGCTTTTCATGCGGAAGTTGAAACAGCTAGATGTTTCCATCCATGGGGAGCAAATAGTTTACAAGGTTCGAACCAAACATAGGGACTTCGGCTTCGGCGGGGAAACAGTCGACATCTCTGAAACCACAGACCGGGAGACCAAGAAGACCAAGTATATGATTGAACGGCTGACAGTGGAGGATTTACCCTCAGATCCCCACAGGGAAGGAATAGTTACGTCCGAGGTCGTGGTCGCATTTGCCGTTAGAGACCAAACTACGCCAATCGTCAAACCTCAACCGGTTTTTGCTTTCTTACCCATCCATGATTGCTGCTTTCCGGTACGTCTGACCCCTTAGTTGCTCTGCAGCAGCATGAATATTCACCATATTAGTTGCTAACGCTTTGAGCGTCTAGTTTCTTATCCACGCTGATTTTCTCCTAACCGCTAGCCGAGAGAGCCTCGAATACCATTGCCCTTAGAACTTGGCTCTGCACAAGGGAATTCAAGACGCCGTAGTAAAAGCGATAGAATACCGTTTCGTGGATCTCGACGAGGACGAGGACGACAAGGGCCTTTGCTACAGTTGGCCCATGTATCTCAAACGGCAACCAAGCAGCCAGGCATTTTGGAATTCCCTCCACCACAACATCCTGGAGGCCTTGCGCAGTAGGAATATTCTGAGGTCGCGGGATCCGGGAGCTGCAAGTGGCTTGCATAAACCTGGGCAAGTCCGCTACGTGCCCGAGGCATACCGATTCGAGGGCGACACTCTTTTCGATCTCCCGTTCATCAACAAGAAGCACTTGTCATTTGTCTATGATCACGTGCATAAGGACTTGCGGTCCATCGGGGTCTCTACGCTTTCTCTACGTAACCTGTGCGACGAGTTCTGCCAATGGGTGGAGGAGGTTGGAGTCGCTGGTCTCAAGGAGAAGCCAGGCAAGTGGCATAGCAAGGTCGCTGAGATTTTCCATTACGAGGAGGACTGGATCAAGCAAAAACTGAAACGGTTGCCCATTATTCCGCTTCGCTACGGTTCATGGGTCAAGGCTACGGAACATCACCTCTACCTTCCATCCCCGAATAGCGAAGAATTAGTTCCCAGTGGCGTCAGCATCTCGATTGTTGCGAAGGACGCTGTTCGGGATCCCTACAGGAGAAAACTTTACGAATACATGGGTATCAAGGAATATAATCCTCGCCAAGTATGCGAGCTGATTCTCAAGCTCCATCTCAGGCTCGCTGTTACCTGGACCGGCCGCTCGGACGAAGACCTCATTACTGATGCCGTGTACCTGTTCATACACAGGAAAGAGCTGGATAGCGATAAGCCGCCGGATACTTTCTTCGCACTTCACAAGGGCGGCGAGATTGTCCCGAAACGGTCAACACGGATCTACCTGGTCGACCCAAAATCGAGGCACGGCGTAATCACAAAATACAAGGACACTCCAGAAAACCCCTTCGCTGTGCTGTTCAATGGGTATTAGACAGCCTTGTTCGAGTACGGTGGAAGAGAGTTGCGTCGGGACTTCCGGAAATGGCTCTTGCGGTCTCGTATGACATTCGCAACAACCCCAGACCTGGTTCGAAACTCCGCTTTGACGCCGGAGTGGATTTTTCTTCGCAACCAAAACGTCCTGGATCTGCTGCTTGTCGTCCGGGACCAACTTTCCACTACCGTATTCACACCTCCTAAGCTTGTTGAATCCGTGCCAAGGCTCAAGGTACCTCGCTTGACGGCAAATCTCGGAGGCTTGGTGGTTTGGCGGTACCAACTCTCGATCTCAAGCGCCGTTGCCCGCATCTCCATTTTGCTGACCTCCCAGAACCAACGCCACAAAACTGGGAATTTCTGTCTCAATTCGGCGTCATCGTCGAACTAGGCGCGACCGCGATCCTGGGAGAACTCCAGGCACTCCGTCAGATCTCTGTCCGAGACCTTGACCCAAGCGCCATCAAAACCCTCTACGAGACGTTGAACTCATACGCGCGCGAAAATACAAGGCAGATAAAGTAAGTAAAAGCAGCAGCGGGTTTCGTTTCTATCTAGTCCGTTGGGGCGTATTCCATGTTACTACCCACGCTAACAAGACTTGACAGGAGAGCATTTGACTCCAGCCCACTGGTGTTCGTCCCCCAACCAGAGCCAAGGTGGTTAAGCTATACGGACTGTGTTTGGACCGCACCCGAGCTCCTGACCCGCTTCAGCAAGCTCATGATCTACTACGGGAACTGCGAATACCTGTTCCATTCTCTCTTGGGCGTGAAAGCAGCTGGAACCCGACATGTCGTCGACGAATTCTGCGAGCCGGTTTCTAACGACGCCGATAATATAGAGCAGCGCTTCGAGGCAATGCTGTCCTTGTTGGCAAGATTTCACAGAAAGTCCAGCTTAACCGACGCTTAAATCCACAGGATCCGCTCCGCCCCAGTGCTTCCTATCCTGGCCAAAGAGTTCGCTCCGGGAGCGGGGTTGTCTCGGATGGAGATGCAGTAATTTCGCGATAAAGACTGGTATATACCGGACAAGGTGACCTTTGAGGCTGCGCTTCGAGGCAAGGTCAACATGCTCGCGTTGCGGGTGCAGCCTGCGATAAAGCTGAAAGGTCTGTTCAAGGATTTAGGGTGCGAAAGGAAATTTCTCTCTGAGGCCGCCACGCAAAGTGTCAGACCGCACGGAGGGGCCGTTCCCAATGTCCACGAAGAACAGGAGCTGCGTGAGCGGCTCAGATATGTATCTCGGTATTGAAAACCCTTCTCTCGTTTTAAACACTTGCGGCTGTTGTACTTACTTTCTCGGCAGGGTGCTCGAAGGCAGCCTACATGACGGGATGCTCAACGTTTCAGCGATACGAGTATGGTCGGTGCCATCGATCACAGTCACCATGTCACTCCATGACGTTGAGGTAACCATCGACAACGAGCTGGTCACGGTCGAGGAGAGCACAGACAACACGGACATATACCTGCGAGAAGGTATCCGACAAAATTCTAGGCAGGCTGAAGCAATGCATGAACTTGTTGGGTATTTTAAGGAGACGGTGGGGTTTGACGAGAAGTTTAAGTCCCTCATCAACCTTCTCATGATTGCTCCAACTGACAGCCTCCCCGTAATCCTCGACAAGCACGACATACCCCTTCCTGAATGCTTCCACGACGATTCGGACGCAGACTCCAGCGAAGAAACTCACAATTTGGTGAATACCGAGACGCAGGCCGAAGAAGACGAGACCAGCTCGGACGGTCCTGCTAGAAGTCGCGACTCTAGTGGCGATGATGTCTCTGTCAGGGAAGGCTCACCTAGGACCAGCGCTGGCGCGCTGTTCACACCTTCTGAGAGGGGTACAAATAGCGAAGCAAAACGGCGGGACCGCTCCTCCGGCACACATCCTGCTGCGCACGGCGACGACCCGATTCCGTTGCGAGAGCTGATCCCTTCACATCAACTGCGAAGCAAAAGTATTATCCGGAGCGCGAGCGAGTTCCGACTATCCGATGCAGAAGCTGCATCCCCGATCCAGCGCCACGCGGAATCTAGAGCCATACCACTCCACTTCTCTCTGCCGATCAGGACGAGAACTGCCGGTATCGGTGCAAATGAAAGTGAATCTTCATCGGCACTTGGAGTGTTAGCCACGAGGGTGTTTCCGCGGCTTTCTTACCCAACCAGCCGTGGAGAATCATCCGGCCAGACACATAGCTTGAGGGTTGAGGATGCGAGTGAGATAAGCTCTCGAGGAATCGGATTTTTGGGAGAACTCTTCGTAACAAATCCCGTCCTTGGAAATCATAGATCGCGTGGCTAACTCAGGCATCTTGGAAAAAGGTATTTGAAATGCTCGCTAGGCAGATTGACAACTGGACCTTCGAATGCTGGACAAGCCGCATGCGATCTGAGGCGGGGCATCCGCGATTTCAGGGCCTCGAGCGAGACTTCTCAGATCTCACATACGTCGATTCCTCCGGGCAGATGAGGGCTACGCTGCGAGACGTTGGTGTCGAGCCTAACGCAGCATGGTCCGATGCAACCAAATTCCATCTCGAGGTCAAGAGCACACTTGGTCCCTGCGCCGAGGCTATGTTCGTCTCGCAGAATCAGGTAGACAAGGTATGCAAATGCACACCCCAAAGCCCCTAGGTACCTACCTTGTCCGATTGGAAGCAAGAAAGAAATGGTGGAGGATGCGTGGGATAATTTTCATTGACGCTAATCACCCTGATGCGGTTCTCTTTGCAGATGCGAGAGTTTGATAGATCGGCGAATGATGCGTATATATTGCTCCGTGTGTTTGATCTTGACGTCGAGAGAAACCCTGGGGTCAAGTTCTTCTGCAACCCATGGAGTCTTTACATGGAAGGTGTCTTGAATTTTAAGTCTGACGAGGGTTACAAAGTATACCAGTAACATGATATCTACGGGATGTTGCTATAATAAGAGCGAATATCTGAATTATCTTTTAAACTAGCGTTCAAGGGTGGTAAAATGGAACGAAGGGGAGAAGACGGTGCTGAGGATGATACTGGCGGAAAGATAGGCGATGGGGGAAGTCAAGAATTCGGATATTGACCGGGAAGAGTCTTGCTCATAATGTCCTCTTCTTACGTGACGAGAGCTGTATGTTGAGACTTGAAATTGTTCCGGTATAAGGTGATAGGTAGTGATGAGTCTGCGATCCTGATGAAGGTGTAGATGCGTCTCGACCCCCAAATCATACAGCAGGTTGCATGTCTTCATATACTTCAGGCTATGGCTGAGATCATCACATGTACTATGTATGTATACTATCACAAGTGTGTAGTATTCCCAGTCAGAGTCGCAGTTTCACATCAATAATCAGAGGGCTTCGTCACGTCCACTCAACCGTCCTACCAGGAGAACCAAACAATGAGAGGCTGAAGTCCGCGGATGCCCCATGTTCCTTCGCAGACATGGTATATCTGACGCAGAGTAGCAAACCTCGAACATTGAACAGCGAAGCCGAAATGATATTTGGCCACAGGGATCTCTTAGGTGGCTCAATCACGAGCAACGATTTGCTTGCGAGCAGGTGAGTTTGAGAGACCAGGGCCGCTCTCAAGCTCTGTCGGAAACGAGGAATAAATATTGACATTCGCATGAGTCGTCTCAGCGGCACTTCCCGAAGACACCTCAGGGGCTTTGGAAAACAAAGGCCATGACTCTCCATCATCACAAAAATAGTCCAGACACTTCAAAGCATTGTCTCAACTCGGCCTGTATTACCCTCACTGCCAAAGACTTAAAAAACAATACGTTTGTGACAACCCCTGTCTATTGCTTCGTTGTGCACCCACCTCGTGGAAAAGGGGCTGACCCTAACCCTCCACGTTCCCAGTGTTGCCCCTTCCTCTATTGATTGCTTCGTGTCCACAAAGAACGGCAACCGCTGACGGCACGACAAACCCAAAATCCAACCTCGACCTGACACACACCTCCACCCCCACCCCGACATGGAAATTCTCCCAAATGCCATGGCGCTACATTGATCCCAGATCTCGTCAGATCTCGTCCATGCCTGCGTCCACATCCGATCTCTCGCATCCCACGGCACCATCTCTGCCCCACCGCTGATTGGCCCGCGCGTCATTGCTCCTAAAAGCACGCCATCCCGCCCAATCCACCGCATCGCTGTGCTTTGAAACCGCCCCGGCCACAGCCAATCTTGCTGTTT